>SXGT01047463.1_pt1 | contig 24557 bp, 16 predicted proteins | sample 3176221 | NCBI WGS metagenome assembly SXGT01 (sample SAMN11356862, study PRJNA531348) | freshwater metagenome | isolation source: freshwater sample F1-120 | place: China: Fuxian Lake, Yuxi | collected 2017-12-25
GGATTCTGCCCATAGCGGCCATCCTTGGGACGGCGGCTCGGCTGCACGTAGGCGGCCTTCCATGGTTCGGGGCCAAGCGCCCGCAGGAACGTCGCGGTGTGGCTGGTGCCGGCACCCACTTCCATGTCGTACGGCTGCAGCAGGGCACATCCCTGCGCGTCCCAGTAGGACTGCAGGCGGAGGATCAGTTGCTGGAAGGTCAGCATGCGGGCGGCGGATCCTACGGGGCCCGGTGGTGCCGGGCGACAGGTAGGCGGTTGGTCGGCCAGGCTGCGCTTTGCCGAGGTACGTTACCGCCCGGCTTCCCGCCCCTACTCCGCACGATGTTCCGCTTCGCTGCCGTGCTCCTGTTGCTTCCGTTCGTCGCGCCGGCGCCGGTCGGCATGAAGCCGCATCCGTCGGTGTTTCGCATGGCGAACGAAGCCGTCGTGGTGGTCGAAGGCACCGCGGCCGCGGACGGCACCGTGACGGTGACGAAGAACTGGTTCACCGCCGCGGGTGAGACCGTCGGCGCCACGATCTCCGTGCCGACGTTGCCGCTCGCGAGCAGGAAGCCGTTCGCGTTCGGTTTGAAGAACGATCCGATCGTGCCCGATGCCGTGCTGCTGTTCCTGGTGCGGGCCAAGGACGGCACGTGGGAACCGCTGCTGCGGATCGACGGCGACAACCCGCGCGGCATCGTCTGGTTCGAAGGCGACCGCGTCTTCGAGTACACGCAGATGATCAACCCGGGGCCGTACGAACTGTGTCGCGCCGATCACCAGGACGAGAAGGTCAAGCTGCTGACGAAGCCCGAGGAGGTGCGGCAACAGGTCGCGGCCGGGCTGGTCGCCCGTGCCCAATGGGGCAAGGTGCGCGCGATCGCGGATGGCGAGACGCGCACCCGCGAGCTGGTCGGTTGGATCGGGTCGCAAGCGCCGGATGGCAAGCACTGGTACGAACGCGTGTGGGCCGACCTTGGGCCGGCGATCAAGGCCGAAGGGGTGCGGGCCGTCCCGTTCCTCGCCAAGGTCGTGGCCACGCACGACGAAGCCGATGCGGTTTCGACCGCGTGCCGCTTGTTGCTCGATCTCGGTCCTGAGGCGCGCGATGCGGTGCCGAGCCTGATCGCGCGCCTGCGTGACCTGCGCGGGGCCGCGCCGGTCGACATGGTGCGCGCGCTGCAAGCGATCCCTGACAAGCGGGCGATCGCGGTGCTGCTCGACCAGCTCGAAGCGAAGGACGGGTGGATGGTGGAGGAGGTGGCCATCGCGCTGCATCGTTCCGGCGCTTCCGGCTTCGTCGACCGCATCGTGAGCCGCATTCCGCCAACGGTGGACGAGGCCGATTCGATCCAATGGCTCGCCGACATGCTCGACGCGGTGCGCGAAGTCGATGCCACCCTGGCCGAACGCATCGTGCGGGAGCGGTTCTTCGGCGACGCGAAGTTGTGTGCCGAACGCCAGTGGATTCGTCAGCTGCCGAAGTGACGCGTCCTGGCTGCGCTGCCACGTCCGTAGACGGGCCCGGCGCCAATGCCCATGCTTCATCTGGCCCGGCCAAGGCGCCGATGCAGGTGTGATGCGCGACGGTCCGACGAGGAATCCAAGGTGACGATCGACTGGATCAATCCGGTCGCCGGCTTCTTCGTCGGTGTTGTCGTCGGCGTCACCGGGGTCGGCGGCGGCGCGTTGATGACGCCCATCCTCGTGCTGCTGTTCGGCGTGGCTCCGGCCGCCGCGGTCGGCACCGACCTGTGGTTCGCGGCGATGACCAAGGTTGTCGGCGGGACGATGCACCATCGTCGGGGTGGCGTTGATTGGCAGGTGGTGCGTCGGTTGGCGACGGGCAGTCTGCCGGCGGCGATGGCCACGCTGTGGTGGCTGCACCAGAGCGGGAACGGGCAGAGTCGCAGTGGCATGCTGGTGACGATGCTCGGCGTCGTCCTGGTCGCGACGGCGCTGGCGATGCTGTGGAAGTCGCGCCTGCACACGATCGGCCGCGCGCGTCGGATCGGCTCGCCGACCGCGTTCAAGCGCATGCAGCCGACCGCCACCGTGGTGGCAGGGGCCGTGATCGGGGTGCTGGTGACGTTGACTTCCGTCGGCGCAGGCGCGCTCGGCACCGTGTTGCTCGTCTATCTGTATCCACTGCGCATGACCCCGGCGCGCCTCGTCGGCACCGACATCGTGCACGCGATCCCGTTGACGGTGGTGGCCGGGCTCGGCCACTTGTGGCTCGGCAACGTCGACTTCGCCTTGCTCGGCCAGCTGCTGCTCGGATCGGTGCCGGGCATCGTGCTCGGATCGATCATCGGTGCGCGGGCTCCGGATCGACTGCTGCGCACCGCGATCGCCATTGTGCTCGCCGCAATCGGGGGCAAGCTGCTGTTGACCTGACTCGGGATCGACGCGGTGGCGCCGGTGGCGGCGCGGCAGGTTGGCTCGTTCGCGGCGCCGCATGAGCACGTTGGCCAGCGACGAACGACGCGTCGCGGCGCGCGCGGCCGATGCCGACGGCGATCCCGCGCGCGTGCAAGCTCCCGGCCGGCAGCCCGGCACGGCCCCCGCCGCGGATGGCCACGAAGGCCCGGTGTGGCGGAGGGCCTCGCCCGGCCTATCCGCCGCCACGCAGGCCCGCTGAATCCACCCGTCGCCGCCCCGTGCAATCCGGCGATCCGGTGATCCTGTGGCCCCGGGTTGATCGGGCGGCAGGCAGCGGGGTAGGCTTGGTCAGCCTGCCACCCTCACGCGCCCCCTGCTCGTGTCCAATCGTTTGCTTCCCTTTCTCTCCTGAGAACGAGGTTATCCGTGCGTCTTCCCTCAGTACCCGTGTTGATGACCACTGCCGTTGCCGCAGTGTGCGCACCGTCGCTGCGTGCCCAATGGGCGACTTTCCAGGACCAGACTTCGTCCCGACTCGTCGCGGCTTCGGGCCTCGGCTCGGCCGACCCCCAGGAGAAGGACTATGCCTGGGCCGACTTCGATCAGGATGGTGACACGGATCTCGTCGTCGTGCGCAAGTCGCCGGCGACGTCCAACGGCCACTTCCCGAACGTGCTGCTGATGAACGAAGCCGGTGTGCTGACCGACCGCACCACGGCGCTGGCCAGCGCGTCGCTGATTCCGGGCAGCCAGGGCATGCTCGATGCGACCAACGATCGCGACGTCGTCATTGCCGACGTCAACGGCGACGGTTGGAAGGACGTGGTCACGTGCACGACGCTGACGGCGGGCAATCCGCAGTACATCCGCGTGCCGCGCGTCTACATCAACCGCGGCGACGACCTCGCCGGCAACTGGCTGGGCTTCCTCTACGACGACGCGTTGCGCATCGACGACACCCCGTGGGGCGGCAACCACCGCTTCTGCTCGGTTGCGGCCGGCGACATCGACGGGGACGGCGACATCGATCTCTACTTCGGTGACTACCAACAGGGCGGCGCCCGCCCCACGGACATCGACGATCGCCTGCTGCTCAACAACGGCGCGGGTTACTTCACCGACGTCACGGCAGCTCGCATGTCTGCGGTGATGGTCGAGTCGTCGTTCGCGATGAAGGTCGCGATGGTCGACATGAACCTCGACGGCAAACTCGACATCCTGAAGGACGACGCGCTGAACGCCCCGCAGGGCATCTCGGTCAGCTACAACGACGGTGCGAGCCCCGGCTTCTTCAGCACCTACAACACCATCTACGGCAACGCGCCGTACCACTTCCACATCAGCGATCTGAACAACGACAACCTGCCGGACATGATCGTCAGTGACGACGCGCAGGATCGGTACCAGCTGCACACCGGCGTGGTCGGTGGCGTCGCGACGTTCGGCCCGACGATCTCCTTCACCTACTCGGGTGGTGGCGCCGACGATGGCTTCGGTGGCAACAACATCGTCGCCGACCTGAACAACGACGGCTGGAAGGACGTCATCATCGCCGACTTCGACGTCGACGTGACCGGCTGCGGTCGTCGCACGCACATCTTCCGCAACCTCGGCAACGCGCCGAACGTCACGCTGCAGGAGCAACTGGTCAGCGGCGCGGTCGTCGGCATTCCGACCGGGATGCTGGCGGGCACCTACGACGTCGCGGTGTTCGACATCAACGGCGACGGCTGGAACGACATGGTGATGGGCCGCTGCGCGGGCACCACGGTGTGGATGAACCAGCCGCCGATCGGGATCACCTTCGCGTATCCAGGTGGCCTGCCGTCGTTCATCGCGCCGGGCGTGGCGCACACGTTGAACGTGACCGCGACCGGTATCGGCGGCGTCGTGCCGCAGGCCGGCTCTGGCAGGTTGTGGACGTCGATCAACAACGCGCCGTTCACCCAGTCGGTGATGACCGACACCGGTGCGGGCCAGTACCAGGGCACGCTACCGGCGATGGCGAACTGCGCCGACAACCTGCGCTTCTACGTGACCGCGAACGGCCAGTCCTCCACCTACACCGATCCGCCGACGGCGCCATCGGCCTCCTACTCGGTGGTTGGCGCCGTTGCGTTGAACACGATCTACTCGAACAACTTCGAGGTCGCGTCGACCGGCTGGACGGTGACCAACACCGCGCTCACGTCGGGTGCGTGGCAGGTGGCGACGCCGATCGGCACGACCGTCGGCGCCCAGTTCGCGGCGCCCAATGAGGACGGCGAAGCCAGCACCTCGGCCACGAAGTGCTGGGTCACGCAGAACGGCGTCGTCGGTGGCACTGCCGGCGCGGCCGACGTCGATGGTGGTCCGACCGACCTGACTTCGCCGCCGCTCGACTTCACGGGCACCGACGGCTTCATCAGCTACCGCCGTTGGTTCTTCTGCAACACTGCGGAAGACAACCTCACGGTCTCGGTCAGCAACAACGGCACCACGTGGGTGAATGTCGAAGTCGTCGCGGGTGCGGGCCACAACACGTGGGTCACGCGCCAGTTCAAGGTGAGCGACTACGTGGTGCCGTCCTCGACGGTGCGCGTCCGCTTCCGCACCTCGGACAACCCCAACAACTCGACTACCGAAGCCGGCGTCGACGTGTTCAAGGCCGATGCGTTCGGCTGCGTTGTGTGCCAGGAGCAGATCGCGCTCGCGACCAACGGCACGGGCGTGCTTTCGGTCTGTGGCGGCAACCTGCAGGTTCCGGGCTCGTTCTCGACCCTGTCGGTCGTCAGCATGCCCGGCAGCGGCAGCGGCCTGTTGGTGTTCGACATCTTCCTGGTGCCGACGCCGTGGCTCGGCGGCACCCTGATGTCGCCGGCGCCGATCGTGCTCGGGCCGATTGCGGCCGGTCCGAACGGGACGTTCAGCAGCCCGGTGCCGCTGGGCGGTCTGTTGCCGCCAGGCTGGGCTCTCTACACCCAGGCGGTCTACGTAGATGCCCTGCTGCCGAGCAGCAGCGGCCAGACGAACGCGGTCCGCCTGCAGTGGTGATCGCGGTCTGCTGACCCGCTGCGCCGCAATGGCTGCGCAGCCAACGAAGCCCGGTCCGCGCCACAGTGCGTAGGCCGGGCTTCGATGTTTCTGCTAGACTTCGACACGCCTGCTTGCCGCGCCTCGCCCGCGCATTTGACCTGATTCCGCGAAACTCCACGCACCCATGCGCCTCTCGAACCTCTCTCTTGTTCTCGCCATCGCTGCTACTGCCGTGGCCCAGACACCCCAACCCAAGATGGGTGCGCCGGTGCACGGTCTCACGGCGCCGCAGCTCGCCCGCTTCAACGCCGGCAAGGTCGACTTCAGCCACGTCTTCCAAGTCAGCCAGGGCCTCGGCCCGATCTTCAACCAGACGAGTTGTGGCTCGTGCCACAACCACCCGGTCGGTGGTGCTGGCGGCCAGTTCGTGACGCGCTTCGGCTTCACGGACGGCAAGGGCAACTTCGATCCGATGGCGGCGCTCGGTGGATCGCTGCTGCAGGCGCAGGCGATCAACCCGGCGTGCCAGGAAGTGGTGCCGGCCGGCGCCAACACGACTGCGATGCGCGTGACGCCGTCGGCGCTCGGCATGGGGCTCGTCGAGGCGATTCCTGACGCGGTGATCGCCGCGCGCGAGACGTCGCCGCCGAGCGCCAACGTCAGCGGTCGCGCCCACCTGGTGACGCCGCTGGAGACGCCGACCGGTCCGCTGCGCGTCGGGCGCTTCGGCTGGAAGTCGCAGGTCGCGACCACGTTGACGTTCTCCGGTGACGCGGCGCAGAACGAACTCGGCTTCAGCAATCGCCTGGTGCCCTTCGACAACGCGCCGAACGGCAACGCGGCATTGCTGGCGACGTGGGACACGGTCCCGGATCCCGAAGACGGCCCCGACGGGGCTGGCTTGCACTTCATCGATCGCATCACCGACTTCCAGCGCTACCTCGCGGCACCGCCGCAGACGCCGCGCAGCGGCATGACGGGCGAGGCGATCTTCAACTCGGTCGGCTGCGCCGATTGCCACGTCGCGTCGTACACGACCAGCAACGACCCCGCCCTCGAACCGGCGCTGCGCAACAAGCAGATCAAGCCGTATTCGGACTTCCTGGTGCACGACATGGGCACCGCGGCCGACTTCATTGAGCACCCGCCGGTGACCGGCGGCGAACTCCGCACGCCGTCCCTGTGGGGTGTGCGCACTCGCGACCCGCTGTGGCACGACGGCCGCATCGTCGGTGGCACGTTGTCGTCGCGCATCCTCGGCCCGACCGGCGTGATCTTCCAACACGCCGCGTTCGGCAGCGAATCGGCGGCGTCGGCGGCGGCGTTCAACGCGCTCTCATCGACCGACAAGAACAAGGTCGTCGCCTTCCTCGACTCGCTCGGCCGCGCCGAGTTCGACTGGGACGGCAACAACACGCTCGACCTGGCCGACCTGAACGCGTTCCGCGTCAACATGGGTGGGCCGTACACGACGGACAGCCCGCAGGCGGTGTTCGACATCAACCAGGACGGCTACGTCAACCTGACCGACCTGAATGCCTTCGCGCTGGTCTACGAGGGTGACTGCAACGGCAACAACGTCAACGACCTTGCCGAAGTGCTGTCTGGTGCGGCCGGTGATGGCAACCAGAACTTCGTGCCCGACGAGTGCGAGTTCTGCCAGACGAACCTCGGCTTCGCCGGTGCCGGCACGCTGTCGCTGTCGATGTGCGGCGACGACCTCACGACGGCGAACTCGCGCGGCACGCTGCAGATCCGCAACGGCCCCGCCAATGGGTTCCTGCTGATTGCCATCGGCTTCGGCTCGAATCCGCAGCTCGTCACCGCGACGGAGTATCTGGTGCCGCTCGTGCCGCTGGCCGCGCTGGTCGACTACTTCACGCTCGACGCGAACGGCTCGTTCCGCATCACGATCCAGGGCGGCGGCAACCTGCCGGTCAACAGCTGGGTGTTCCAGGCGGCGACGTTCACCGGCGTGGCGTTCGACTTGTCGAATGCACTGTCGGTGTCGGTGGGCGGCTTCTAGCACCCGGCCAGGCCCCTGCCTGCGTACCTGTGACGGCCATGCCATCGGCATGGCCGTTGCGCTTTCAGGGCACGAAGGTTGAAGAACGGCGCTGCAGTCTTTCGATGAAGGGCACCCTTGGCCACCCCCGGCCGTTCGCCCTCCGATGCGTCGTCAGACTGTTCGTGCCCTAGCCCAAGTTGGCCGCCTCGCGGCGCTCGCCGGCTGCTGCCTTGGCCTGTGCACCTGGGCTCTGTGGACGCTCGCGCCAGAACGGATCGCGGCGTTCGAGTCGTCGCTTCTGCAGGAGCCGGTGGCGCGTACGTCGGCGCGGTTGGCGCAAGCGGACGGGCTCGCCGATGCGCAACGACGCGAGGTCGCTCTGCAGGAGATCGCATCGGAACTTGCCCACGTGCGCGCCGGCGACCGGCTGGCTCCGTTTGCGGTCGAATGCCGCCACCGGCTGGCGGAAGCGGCGGCGCGGCGCGGTGCGACCGAAGCCGCGATCGCGTTGTGGCAGGAGGCGGTGTTGTTCGATCCGCTCGATGCGCATGCCGCAGCCAAACTGGCCGAACTCGAAGCGGCCATAGGTGGAGCGGTCGCGGCGGCGGCTTTGGAGCGACTTCTGGCTTTGCGAGCGATGGCGCCGACGTCGGTGCCGATCGTGGCGGCCAACGTGCGCGCGTTGGTGCGCGCCGGCAAACTGGCCGCCGCCATCGACGTTCTCGCCGCCGCCGCCGCAGAGCCAGTGGTCAGCCTGTGGCAGATCTCGGTTGCCGGCGCCGATGGCAGGCATGGTGACCTGGCGTCGGTAGTGGCCATCACCACGACTGCCGCGAACGCCGTCCAGCCGCCGCCCGACGATGCTGTCGGCGCCGTGCGGCTGTGCCTGGCGCTGGCCGCTGGGGTGACGCGCCTGCGGTGCGTGCCCCCGGAACGGTGGGCAGCCGATCCGCCGCCCACGCTGCGCGTGTTCGACGCCGCAGGTCAGGCAGTCGTCGTCGGCGACGTCACGGCATCGACCTCGTCGCCTGGTCACGAGTTCGTTCTGCCCGCGGGATTTGCCGCGGTCCGTGCCGAACTGCTCGTCGGTGTCGCCGCGGCGCCAGCGCACGACCTGGCGATGCTCGCGCTCGATCCAGTGTTGGTGCGCGCGAATCGAGGCGCCGACTCCGAGCTTCTGGCCTGGCGAGGCCGAGCGCTCGCGGGCGTGCGGCTTACGCTGCGGATGGCGGCCGATCGACTCGCGTTGCCGTCGATGCGCGCGTTCGAAGCTGCGCCGAGTCCCACGACCGATTCGACGTCACCCATCGTCTGGTCGTGGTCGTTGCCGGAGCCGGCGTCGGTGCTGCAATTCGCACTGCCGGCACAGCCGGTGCTGCTGCCGATCGTCCGCGTGGCCGGGCAATCGCTGGTGCCGGACCTCTTTGCCGCAACGCACGACGTCATCGTGCATCGCGATGGCATCGAGGTCGTTGGCGACGATCCCTGGGTCCGCCTCGTGCTCGCGCAGGCCACTTCGATCGTGGCGATGGAGATGCAGCGATGAGCCGTCGACTGGCCGAGCTCTGGCGATGGAGTTGGCTGGTCACGGTGCCTGGCGTCGTGTTCTTCGCGTATTGGGCGACGACGACCTGGTCGCAGTGGTGCACCTTGGTGCGTGACGTCGACCCGTCGCCGATCGTCGCGGACCTGCACTCGCTCGGCGCCGAACGTGCCGACACCATCCTGCGGCAGCTGCGTTTGCGCGTGACGCCCGGCAACCTCGTCGACGTTCCCGAGGCCGAGCAGTTGCGCAGCGTGCAGATGTTCCTCGGCGACAGCGAACGCGACGATCTCGACGCCGATCTGCCCGAATCGGGCCGCACGTGGGTCAAGGCGTTGTTGGCGTACGACGACGGCCTGCGCGAAGTGAAGGTGCGCTACCGCGGCGATCTGGTCACCCACTGGGGGTTCGACAAGAAGTCGATGCGCGTGAAGACCGCGGCGACCGATCTGTTCGCCGGCATGCGCGAGTTCAACCTGTCGGTGCCGCGGTTCCCGCTGCACGGAGAGAACGTGTTGGCCAGCAGCCTGGCTCGCCGGTTGGGCCTGGTGACGGCGCGCTGCGAGTACGTGAACGGGTTCCGCAACGGCCACTTCCTCGGCGTCTTCGAGTGCACCGAGCAGATCGACGAAGGCACGCTGCGTGCGCACGATCGCATGCCCGGCGACGTCTACGCCGGCGAAGCGACGGGGCGCGATCGGCGGGCCGGCGTCACGGACGCCGTGTTTGCAACGCCGGGCACGTGGACCAAGCTCGCCGAGAACAACCACTACGCGTTGGGCAGCCGGGCTCCGCTCGAGGCGTTGTGCACGCTGTTGGCCCAGCCGCAGAGCGAGGCCGCGCACGCGCGGTTGCTGCAGCTGGTCGACGCGGCGGCGTTCGGTCGATTCCTCGCCTTCGAACTGCTGGCGCAATCGGCGCAGTGCACCGAGACGCGCGATTGGCGGTTGTTCTGGGATCCGTGGCGGTGCCGCTTCGAACCGGTGGTGCAGGACCCGGCGGGTTGGCGAGAGACCGACGCGGCAACGCCGGTGCGCATCGACCAGGCGGCGTCGCGCCTGCAGGCGTGGTTGCTGGCCAACGGCGACGTGCTGGCGGCGCGGCACGCAGCGCTGCGCGACTTCCTCGGCAGTGGCAAGGCGGCCGCGTTCCTCGCTGAGGTCGATACGACGACGGCGAAACTGCGGGCTGCGTTGGCACTGGATGCGAACGTGCGCCCGGCCAGCGGCAAGCAGATCGAAGCGGCGCTGCGCAGCTTGGGGCAGCGCATCGAACACAGCTTCGCCGCGCTCGCCGAGGCCCATCTGCGCGGGCCGACCTCGCAGCAGTGGCAAGCCGGCACCGACGGTGCCGTGCATCTCGTCGTCTCCGGGCGCAGCACGATCGACGAGATCGAGTTGCGGTACGCGACCCTCGTGGCGCCGACGCGGATCGACGTGGTGTGGGTCGGCGGTGCCGGCGAGGCGCAGTTGGTGCCGTGCGTGCCGCACTGCGACGGAGTCCGGGTGCGCGTGCCCGTCCGCTGGGCCGGCCGCATGCTGGCGTCGCCCTCGCCGCAGGGAGCGCCGACCTGGTCTGCCGAGCCCGTCAGCTACGAACTGCGCGTGCACGGCGTTCCTGCCGATGCGTCGGTGCAGGAAGTGGCGGTGACCCGGCAAGGGGCGACGCACGTCGCCGTGCCGGCTGCGGCCGGTGCTGTGCTGCCGCGCGTCGCCGCCACCGGCTGGTTCCGGGCGATGCCGCCGGCGCGTCCCGAACCCGAGACCTGGCGCGGTGAGGTCGTCGTCGAGGGCACGCGCGAAGTCGTCGCCGACGTTCGCATCGAAGCGGGCACCGTGGTCCGGCTGCGGCCGAAGGCGAACCTGCTGTTCCGCGGCCGGGTGCTGGCGGAAGGCGAGCCGCAGCTGCCGATTCGGTTCGAGCCGTACGAGCCGGGCCAGGATCCGTGGGGCACGGTCGCGCTCGACGGCGCTGGCTGCAACGGATCGCAGATGCGGCACTGCGTGGTTTCCGGCGGCAGTGGCATGAAGGTCCCGCTCGCCGAGTACTGCTCGATGTTCTCGCTGCACGGCTGCCGCCAGGTGCGCGTCACCGACTGCACTTTCCGCGACAACCACCAGTACGACGACGTCGTGCACGTGATGTACGCGCAGGTCGTGTTCGAACGCGTCGTGTTGGAAGGCGCGCGCGCCGACGCGCTCGATTGCGACATCAGCGACGTCGTGATCCGCGACTCGGCGTTCGTGCGTTCGGTCAACGATGGCGTCGACCTGATGACGACCCAGGCCCTGGTCGAGAACTGCCGGTTCATCGACAACGGCGACAAGGGCGTTTCGATCGGCGAAGGATCCACGGCGGCGGTGCTGCGCTGCACCTTCGATGGCTGCGGCAAAGGCGTGGAGGCCAAGGACGGTTCGGTGGCGCACGTGCTGCACTGCGACCTGCTCCGCTGTCGCAAGGTCGCCAATGCCTACAAGAAGAATTGGCGCTACGGCGCCGGTGGCGCGCTGGTGTTGCAACGCTGCGTCGTGCGGAACGAGCTGGCTTCGTTCACTGCCGACACCTGGTCCCGGGTCGAGGTCGTCGACTCGATCGCCAGCGGGACGCTCGTCGCCGAGTACGACCAGGAGTATGTCGATGGCACGTCGACGCGCATGCGCAACACCGCGCGGCTGGTCGCTTGCAGCGAAGCCGAGCGAGCCGAGCGCAGCGAGCCGCCGGCGTTTCCTCCCGAGCTGGAGGTGCTGCGCACGGTGGCGGCGTCGGCGTGGGCGCAAGCCATCGGCGCGCGTCGGGGAGCTGCACGATGAGCCAGGACAAGGCCACGCCGCTGCACTTCTCGCGGTTCGAGTTCAAATACGTGCTCGACCAGGCGACGCGCGAGTCGGTCGAAGCGGAGCTCGGCCACTTCGTCGAGCTCGACCCGTATGTGCAAGGCCAGCCCGGGCACCGCTACTTCGTGCGCAGCCTCTACTACGACGATGCGCGGTTCTCGGCGTTCCATGAGAAGCACGATGGCCTGCTGACGCGGTCGAAGTTCCGCGTTCGCACCTACGGTCGCGCCATCGACGATCCGGCCCCCTGGTTTCTCGAACAGAAGGGCCGCCACAACAACCTGGTGTGGAAGCATCGCACGCCGATCAGCGCGGCCATCGATCGCCGCCTCGCCGGCGACGCCCTCACCCGCGCCCTGATGGGGCACGCTGCCCCGAGCGAAGTGCGCGATCGCTTCGAGATCGCGGTGTGGAAATCCCGCATCCGCCCCGGTGTGCTGGTCGATTACGTGCGCCGACCCTACGTCAGCAGGTTCGATCCCGAGTTCCGGCTGACCTTCGATGCCGAGCTCGCCGCCTGCGCCATCGACACGCTGTTTCCGCCGCAGCCCGTCATGCGTGGCCTGCTGCGCGGCTACACGGTGATGGAAGTCAAATTCGGCCGGCACGTGCCCGCCTGGTTCCATCGCATCCTGCAGGCGCACGAACTCGTGCGCCGTTCCATCTCCAAGGTGTGCGCCGCGACCGAAGCGCTCGGGCTCGCGTCCGCCGACACGTGATCCTCATGCTCGATACCACGTTCCAACTGCCGCAAGGCCTCGGTCAAGCCACCGTCGAGACGGTAATGTCGTTGACGACGTACCAGATGGTGGTGCGCGCCGCCGTTGCCGCCGGGCTAGGCACCGCTCTCGCGCTGCTCTACCGGGCCACCCACAAAGGGCTGTCGTACTCGCAGTCGTTCACGCAGACGCTCGTGTTCGTCGCCACCATCGTCGCGATCGTGATGATGACCGTGCGCAGCAACCTGGCGACGGCGTTCACCTTGGTCGGCGCGTTGTCGATCATCCGCTTCCGCACCGTGGTGAAGGACACGCGCGACACCGCGTTCGTGTTCGGCGCGTTGGCCTTGGGCATGGCGGCGGGCCTTGGCTACTGGGAGCTCGCGGCGATCGGTGGGGGCGCCATGGCGATGCTGGCAGTCGGCATGCACGCCCTCAATTTCGGCGCCCTCTACAAGAGCGAGTTCATCCTGCGCTTCACCTTCGACCAGCAGCAGGATGGTGAACGGTACGTGCAGTGCATGAACGAGCACGCCAAGCGCTCGAACATGCTGCACCTCGAACCGTCCGGTGACGGCCGCACGTTGCGGTTGACCTATGACATCGTGCTGCGCAAGGAATCCACCGCGCAGCAACTGACGGCCTCCCTGGGTCGCATCGACGGCGTCTCCGATGTGGTGCTGATCGTCGCCAAGAACGACGTCGACTACTGACGCAGCGGGCAGCGTTGACGTACTGCTGACACGCGTGCTCGGATTGTTTCGGATAGGTTGTTCGCCGAGGATTCTGCCCATGGCGAACGCATTCCGATTCGTGCTGCTGTCGTTCCTGCTCGTGGTGGCGCCGGCGCAGGAGATCGCCGGCACCTGGTTCACCACCCGCGGCGTGCTCGAACTCGAAGGGAAGCCCGACTCGCTGCGCGGCCGGTACGGCGACAACTGCACGTTGACCGGGACCGCCAAGGGCAAGGAGCTGCGGTTCGAAGCCAAGGAAGGCCAGGTGACGCTGGAGGCCAAACTGACGATCGACAAGAGCGGTCACCGCTTCACCGGCGAATGGACGACGGCGAACGGCAAGGGCACGTGGCGTGGCTGGCGTCACGACCCGGCGGCGGAGAAGGGCAAGGCGCCGTCGGTGGCCGGCTTCTGGCGCACGGGCTGGGGAGTGCTCGAGCTGGAACAGCAGGGCAACAAACTGAAGGGCGGCATCGGATCGCAGGGTTGGACGACGGTGCGCGGCGACCTCAAGGGTCGCACGATCGAACTCACCTACGAGTCCGCACTCGGCAACGGCACCTTCCAACTCGACGTCGACAGCGACGGCAAGCAGGCGGTCGGGCACGCAACCTGGGCCCAGGGCAAAGGTGCCCTGCAAGCGCAGCGACTCGAAGGCCATGCGCGCAAGGTCACGCCAAAGCCTGGGGCCATCGTCGCCGGCCTCGGCCAGAACCGGCTCGTCTACTGGTTGCGGGCGCCGAAGACGTGGAAGCCTGGGCAGAGCCTGCCGCTGCTCGTGTTCCTGCACGGCTCGAACTACTGCAGCAAGCCGTACGTCGAGACGATCGGTTCGTCGCCGCTCGGCGATCGCTACCTCGTCGTCGGCATCGACGGCGAACGTTGGGATGAGTCCAGCGCGCCGGGCGACCCGCGCCAGAACTACACCTATGCGAACTTCATGGGGAAGAGCACCTACGAGGGCTACCCCAACACGCACCGCGAGAGCCCGGCCCTGGTCGCGGAGCTGCTCGAGGAGCTGCAGAAGCAGCACCATTGCTCGCGCACGTTCGTCGGCGGCCACTCGCAGGGCGGCTTCCTGAGCTGGTTCTTCGCGATGCACTATCCCGACCTCGTGCAGGGCGTGTTTCCGATGTCGAGCGGAATGACGATGCAGTGCGAACCGGATGTGTTCGCGGACGCGGCGCTGCGCAGCAAGCAACGCAACGTCGCGATCGCAGTCGTGCACGGGCGCAACGACGACGTGGTCGGGTTCTCGCAGGGCGAAGGCACCTTCCGTTCGTGCCAGGAGCAGGCGTTTCCGATCCTGCGCCTGTTCGCCAACGAGGCCGGGCACGCGTTCATCGCGCTGCCGTGGATCGAAGCCGTGCAGTGGTTGGAGACGATGTCGGGCAGCGACGCCGCCGCGCTGGCCAAGGCCGGTCGGGCGGCTCTCGACGAGGATCACTTCCGCGACGTGATGGCGATCGTGTTGCGGTTGCGGGCGATTGCCCCGACGGACCCGGTGGCCAAGGAGTTGGCGGCGAAGGTCGACGAGTACGCCGACGGCGATGCCGAACGCTTCACCAAGGCCCTCGCCGAACCGGGCGACGGCGCCTGGATCGACGACTTCCTCGCCTTCCGCGACAAGTTCGAGTTCGCCGATCGTGCCCGCGACGTGATGGCGAAGTTTGCGACGTTGCGCGCCGAGCACGAGGGTCCGGCCAAGAAGCTGTTCGACGCCGCGCGGGCGAAGTTCAACAAGGGCGACCGCGACGGCGGCTGGAGCACGTACGCCGAACTGGTGCGCGACTGCTGGGCCAGTTCGTGGGCGCCGCGCGTGAAGCGCTGGATCGCCGATCGCAAGTGAGTGAAGCGGCGGTGTGGTCAGCGCAGCGTGCGCAGCGCCGCGGCGACTTCGCCGGCGACCCAATCGTTGCCCGCCAGCGTCATGTGGCCGCGGAACCACTTCGCCTTCAATGACGGGTCGGTGCGTTCGCGTGCGGTGAACTTGCTGGCGAGGTCGAGCGTGGTGATGCCGTGCGTGCTCGCGTGGAGCAGCACGTCGAGTGCGGCATCGGTCGGTCGGTCGCCGAGCAGCACCACCAACAGCCGCACGTCCTTCGCCTTGCAGGCCGCGGCGATGCGTTCGAGCAGTTTCTTGCCGAGCCGAGGGCCCTGGCCGGCGAGTTCCGGTGCGGTGACCTGCTTCTCGTTCTCGAACCACCAGCCGCGCACGGTGTTGGCGAGGATCGCATCGACGAGCGCGCTGTGGCCGAACGCGTCCTTCCACGCCTTGCCGAGGTCGGCGCTCTTGGCGTCGTGGTCGAGCGGGACGTTGCGCAGCACGATGCCGTCGCCTTCGAACGCGAACACCGGCTGCGGCGTGTAGCGGTGTGAGTACTCGCAGCGGGTCAGGTCGTCGGGGATGAACGCGACCACGAGCGCATCGACCGGGAACCGCTGCAGCATGTCCTCGGCGCGCAGCACCGCTTGCGCGAGGCTGTAGCCGAACACGCCGCCGTTCTTCACCGGTTGCTGCAGCCGCCGTTCGAGGCAGGCCGGCCACGACGCATCGTCGTCGACTTCGTCACCGAACGTGAACGAGTCGCCGACCGCCGCGATCACGCGCGCGCCGGCTGGCGTGGGCCCGTCGCCGTTGCGGCGCATGCCGTCGGCGTCGATGGACACCAGCGTGCCCCAGTGGTTGTCGCGGCTCTGGTAATTCGCCTGCGGCACGTAGCCGAGCACGGGGTGCCGCGCGGCCGGGTAGTTGCGTCGCAGCATGTCCGTGCGCAGATCGCGGAAGCTGCCGAAGTGCGTCGGAGCGCGCACGAGTCGGATCGCGACTTCGGCGATCGCCAGGACCGCCAGCAGCGGCACGAGCGCGAACAGCAGCCGCCGCCGACGCGACAGTGGGCGCCGCGGGGCGGCGGACGATGCCGGCGGCCGTTCCATCAGGCGCTGGGGCCCGCCTTCTTGTTCGCATCGGCCGCCGCCGCCGCTGCCGCCGCTTCCGCTTCTTCGTGCAGCGACTGCAGGATGGCCGCCTGCTTCGCCTGCGTCGCCTTCGACACGATGCCGAATGCCGACGCAATGCCGAGAATCGCGAACAGGATGTCGTAGGGGCTGAAGTCTTCCTTCAGGTAGTCGAAGAACGCGACCCGACTGCGGATCTGGTCGCCGAGCTGCGTGCGGAAGGTCGCCAGATCCGGGTTGTCCGCGGCGAAGCTGCGCAGCAAAGGGCCGTCGTCACGCACGAACTCCTCGACCGAGTCGACCATGTAGTGGTGTTCCTTCGCGAACGCGCGCACCTGGTCCGCCGTCGGCGAGTCGCCGAGGGCAACCCATGCGGTGGCGGCCGCGCGGCGTTCGGCGAGCCGGTTCTCGTCGACCCGCTCCAGGAGCGTGTTGACCTGGGTGTCGACCAGCGCGCGGAACGCGAAGTGCTTGCCCGTGCCGATCGACAGCAGCGCGAGGGCGCCGGCGGTCACTGCGAGCATCATGCCGTGGCCGCCAGCCCAGACGATGCCGCCACCGATCGCGGCCCCGATGCCCCAGGACAGGATGCCGATCTCGTACTTGGCGAAGACGATCAGCAGCGCCCAGACGGCGGCGCCGACCAGCGCAACGGTGCCGCCGACGACGAGTGGTTTGCCCAATGCCGAGGGCGGCATCAGAGTGGCAGCGTCAACTTGGGAAGGACGACCGGAGGCGTGGGGCATCGCGGCAGCATGGCGTCGGGAAGCGGCCGTGGCCAATGTCTTCACGGTGCAGCACGGCTACGTTCGCGGCAATGGTGGATGTCGTCGTCGTCGGTGCTGGAATCAGCGGCCTGTGCGTGGCGTGGACGCTGCGCGAGCGTGGCTACGACGTCGAAGTGTGGTCGCGCGACGACCCGATGGCGACGACGTCGTCGGTCGCCGGCGCCATCTGGTATCCGTTCCTCGCCGAACCGCGCGCGCGCGTGCTCGCATGGAGCGCGGTGACGTTCCGGCGACTCGTCGGGTTGGCCGAGGTGCCGGGCAGCGGCGTGCGCCTGACGCCGGTGGTGGAAGTCTTCGCGAATGACGCTCCGGACCTCTGGTGGGCCGCGGCCGCGGGCCCGATCGAACGGCTGCCGGCGGGCGCGGTGCCCGCTCCGTATCGCGCGGCGATCCGCACCGTCGTCCCGATGTGCGACGTGCCCGTGCACCTGCCGTGGTTGGTCGACCAGCTCGCGCGGCGCTCGGTGCGCGTCGTGCAGCGCACGCTCGCTTCGTTCGAGGCGGCGTTCGCGGCAGCGCCGGTGGTCATCAACTGCGCGGGACTTGGCGCCGCATCGTTGTGCGACGACGACAGTGTGCGACCGGTGCGTGGACAGGTCGTGCTCGCCGAGCCGAAGCCGGGCCTCACGGCGTGGATCGACGGCACCGCGGCGCAGCCGTTCTATGTGATCCCGCGTGGCGACGACGTCGTGCTCGGTGGCACCGCGCAAGTGGGCGAGTCCGACCAGCAGGTGCGGCCAGCCGACACCCGTGCCATCCTCGAGGGCATCGGTGCGCGCGTCCCGCTCCTGCATGACGTGGCGGTGCGCAGCATCCGCGTGGGCTTGCGGCCATGGCGGCCGACCGTGCGACTCGAACGCGAGGACCTTCCCGGTGGGCGATGCCTGGTGCACGACTACGGGCACGGCGGTTCGGGTTGGACGCTGTCCTGGGGCTGTGCGGCCGAAGTCGCGGCCCTGGTCCCCTTGGTCACGGGTTGACCGGATCGTTGCCAACCGCGACCCTTTGCGGGCCATGCGTCTTCGCCTCGCCGCGGCCCTCGTGCCGTTCCTCGCCCATGCCCTGTCCGCACAGGCGCCGGTGGTCACGTATGGGGGCGAAACCATGCGGCTGCAGTCGGCGAACGTCGCGGCCGGTGCCGGCGGCAGCTGGGACCTCACGCTGCAGATGGCGAACGACAATGGCAACGCGTCGCTGCCGACGAGCTTCCGCCGTTGGTGGCATTGCGAGATCGGCAATCTCGGCGCCTTCGGGTCCACGCTGAACGTGACGATCACCAACGCCGGCTACACCGACATCATCTTGCCGGTGTGGGCGCTGTCGGCGAACGGAACGACGTTCGGCAACTACGCGCGGGTGCCGCTGTCCGCGACTCCCGTGCTGCAGGGCGGGTCCACGCATCGATTCACCCTGGTCGTGCCGGCGGGCACGCCCGCGATCCGCCTGGCGAAGTACTTTCCGTACTCCGTCGCCCGCAAGGACGCGTGGCTGGCGACGCTGGTCGGCCAACCGCGCGTGCGCAGCATCACGGCGATCGGTTCTTCGCAGCAGGGGCGGCCGATCCACAAGATCGAGCTCACCGACGGTTCGATGCCCGATGCGGGGAAGAAGCGGGTCTGGATCCATGCCGGCATCCACCCGGCGGAGACGACCAGCTACTTCACCGTCGAAGGCTTCGTGACGTGGTTGCTGTCGGGAGACGCCCTCGCCGAGACGCTGCTCGACCATGCGTTGATCGAGCTCGTGCCGATGGCCAATCCCGACGGGGTGTTCCTCGGCAACTACCGGGTCAACGCCAACTCCGTGAACCTCGAGAACGAGTGGACGGCGCCGTACACGAGCACGCAACCGGAGATCGTCGCGATGCGCACCGCGATCGAGGGATACATGGGGACCGTCGCGAGCCCCGGCAGCAATCCGATCGTGGTGTTGCTGAACATGCACAGTTCGCACGGCGTGAACTACCCGTTCCATTTCCAGCACGTCAGCAACGGCAACTGGAATGCGACGACGAACAACACCGGTGTCATCCCGGTGGTCAACCTCGTCGAAGGGCAGTGGATCGTGCGCTTCAAGGCGCGCAGCCCGTTCGTGAATCTCGGCACCACGCAGAGCAGCGCGCTGACGTCGCGGCCGTTCGTCGAGTCGATGTGCCACGATCGCTGGAGTGCGGTGAACGGTTGGTTGAACGCGCCGGGCCTGCAATCGCCGGTGATGGCGATCACGTTCGAAGGCACCTATGGGCGCGGCCCCGACACGATCAACTGGAACACCGAAGCCGACTATCGGCTGACCGGAGCGCAGATGGGCCAGGCGCTGTTCGATCACCTTGGCCTGCAACTGACGGCGAGCCTGACCACCTGGTCGGCGCCGTGCGTCGCCGCATCGTTGGCCGGCAGCCTGACGCCGCAGCCCGACGGCAGCCACTCGGCGAGCCTGTCGCTGTCCGGCGCCGTGCCGTCGGCGCTCGGCGTGTTGGCGCTCGGCAGCCAGCAGGTCGCGGTGTCGCTGCCGGCGCCGTGGGCGCAGTGCACGTTGCTGACCAGTGCGGAGGCGACGCAGTCGTTCGTGGTGTCAGGCGCCGGCACGGCGTCGTTCGGGTTCGGCGTGCCGGCGCTGCCGGGCCTCGATGCGTTCGTGCAGACGTTCACGCTCGACTGGACGCAGCCGCCACTGCTGCCGCTCGACGCCAGCAACGGACTGCGTATCCGCAACAACTACTGAGCCGGGAATCGACGATGGTGCCCATCGCACTCGCCATCCTTCTTGCCGCCGCCGCTGCCGTGGGTGGCGGTTCGCCGAGCCCGCATGATCCGGTGGCCCGCCTGGCGGATCTCGGGGCACGGATCGAGAAGGCGCCGAAGGACGTTTCGTTGCGGGTCGAACGGGCTCGCGTCGCCCTGCAACTGGAGGACCTGGCGTTGGCGCGTCGCGACCTCGAAGTCGCGCTGCGCTGTGACCCCGCGAATGCGGCGGCAGTGCGGGTTTCGGCGCACCTCGAGCGGCGCGCGGGCAACTTCGTCGCCGCTCTGCAGGCCTGCCGACGCGCGGAATCGCTGGGCGTCGGCGACGCCTCGGTGTTGCGCCTGCGCGGGCACGTGCTCTCCGAGTTGGACCGCCCGGCCGAAGCCGCGGCGGCGTTCGCGGCGGCGTTTGCGTTGTCATCGCGGCACGAACCCGAGCATGTGCTCGAGTTCGCGCAGGCTCTGGTCGCGTCGGGGGACGACCACGGCGCGCTGGCGGTTCTGGAACGCGGCGTCGCCGAACTCGGTCCGGTGGTGGCGTTGCTCGACGCGGCCGTCGCCATCGATGTGCGCGCTGGGCAGTGCGAGCGGGCCTTGCAGCGATTCGACGCGCTCGCCCCGTTCGCGCAGCGGCCGGACTTCGTGCAGCGCCGCCGCGCTGCCGTGTGGACGGCGGCCGGGCGTCACGACCTTGCTGCGGCGGAGCTGGTCCGCCCGCTCGAGAAGCCAACGGTCGGCGCCGCTGTCGATGCTGCATCGCGCACGGCGCCGGGGCCCGCGCCAGTACCGCGTCCGTCGCCGGTGGTGTTGGTGCCGGGAGGCTCCCAATGGAAGTACCTCGACACCGGGGTCGTGCCGCCCGCCAACTGGACGGCCTTCGACTTCGACGACGACGCGTGGGGTGAAGGGCCAGCGGAGCTTGGTTACGGCGATGGCGACGAAGCGACGACGATCAGTGCCGGCTCGTCGGGATGGGCGCCGGTGGTGGCCTGGTTTCGCCACCAGTTCGCCTGCAACCAACCGACCTTCACCACGGCCCGCGTGCGCGTGTTGTGCGACGACGGCGCCGTCGTCTACGTGAACGGCGTCGAGATCGGCCGTTGGAACGTGCACAACGGACCCATCGGTCCCTGGTCGATCGCTTCGGTTGCCGCGGCCGGTGCGGCCGAGACTGCGTGGCACGTGTTTCCGTTCGATCCGGCGTTGTTGGTCGCCGGCCGCAACCAGATCGCGGTGACGGTGCATCAGGTGTCGCCCTTCAGTTCGGACCTGAGCTTCGATTGCGAAGTGCTCGCCGGCGACGGCCCGATCTCGGTGGTGCGCGGGCCGTACCTGCAGAACGGCACGCCGAGCAGTGCGGTGGTGCGCTGGCGCACCGACCAACCGTGCGCCTCGCAGCTGTGGCTCGGCCCGATCGGCGGCGCCATGCAGTCGGTGTTCTTCGACCCGACGCCGCGCACCGAACACGCGGCGACGGCCGCCGGGCTGCCGGCGGAGACGACGTTCCAGTATTCGATCGGCGACGCCAGCGGTGTGTTTCCCGATGTCTCGCCAGGGACGTTGCGCACGCTGCCGCCGCGCGGAGCCGTGCGCCCGATGCGGGTGTGGGCGTTCGGCGACGCCGGCTTCGCCACCGCGACGCAGCATCTCGTGCGCGACATGTTCTCGCTGTGGAACGGCGGCGCTGCGGTCGACGCGATCCTGATGCTCGGCGACAACGCCTACTTCGTCGGCACCGACAGTGAGTTCCAGAACGGCATGTTCGACGTGTACGGAACGCAGATGCGCGACTGGTTCACGTGGTCGGCGCTCGGCAACCACGACGCCTACTCGGCCAACACCGCGGCCGGCACCGGGCCCTACTACGAAGCCTTCACTTTTCCGCGCGCCGGCGAAGCCGGCGGCCTGCCGAGTGGCACCGAGGCGTACTACTCGTTCGATCGCGGCCACGTGCACTTCATCAGCATCGATTCGATGGACAGCGACCGCAGCGCTACGGGCGCGATGATGACCTGGCTCGCCGCCGATCTGGCGGCGACGCAGGCGCGCTGGATCGTCGCGTTCTTCCATCATCCGCCGTACTCCGCGGGGTCGCACCACTCGGACGTGCCGTTCGACAGCGGCGGCCGCCTGTTCGACATGCGGCAGATCGCGGTGCCGATCCTCGAAGCCGGCGGCGTCGATCTCGTGCTGAGCGGGCACAGCCATTCGTACGAGCGCTCGTTCCTGCTCGATGGCCACTACGGCACCAGCACGACGTTGCAGCCGTCGATGGTGCTCGACCAGGGCGACGGCCGCGTCGATGGCGACGGGTTCTATGGCAAGCGCACGCCGGGCAAGGCGCCGCATGAGGGCGCGGTCTACGTCGTCGCCGGCAGTGCCGGTTCGATCTCGGGCGGCTTGCTGAACCTGCCGGCGATGCGCGTCAGCCTGAACGAGCTGGGCTCGTTCGTGTTCGACATCGACGGCGACCGGCTGGACGCGAAGTTCCTCGGCCCGGGGGGGATCATGGATGAGTTCACCCTGGTGAAGGGCGACCCGCGCACCTTGCGGCGTACGCAGCCGTCGCTGTCGGTCGCGGCGGGCGGGCGCCAGGACTGGCAACTCAAGGCCGGTCCGGCCTACGCCAATCGCCTCTACGTCGTCGCCGGTTCGTTCGCCGACTCGCCGGGGTTCCCGCTCGGCAATGTGCTGGTCCCGCTGGTGCCGGACGCGTGGACGACGATGAGCCTGGGGCTCGCCAACACGAGCGTGTATCCCGGCAGCATCGGCGTGCTCGACGCCAGCGGAGCGGCCACGGCTGCCATGGTGGTGCCGCCCGCGTGGAGTCCGGCGTTGGTCGGCCAGACGGTCTACCACGCCTACGTCGTGCTGCAGGGCTCGAACTTCGTGCACGCGAGCAATGCGGTGAAGCTCGTGTTCACGCCGTAGTCGTGTTCGGGCGGGCGCTTCGCTATCCTTCGCCGCGTGAGCTATCGCGTCGAGCTCCCGGTCTTCTCCGGTCCGATGGACCTCCTGCTGCACCTCGTCCGGCAGCAGGAAGTGGACATCCACGAAATCAGGATCGCTCGCATCCTCGAGGATTACCTGCAGCACCTCGGCGTGCTGCAGCAGCTCGACCTGCAGGACATCGGCGACTTCATCGTGATGGCCAGCACGCTGATGGAGATCAAGTCGCGCGAGCTGCTGCCGAATGAGACCGTAGAACTTGAGCAGGAGCTCGATCCGCGCGACGACCTGATCCGGCGCTTGCTGGAGTACAAGCGCTACCGCGACCTTGCGCGCGAACTCGATTCCCGCGCCGACCGCCGGTCGCGCCAGGCCGCGATCGTGCTGCCGCAGCCGCCGCACCTGGTCGAACAGGGCGACGACGACCTGCTGGACATCGGCGAGATCGGCATCTGGGACCTCACTTCCGCGTTCGCCAAGCTGCTCGAAGAGATCGGCCAGCAGGGCACGATGAGCATCGAGGTCGAGAAGCGCGACGTCGGCTTCTACACGCGTCGGTTGCTGACGACCTTCAAGGAGAAGAAGGAAGTGCGGTTCAGCGAGATCTTTGACAAGACCGAGGGTCGTTACGGCCTGATCGGCACGTTGATCGCGCTGCTCGAGATGATGAAGCAGGGCTACCTGCGCGCGTCGCAGGAGAACTGCTTCGACGAGATCCACCTCGCCTTCCGCGGCGGCGAGGAGGTCACCGCCGACCAGATCCTCGCCGGCATCACCGCCGAAGAAGAGGCGCAGCGACAGCGCGATGCGGCGCTGGCCGATGGGGGTGGCGGCGGCGGCGATGCGCCCGTGGTCGTTGACTCGGGTCCGGAATCGGTCGGCGAAGCCGGCGCCTGACCGCTCCGTTGGCCCGGCGTTGCAGCCGAGGCGAGAAGTGAGCGTGGAGAACTGGCACTGCGCTGTCGCGGCGGCGCACAGCGTGCCGAACAACACGGGGAGGAGGGTTCGCATCGGGAATGCCTTGGAAGCCGCGATTGCCATGGCGTCTGCGGCGCGCAGCGAAGGCGGGAAACTCCCCTGGGGGCGCGAGCGTCCAACGCAGCTCAACGACTAGTCACGAGTTCGTCGTTGGGCGCATAGCCGAACGTCGCAAACACCCATTCGTCGCGCGCGGCGACCAGTTCGCGCAAGCCGGCGTCGTAGTGATCCTGCCATGGCGCGTGGCCACCGATGTTCTTCTCCGGGTGGTTCATCACTGCTTGTGCCATGGGCGATGGCACCGAGGTGCAATTGGCGAGCAGCCGCAGCAGGTCGATGCGCAGCGATTCGAAGCGTCCGACGCGGATCTGAGTGAGGCCGATGCCGAGTTGGTCGAACAGCAAACGTGTGAACGGTCCGCAACCCTGCGCGTACGGGCCGTGGGGACCGAGCACGCGGCGCATCGTGCTGGCGAAATCGAGCTTCCCGCCTTCGGTGAGTTGCCTGAAGAACGCGTCGGGTTGCCGACTCTTGTGGGCGAACCACGATACGTACCAACTGCACGGATGACGCACGAACGCGAGGCGTGGCAGCCGTGCGTGGCTGCTCGGGATCGCCGCGATGGCGCCGTGCGTCGCACCGGCGCTGACCCGCCATGCTTCCGGTGCTGTGGCGGCGAGGGTGTTCGTCACGAACGTCCCGCCGGTTTTGGGCACGTGCAAAAACACGAACTCGCGGGCGAGCAGCATGAGGTCGAGCCGCGGCGAGGCGTGGCCTCGCCGCGGTCCGAAGGGGCTACGGGAACGTGATCGCGGTCAGGTTCGACGTGCAGAAGCTCAGCGAGCTCGACGGCCCCGAGCCGCCGCCACCGCCGCCGGGGCCGCCGCCACCGCCGCCGGGGCCACCGCCACCGCCGCCGGGGCC
>SXGT01188823.1_pt1 | contig 24555 bp, 16 predicted proteins | sample 3176221 | NCBI WGS metagenome assembly SXGT01 (sample SAMN11356862, study PRJNA531348) | freshwater metagenome | isolation source: freshwater sample F1-120 | place: China: Fuxian Lake, Yuxi | collected 2017-12-25
CTGCGGCGTGCCTATGAGAGCGCCTTCGGTGGGAAGGACGGCGGTAAGCGTCTCCCCAGCAGTGCCGGGCTTGGCCTGAGACTTGGCGAGGCAGAAATCGAGGACTTTCACGCCGTCGCGCGTGAGCATGATGTTCTGCGGTTTCACGTCGCGATGCGTGACACCGGCACGGTGGGCGCGGTCGAGTGCGTCGGCGATCTGGGTGGCTATTTTGAGGGCCTGGTCGAGGGGGATTGGGCCTTTCTCAACCCGCTGGGCGAGGGATTCGCCCTCGATCAGCTCCATCACCATGAACCCGCCAACGCCATCCTGATTGCCGATGTCGAATAGAGTGCAGATGTTGGGGTGGTTCAGCGAGGCAACCGCGCGGGCTTCGCGTTCGAAGCGGGCGCGCAGGTCCTCGCGTTTGGCGATGTGTTCGGGGAGGACCTTGATGGCGACGCTACGGTCCAGCCGCGTGTCACGGGCTTTGTAGACTTCACCCATACCGCCAGCGCCAATGGCGGCGATCACGTCATACGGGCCGAGTCTATCGCCGGGAGAGAGCGCCATCTGGTATCAGCGTTAAGTTTATACGATCCGGAGAGGGTCACGTCGTGGGTTACGGCGCATCCTTCCACTACTTTTTCAAAGCCGCGGTTTGGGCAGCGCGGGGGCTCCGTAAAAAAAGTAGTGGAAGAGTGGCCGACAACCCGGGAGTTGGCCATTTCCCTGGCACTGCGAACACAACGTAACCGTTCAGCAGATCAGGCTTTATGTTTCCGTGGCCTGGGCGCCACAGCACGGTGACATCACGATCATCACGGTTCAGTGAGTTCGGCCGAGGGGCCCTGAGTCGAACGCGGAGAGCTCGCGCTATCCGATCAGTTCCCGCAGCCTGCGGCCGATGGCGTCCGGGTCTTCCGGACGCAGGGAGACAGGGCTAAAGCCGATGATGCCACTGGCGGCCTGCGAAGGATCCACGTGGATAGACGGTGTGCCGTTTTGCAGCGCGATGCAGACGTCCATACCGGTCATTTTGAAGCCGCGGTCAAGCGTGAGGATGAACCTGGGCGCCGCGCCGCCGGTGCGCACTTCGGTCCGGGCGTTTCGGAGGGAGCCGGTGGCCGAATCGAGCCGCTTCGCCAAGGCGAGCAAGCGGTCATGGCGGGCCTGTTCATTCTCAGCGAGGAACCGGCGAAGCGCCACCAGTAGGCCCACGATGGTCTCCTTGCCCACCTTGCACTGCCGACCGATCCCGTGCGGGGGCAGTCCGGCCAACCGGTTTCTATCGATCAGAGTCGAGGGGGGAAACCATTGCTCCCAGGCGATGTCGAGGTCGAGTTGCTGAAGCACCGCCGACATAATAAGGTCGCGCCCGCCACACAGGATGCCGGAGCCTTGCGGGCCGCCGATGGCCTTGCCGCCGGAGAAAGCCACCAAATCGGCCCCCGCAGCGACGAAGCGGCGGAGGTTGGCGACGGGCGGCAGTTGCGCGGCCGCATCGACGAGCAGAGGCACATGTTGGGAGTTGGCCACGCCGGCTACTTCCTCGATCGTGGGACGAGCGTTCGCGTTGGCCACGTAGACAATAGCGGCGGTGCGCTCGGTCACGGCGGCGGCGATCTCCCACGGCTCGGCGTCACGGACGCCCGCACCCGCGACGCGGTCTGGCAAACCGACTTCGACGATGTGGACGCCGGCCGAGCGGATGGCGTGGTCATACTGATTGCGCTGGCTGCGCACCATCACCACTTCATTCTTCATGCCCACGGTGTCGGGCAGGCGCGCCATTTTCGCGGGATCGAGGCCCGCCACGCATGCGGCGGTGCCCAGCAGGAGTCCGGCCGCGGCGCCCGAGGTGACAATGCCTGCTTCGGCACCCGTGGCCTCGGCAATGATCTTGCTCGCGGCCGCCTGCATCTCGGCCATGTCGACGCAATACTCCGCGGCCTCCTGCATCGCCGCCGTGACTTCCGCCGCCAGTAATGCACCGGAGACGCGTGTCGAAGTGCCTTTCGCGTTGATGATCGTTCGCACGCCGATCGTGTCGTAAATGCCCATAGCCTAGCCTACTGTTGCATCATCGCACGCGGGGCCGCTCCGTTTTTGGGCGAAGACCGCGTAACTCCCGGCCGAATCTCTCGCCACTGGCGATTGCACGGAGACTCCTTCACGGTGCTGTCGCGGAAGACCGCCCGTTGCACTTCGGCCCCGGCCGGCTTGCCCAGCTTCCGCAGCACCCGCATGTCCTGATCGCGCTTCGGCGCACCGCGGGTCGAATGGCGTCGTGCGCCTGAGTTCTTACGGCGTAACCGTACACTACTCTTCAAGTTCGGCGTTCAGCGCAGAGTCGCGGTTTCTCGAAAAAGTAGTGGAAGCGTAGCCGGCCATCCGCTCAGAACTCAAGTGGCCACATCGACGCATAGGGCGGCCATGTGGATTGTTCCCGATTCGCGCTGAGCCGCGCGCCGGCCGCCACCCACAACTCAAAAGATTACCTTCAGCCCCAACTGCAGATTCCGCGGCCGTCCGGCTTCGTTGATCTGCCCGAACGCGGGATTTCGCACCTGCGCATTTGGTGAACTGAAGGCCGGGGTGTTGGTGGCATTGAAGGCCTCCGCGCGGAACTGGGTCCGCAGGCGCTCGTTGATCTTGAACGTCTTGTAGATCGCGAAGTCCATCACGCTCAGCGAGGGCCCGCTCATCTGGTTTCGTGAGGCATTGCCAAACGTGAAAGCCGGATTGGCCTCGAACGCGGCGGTGTCGAACCAACGCGCCAAGGAACGCTGTGACGCCGAAAGCCGCCAGTCGCCCACCACGTTCGGCCGGTCAGCGCCGCCCGTATTCGACGGATTCCCCTGCACGGCCAGGTTCACACGGAGTCCGCTCGAATACGTTGCAATCCCGGCCAGTGTCCAGCCGCCCAGCCACCGGCTGCGCTTGGCGAACGGCAGTTCATACACGTAGTTGAAAACCACGCGATGCGGAAAGTGTTCATCGGCCAGCGCCCGCTCGGCGCGGAAGTTGCGAATGTCCTGCGGCCCGTTCGATGTCGTGCCGACGCTGGCGCCACCCTGCCCATCACTGATCGTCTTCGAGAACACGTAGCTCCCGGAGAGGCTCAGACCCTGCGCGAGGCGCTTCTCCACGCGCAGTTGAAGTCCATCGTACTTCTGGTTCGCATTCGAAGTTTCATACTCGATGCCCGCCGCGGGGCCCACGGCAATATTCTCCGGCGGCACCCGCAACGATTGCACCGGACGGCGCCCGTTGATCGGCCCCGGTGCGGGACCAGGCCGGTTGATGTCGTAAAAGCGCCGGATCTTGCGGGCGCTGGCCCCCACATAGCCGATCTCCACGAGAAACTCGCTGGGAAGTTGATGCTGAATCGTGAGGTTCCATTGCTGGCTGTAGGGCGAACGGCGGACCGGATCGATCGCATTGAAGCCCACGTTGCGGGCATTGCGCGGGCTGATCAAATCCAACGGGAGGCCATCGCGCAGCAACAGTTGCGGCAGAATCGGATCGGGCGTCAACGTCGCGCCATACTGGAACGGCGGATTGTTCGCGGGCGTGACGCCGCCAATCTGGTTGCCATAGTAGATGCCGTAGCCACCGCGGATCACGCTATTCGCGAAGAGCTTATAGGCGAATCCAAAGCGCGGGCCAATGTCGTTGCCATCGGTGTGAACGCCCGCTCGCGAGAAACGCGATCCGTCCTTGAAGAGAGTCAGCACGGGATTCGCCGGAGCGGTGAAGTCGACCGTGGCGCCGCGGTTATAGCGGATTACCCACTCGGGATGGTATTCGTAGCGCACACCGGGCGTGAGCGTCAGGCGCGGAGTCACGCGCCATTCGTGTTGCAAAAAAAAGTCGAAAAACGGGCGCCGCTGATCGAGCCACACGAAGTTCGACACCTGGCCCGAAAGCGCCGTGCCAAGCAGCAAATCGGCGGCGGGGCTGCCGCCGCTCAATGACACCGGATCGCGAGTGTAGCGGCCATCGAAGGCGAAGGTTCCGTGGCTCTGCTGCGAGTTGAAAAGGAAGTGTTGGAGCCAGTTGAAGTTGATGCCCCACTTGAGAGTATGCGCTGCCCGAATCGAGGTGAGGTTGACGATCAACTGCCGGTTCTGGCTGCCCGAGTAATTCGGATTGAAGGCACCGACACCCAGCCCGGCGAAACCACTCGGGTTGAACGCCGCCATGCCCGGCAGCGTGGTATCCACGCCCTTGAGCCCCAATTCCTGATTCAGGTTCTTGTTCACCGGGGACGTAATCGCCGTGAACAATTCGTTCCAGGACACCTTCGCTTCCAGCAACAATGCCCGCGTCACCACGCGGTTGTAGGCGGCCATGCCGCCGCGGCCGGTATGACGGAAAGGCCTCGTGCCAAACCACGGGGCGCCCGGCCAGCTCGAGACGGAAGGGATCGGATTGGTCGAGTCGCTGTACCGCCCAAACACGCGGTCATTGTCTGTGAAATTGTGATCGAGCTTCACGTCCCAGCGGTCCAGGTTCTCCGGTGTCGGCGGGTTGAAGTTGTAGTTGCGAGTCAACCCGGGCAGATTCGGCTCAGGATAAAAGCCCATCAAGCGAGCGCCGATCGGATCGACACGCGCAGCGGGAATCCGGCGGTTGGGGAACGGAGCGCGCTGCCGGGTCGCGGCGGTGTAGGCGAACGGATCGAAGAGGGTAACGTTCGCGGGGAGATCCGAAAAGTCTCCGGTCTTCTGCTGAGCGGTCGGCACGTTGATCAGCGAAGTGTCCGACTCACGAATCCTGGTGCCCTCATAGTCGCCAAAGAAAAACGTCTTGTTGCGCCGGATCGGGCCGCCAATGGCAAAACCGTACTGATTGCGCTTGAACGGAGGCTTGGGTTCGTTCACTGGATCGAAGAAGTTCTTCGCATCAAGGGCTTCGTTGCGAAGGAACTCGAAGACCGAGCCGTGCAGCTCGTTCGTGCCGGATTTCAAATTGACGCTGATGATTCCGCCTCCGGCGCGGCCATACTCGGCGGAGAACGCGTTCGTCAGGACTTTGAACTCCTGGATCGCATCGACAGACGGTTTGATCACCTCGGCGCGCCGGGCCTGTGATGCCCGCTGCATGGTGTTGTTGTCCACGCCATCCAACAGATAGTTGTTCTCGTACGCGCGCTGGCCGCTCGCGCTGAAAGTGTCCTGCCGGCCAGCGGGTACACGGCCAGCGCCGGCCGAGAGCAAGGCGAGCTGCAGGTAATCGCGCCCATTCAGCGGAAGCTCAACGATCTTCTGGTTGTCGATCACCTGGCCGCGCGCGGCGCTGGCGGTCTCGAGCAAAGGCGTACGCGCGTTGACCGTGATCTCCTCGGCCACGGCGCCCACCTCCATCACGATCTCGACGCGCGCTTGCTGGTTCACCTGCAGGACAACGCCGGTCTGTGTAATTGGTTTGAATCCTTCTTTCGCCAGGCGCGCCTGATACTCACCAGGCGGCAGTAGCGGCAAGAGGAAGAAGCCGGCTTCGTTCGTGACGGCCGTGCGAACGGCCCGCGTATCGAGTTTCGTGATGGCGACGGAAACGCCGGGGATCGAAGCGCCCGACGAGTCCCGGACGGTTCCCCCAAACTCAGCGTCACTCTGGGCGAACACGCATGCGGGCCCGATTGTCAGCAGCAGCCAACGCCTGAGGCCGTGCGAAGTCTCCATTTTAGCCACTCCCTGATCGACGCCCAGTATACAATGGCTGGAGCCAAGGCGCTCTCCGAGCCAGAGGGAGTTGATCAGACAAGTTCAGCTTCCCCGCCGGCTTTCAGCCACCGCCGCCCTCCGGTAGAATCGGGGAATTGTGAAAGCGCTCCTCCTGCTCGCCGCCGCCTCGTTCGCCGCCTGGTGCGCCGACCCCTTCCGCCCCGCCTACCACTTCACTCCGGCCAAAAACTGGATGAACGATCCCAACAGCACCGTCTACTATCGGGGCGAGTATCATCTCTTCTACCAGCACGACCCCTTCGGCAACACTTGGGGTCACATGAGCTGGGGCCATGCCGTCAGTTCCGACCTGCTCCACTGGAAGCACCTGCCCGTGGCCCTGGCCGAAGAGGACGGCATCATGATCTTCTCGGGCTCCGTCGTCGTGGACCACAACAATTCCAGCGGGTTTTGTTCCCAAGGCTCCTGCCTGGTGGCGATCTACACCGGGCACCGGAAGGGCAACCAGAACCAGAGCCTCGCCTATAGCAACGACCGGGGCCGCACTTGGACCAAGTACGCGCGCAACCCCGTGCTCGATCTGGGAATGGCCGACTTCCGCGACCCCAAGGTCTTCTGGCACGCCGCCCGCTCGCGTTGGGTGATGGCCGTCGCCCTACCCAAGGAACACAAGGTGCGCCTCTATGCTTCACAAGACCTCAAGGCTTGGACCGCGCTGAGTGACTTCGGCCCCTCCGGCGCCACCGCCGGCCTCTGGGAGTGTCCCGATCTCTTCGAGCTTCCCGTCGCGAACACCAACGAGAAGCGTTGGGTGTTGGTGGTCAGCGTGAATCCCGGCGGACCCGCGGGCGGCTCCGCTGTCCAGTGCTTCGTGGGCAGCTTCGACGGCACGCGCTTCACCGCGGAGCACACCGAGCCGCGCTGGGCCGACTACGGCAAGGACTTCTATGCCGCCACGTCGTTCTCCGATATGCCGGACCAGCGCCGCGTCTGGATCGGCTGGTTCAGCAACTGGCAGTACGCCCGTCAGGAGCCAACCGAGACCTGGCGCACCATGCAGACCGTCCCGCGCGAAGTCTCCCTGCGCTCGACCCCGCAAGGCCTGCGGCTCACGCAGCAGCCGGTGCGCGAGCTCCTGTCGCTGCGGCGTCCGGTGCTCGAACTCAAGGCCAGTTCGCTCGCTGCCGTCAACGCACGCTTGCGCTCCTTCCGCGAAGCCAGCTACGAGGTCGAGATCGATCTGGAGCAGGACGGCGGACTCGTCTTACGCCAAGGCGAAACCGAAGAAACCCGCGCCGGCGTGGACGCGGATGGAGCCGCCCTTGTCGACCGCAGCCGCTCCGGCCAGGTGGCCTTTCACCCCCAGTTTGCCGGACGGCACGCGGTTTCGCCCGGCGCGCGCCGCATGCGCGTGCTGGTCGATCACAGCAGCGTCGAGGTCTTTTTCGGCGACGGCGAAGCGGTGATCTCGGACCGCATCTTCCCGTCTGCCGGCAGCCTGCGCCTCGCCGTCTTCGGCAGCGGCGTCCGGTCTTTCAAAGTCTGGCGGCTTGGCCTGCGCTGAGATCTGCGACGGGAAGACGGATCTTTTCGGGTTCCGTGGTGGTCCGCCGAACGCTTCCGGCAAGCATTCGCTCGGCGGCACAACTTCCGGACCGGTAGTGAGGGCTGCGAAGAATCCGTCGAGCTCTTCGATGTTCATCGCCCGGACGCGCTTCGATTTCCTGATGAATTCAGTGAGCCGATCGAGCTCTGCTTCCCTCAGGGCTCCCCTAGGGGATCACGGCTCACTCTTCCACTACTATTCAAACTCCGGCATTCACGCAGTGCCGGCACACGTATCCACACTACGAGCGTTGATCGGTGGAACGGAGCTTCGTCCGGTGCTGCTTTGTGCAGGATAGGAGGCGCTGCGCGCAGTTCAGACCGACACCGGCGAGCGGCCCTACACAATTCGGGTCGCCAAAGCCTCAAATACCGCTATACCAAGCGTACCCCCGCTCAGCCGCAAACGACCCCATCCCCTTCCCAAATCCCTCCAGACTATCCGTCAGCGTCAACCGCGTCAGATACTTCACGCTCTTATACCCAAGCTGCCGCGGCACACGCATCCGCAATGGCGCGCCGTGACCCACCGGCAGCGTCCCGCCATTCATGCCATACACCACCAGCGTCTGCGGATGCAGGGCATCGTACATGTCGATGCTGTCCCACCAGCGCGGCTGAATCGAGTGATACACCACATACTTGGCCTTCGCCGCCATCCCTACCCGCTCCAGCAGCGCTGTCAGCGGCACACCCGTCCATTCCGCTATAAAGGACCAGCCTTCTTCACACGCCACCTGAGTAATCTGGCTCCGTACCGGCAGCGTCCGTAACTCCGCCACGGAAAACTCACCCGGACGCTCCACCATGCCCTCAATGCGCAAACGCCAATCGGCGAATGCAACCTCCCGGTGCCGCACATACTCCGGATCGCCCGGCGGCTTCCCGTTGGCATGCGGAGGCCGCGAAATCTGATCCCGCGTGAACTCCCGCGCCGGCGCATCGCCCGCCAGCAATCGGTGCGACGCGTAGTTCAACGTATGACCCGGCGCCCACATTCCCCGCGCATCCGGCGGCACCAATCCATATTGATCCGCCACGCGCGCCGCTGCCGCCGCCGCCGTTGTCCCACCGGCCAGCAGCAAGGTACGCTTCAGCCAATGTCGTCTCGTTGCGCTCATTGCCCGCCCCTCCCCGATTCGTACCCAGTCACCATCGCGCGCGTTCGCTTGCCGAACCCGGCGCGGTACACCATTGCCACATGCCCAATTACGAAGATCAGAAGCAGCACGGTCGCCGCGAAATGAATCGTGCGAGCCGACTGCTGCCCGCCCCACACGCCCGCCACCCACGGATACCCTGCCACGAAGCCCGGCGCCATGGCCAAGCCGGTCCAGATCATCAGCGGAAACAGCACGAAGACCACCGCGAGATACGTGAGGCGCTGCACCGCGTTGTACTCCCAGCGCGGCTTGTCCCGCAGCGTCGCTGCCATCCGCTCCCAAACCAGATCACCGGAAGCGGGCAGCAGATTCCGCCGGAAGTGTCCGGACCTCAATCCATGCACGCCGTAGCAAAGTGCCGCGAATACCAACAGCCAGCCCGCCTGGAAATGCAGCGAACGGCTCCACGAGTTCTGGTCTTTCAACACAAAACCGTACCCGGTATTGACTGAGCCGCGCGAGGCCGGAATCGGCAGCGTGAACAGCGGCTTCATTTGCACGTTACCTGACTCGCCCCAGTAAAAACGCGGATGCGAAATGAGGATCTCCACGCCTGTTACCAGCAGCGCGAGAAAACACACGGCCGTGATCCAGTGCGTCACCCTCACTGTCGCCGAGTGCCGCGGAGGCGGCGCAACCGCACCCACCCTTGCCGCCGGCTGCCTCATACCCGGCGCATCGGCAGTCGTCTCAATCATTTCCGTTTTGTCCTAACTGCCGAAGAATACCATGCCGAGGATCCGTTCACACGTGTCAGAAAAATGGACTTTGATGGCAGCGGTGCGGTCCAGCCGCGTGTCGCGGCTATCACCTCGTATGGGCCGAGCTTATCGCCTGCGGTAAGCGGCATCTACGCAGTTTATCCGATCTGGAGGCGGCCAAGTCCTGGATGACGGCGCGCTCTTCCATTACTCTTGAAATTGGGCGTTTGGCGCAAAGTCGCGGGTTCTCCCAAAAAAGTAGTCGAAGAGTAGCCGGCCACTCGGGAGTGGCGCGGGTCTCGGGATTCGATACACTACGGAACACCGAAAGAGCGAGGTGTTCAGCGTTGCCAGCCAGTAATGTTCGTATGGGATTTCTGTTGGCGTTGAGCGGGTAAACGCTTCGAGACGCGGAATGACCCCTGTTGGTCGCTCGGGATGGGCCGGCCCCTATAGGCGCCATCACGACATACCGGCCGAGCTTATCGCCAGCGGAAAGCGGGCCGCCACGTTTCTTCGATTATCTGGCTAGTCCGCACGGCGAATCCGCCGCCAGGCAATCCCGACGGCTGCCACGGGGCCGGAGTTTCGATTCCACAACGATCCGGCCGGATGACGGTAGATCTCTATCGGAAGCGGCCCGGCGGAGAATGATCAGGTTGAGGATCGGGCGCGGGTCGGGACGCTCCGGATCGAGTCGTAAGAAGGAAGCTGCCCTTGACTTGGCAGGCAATTGCTTACTGGGTGTTCAATCGGGAAAGTGATACGTAGCGAGAGAATGTTGCTACGGGGAGCACGATGTGCCGCATCGCAGTTGCCCTCCAGATATTATCACGCGCAAGCGTCGTTCAGGCTGAACCAGCAGGGAACGAGGTGCGGGGCGCAACGAAATCGCCGGATCAAATTTAGTCCTACGTGCACAGGCCGGCAACCGCCGCTCCTGATATTGTATTAGCTAACAGGGAGACAAAATGAACCGTAGAGATTTCCTGAAGAACACTGCCGGAGCCGGCCTGGCCGGACTCGGGATCCCGGGTACCGCACGAGCCGCGGGCACGCCGAACTTCGTCATCATCTTCCTCGACGATTCCGGTTGGGGCGACTTCAAGCCGTTCGGGCATCCGAACTACCCCACGCCCAACGTGGAGCGGTTGGCGAGCGAGGGATGCCGTTTCAACAATTTTTACGTTCCGCAAGCGGTCTGCTCAGCATCCCGGTCGGCGTTGCTAAGCGGGTGTTATCCCGTCCGCACGAAGGTCTTTGGCGCGCATGGGCCGGGGGCCCGCGGGCTCGACCCGAGCTTCGCCACCTTGGGGGAGGTGCTCAAGCAGAAGGGTTACCGCACGGCGGTGTTCGGGAAGTGGCACATCGGGGACCAGCAGGATACGCGCCCGCCGGCGCGCGGTTTCGACGAATCCTGCGGCCTGATGTATTCGAACGACATGTGGGAATACCATCCTGAGAATCCGGGGAACTATAAAAAGCCGCTGCAGTTTTGGGACAACGGGAAAGTCACGGTGGAACGCGTGACACCGGAGCATCAGCCCATGCTGACCACCTGGTACACGGAGCACGCGGTGGACTTCATCAATCGAAATAAGGCTAATCCGTTTCTCCTCTACGTGCCGCATTCGATGCCGCACGTACCCCTGTTCCGAAGCGAAAAATTCAGGGGCAAATCGGGCTCAGGCGTTCATGGCGATGTGATGATGGAAATCGACTGGTCCGTAGGTGAAATCCTCAAGGCACTTCAGCAAAACGGCCTCGATGACAATACCCTTGTCATCATGACTTCCGACAACGGGCCGTGGACCTCTTACGGCAACTTCGCCGGCACGACGCCCTTCCGTGAAGCCAAAGGCACCGCCTTCGACGGTGGCACGCGCAGCGCCTGCATCATGCGCTACCCCGGCAAGGTGAAGAGCGGCTCCGCTTCGAGCAAAGCACTATGCACGATCGATTTGTTGCCGACAATCGCCCATCTGGCCAACGCGCCACTACCGAAGAATCCCATCGATGGCCTGAATGTGTGGGACCTCATCACCGATAAACCCGGGGCTGTAAATCCGCACGACTTTTACGCCTTCTCTACCGGCCAGAATTTCGAGGCGGTCATGACGGCCGACGGCCATTGGAAACTGCACGTGCCGCACACCTTCCGAACGCTTACGGAGTCCGGCAACAACGGCAAGCCCGGCAAATTCCGCCAGGCAACAATTGAGCTTTCCTTGTTCGACATGGAGAAGGATCCTTTCGAAACCATTAACGTGGCCGACAGGTTCCCCGAGGTCGCCTCGCGTCTCAAAATGTTCGCCGAACAGCACCGCAAGCAGTTCTTCAATTGACGATGGGGGCCGGGCGAAAAGCGCGCGCCGTCAAGAAGCGGGAAACGCAGGGAATGCGCGTGCGGATGTCCCGGTTCAGTGCCGGCCGCCGCGCGTTTCGGAATCCACTCCCAGGTCCGGACTTCGCCATCTAAGTGATTCGAGAAGCGCGCAAAATGAACCGGAGCGATGCCAAGATGCTCAGTTCCTTTTCGTTAGAACTCTGCGGAATTGCAAAAGCGTGAGCGAATAGGTTTACCACTTTAGTTTAGGTATTCTCTGACGGAGACGCTCCGCTAGACGCTCGGATTCCGGGACGCCATTCTACCCCTGTTCCTCAGCGTGCGGATGTGATAGTGTTCGAGACGAGAGGGGAGCCATGTCACAACGAACTGGGATGTTTCTGATTATTGTTGTTGCTCTGGCGGCGTGGGTAATGCCGGCCCAAGTCACGACGTCCACGCTCTACGGGATTGTTACGGACTCCACCGGCGCGGTCGTCCCCTCGGCCAGCGTGACGCTGGTTCACGAAGGGACCGGCGCGGCCACAACACGCGCCTCGAATGAGTCGGGCGAATTCGCGTTCGACTTCCTGCGTATTGGCACCTACATCGTCCGCATCGAAGCAAGCGGCTTCAAGCGGTTCGAGAACACAGGGCTGGCCTTGTCCTCGGGCCAAACCGTGCGCAAGGCGTTCCAACTGGAAGTGGGCGCGCTGACCGAAACGGTTACCGTTGAAAGCTCCGCGCCGCTGGTATCGACGGCAACCTCGGAGCAACTGCAAACGTTTGAAGGTTTCAAGATCACGGAACTTCCGCTCGGCCGCCGGAACGTAAGCAGCGTCCTGCGCCTGGCCACCGGCGTCGACATCGGTTCCAACCGCACGCTGCGCATCAACGGTGTCGGATCCAGCGGCACCGGCATCAGCGTTGACGGGACGGACGCGAACTCCTACCCTGAACAGCGCGGCATGGCGCAATACGGCGCGCGCAATTACATCGACGTGATGAGCATCGACGCGGTGCAGGAAGTGCAGCTCGTGCGAGGCATCCTGCCGGCCGAATATGGCGGCGTGCTCGGCGGACAAGTCAACGTCATCGCCAAATCCGGTTCCAATATATGGCATGGATCGTTTTTTGAAAACTATCAGTCGCATGTGTTGAACGCCCGCAACCCGTTTGTCTCCGCCCGCACCGCCGCCGGTGAGACCATTCGCAAACCGCGCGTCGTGTTCAATCAGTTCGGCGCGGCCGCCGGCGGCAGAGTCATCCGCGACAAGCTCTTCGTGTTTGGGGCTTACGAGGGGTATCGCGAATCGGCCGCGCGCCGCATCAACGGCACCGTGCCGACGCCGTCCTATCGCAGCGAGATCCAGCGCGCGCAGCCATCGCCCGAGATGAAGATCCATCTCGACATGCTGCCGCTGCCCAATGTCGCCATCAACGACGACATCGGCCGTTTCGAGGGCGTACGCAGCGCCACGAGCCGCGAGAACCATACCATCACCAAGATCGACTACCGCATCACGCCGTCTCACAACCTCGCGTTCAATTACACGCGGATGCGGCCTTTCGGCGCCGACCCGAGTTACTACATCGGCGGTGCCAACGACCGCACCTTTGAATACGTGCAGGACCGCATCGCGGCCAGCTATACGCTCGCCCAGGCGTCCTGGACGTCGGAGTCGCGATTTGGTTGGAACTACAACAACATGGCCCGGCTCGACGAGTTCTTCAACAAAAAAGACCCCAACGGCAAAACCGAGAAGGCTCCCTGGGACCGCAGCATTGCCCGCTTCAGCGTGGCCGGTCCGTCGGGGTTTGGTTCCGGATCGGCCGAAATCTGGGACATGAACGGTACCACCATCAGCATCGATCAAAAGTTCTCGCGGCACAGCGGAAAGCATTCGCTCAAAGCGGGCGGCCGCTTCATGAACTATGGCGGGTTCCGCAGCAATCCGGAAAATCCGGCCATTTCGTTTCAGAACAAGGCCGACTTCCTTGCCAACCTTCCCAGCGCGGTCACACCGACCTTCGGCTCGCCCTACTACACCTCGCGCATGTACGAGTTTGGTCTGTTCTTTCAGGACGACTGGCGCATCTCCCCGAAACTGGTGATGAATCTCGGCCTGCGCTACGACTTCTATTCGAACATGGTGGCTAAGCCCGCCACCAGCATTCCGGTTGGTTTTTACAATCTTGCTCCGCCAACAGATTGGACGAAGTTCGATTTCGGCGCCGCGCGCGACCCCAACGATCCCTACCAGCATGATCCTGGATCCAACCTGGGACCGCGCATGGGCTTCGCCTACAATCCCGACGGCAAGTCGAAGACAGTGATTCGCGGAGGCGCCGGAATCCTGTTCAGCCCGCAGATGCCCGGCGCCATGCGGCAGGCAGTGGCGCATCCCGTCGTGCCGTTCCGCACCAGTTGGAGTCTCGCCGAAGCGCGCCAACTCGGATTGCGGTTCCCGGCCTACACCGACGACATGCGGACGCTGGTGGAACAGATCAACGCGCGCAGCGGAACACGCTTCCCATTCTCAGCGTTCAATCCGGGGCTCGAGAATCCGTACACGGTGCAATACCAGTTCAACATACAGCGCGCGCTGAGTTCCACGCTGATGTTCGAGACCGGGTACGTCGGCGTACGCGGCGTGAAGTTCCTGCTGCACCGGCGCGTGAACCTGCCTGACCGCATCACAGGAGTCAGGCCGAATCCCAGTCTGATCTTCGGCGGCCCATACTATGTCGATCAATCGCAGAATACGAATTACAACGGCTGGCAGTCGACCATACGCAAGCGGTTGAGCAGGAACCTCGCCTTCGACGCGCACTATACGTGGAGCAAGGGGCTCGGAATCAGCGGCGGCGACATCGGAGCCTACTACGGCTCCGATCCTGCCATCAACCTGCAATCGGACTTTGACAATCTGCGTCTGGACCGCGGTCCGAACACGGGCGACGCGCGCCAGCGCTTTCTGGGCGACTGGGTCTACGACCTGCCGCGCTTTGAGCATTCCAATCGCCTCATGAAAGGAGCGCTGGGAGGCTGGGAGGTGGCCGGTATTTTCAACCTGCGCACGGGCGAACCCTTGACGCTCACACAGCCTTGCCCCGGCTGGCACTGCCGTCCCGATCACGCAGCCGGCAGCGTAAACCCAATTCTTCCCAATTGGGAGTCGAACAACACGTCGCGCTGCGGCGTGGGGGCGCGTTGCTCGATACAGTACATCAACCGTGCGGCGTTCGTGCCGGTGCCGCTCAGTTCCGTCTCGCGCATCGCGGTGCGGGCCGGCAACGTCGCCAACGGGTTCCTGCGCAATCCGCTCACCTGGAACGTGGACCTGGCGCTGAGCAAAAATTTCCGTGTGCGAGAGAACATGAACCTGCAGGTGCGGGCCGATATGTTCAACACGCTCAACCACGTGAATTACGGCGGTCCAAGCACGGACGTGACCTCGCCGACGTTCGGCGAAATCAACAGCGCCGGCGGCATGCGAGTGGTGCAACTCAACGCCCGCTTCACTTGGTAAGCGGACTTTAGGAAATCCAGGCGAGGGCCGGTCACCCGTCTCCTGCATGCGTTTCACCAGGTGCTGGCGCATTTACTTAAGGGTCTTCCCATGGGCGGCCTCGCCGGCCAGATTCTTCTCCCCGGCCGGATCCGCGCGCAGCTCGATGAGCATATCTGTTTCCCGGACTCCCACACGATGAGCTTGTGCGTGCGGGTGCGCGCGACTCGATAGGGCTCCACGGCGCGCGGAACCATTAAAGCCTCGGGACGCCCGTCATTCCGGCTCGAAAATACGACCTCACGTTTCGACTTGCCCGTTTCGATCTGCGGCCGCAGACTCCTGCCGCTGAGCGGCTGCGCCGGCCGGACACCCGCGTAATCGAGAAACGTCGCCGGTAAATCGATCGAGGCGACCGGGGTGTCCATCCCGCCGCTCGCCTTCACTACACCGCCGCTCATGATCATCGGGACGCGTATCGACTCCTCCAAGCACTCCACCTTCCCCTGCAGCTTTTTTGTGCCGCACAAATACCACTTTTGCTCGTTGGACGCAACAAAAGCGGCCGAAGTAGCCGAAGTACCGTGATCCAAGCGCTCCCATTTAGCAGTCTTGCGTAGACGAGTTCCATCGATCCAAAGTAGCGGGTCCAAGGGTATCCACGTGGTGTTTCCGAACTTAACTGCTCCGCCGGTATCCGTGTTCAGCAAGCTGGTTGTCATGACGTCACCAGCCGGGGTACAGGACTAAACGACTCACCTGATGAGAAAAGGCGCGCCCCGAAGCACCCACAAGCAGAACTCAGAAACGGCGGTGGGGGACGTTGAGGTACCTGGCCGCAAAACGCCCCAACCGGCGAAGTGTAACGGCGGGTTGTGCCGAAGTCCCGAGATGGCAGTTACCGCGTGGTTCATCACGCGCTGATCCGCGCGCCAGAACCCGTCTCTGAGCCTTGGTTCAACAGCGCAATCCCCTGAGTCTCCAACGGGCTGAAAAATTGGCAGCCGACAAAAAACGATCGTCTGCCCCACCGCAGGCACGCGGCCCCCGGGGAGAGCCTACAGCGGAATTCCGATCGACCACAACTGATAGCCGACGGACTGTACCGGCCGACATGTTCCCGAGGTCGCCTCGCGTCTCAAAATGTTCGAGGAACAGCACTTCAAGCAGTTCTTTAATTGACGTTGGAGGCTGGGCGAAAAGCGCGCGTCGTCAAGAAGCGCGGAAACGCAGGGAATGCGCGTGGTGCGGATGCCCCAGTTCAGTGCCGACCGCCGCGCGTTTCGGAATCCACTCCCAGGTCCGGACTTCGCGATCTAAATTATCCGAGAAGCGCGCAAAATGAACCGGAGCGATGCCAAGATGCTCAGTTCCTGCCAGAATGGTGCACAGGCATGATCACCAGACTGACTCTGCGGAATTTCAAGAGCGTGAGCGAACAGGTTTACGACTTTACACAGTTCGATTTGCTGGTTGGGCGCAACAACAGCGGCAAGAGTACCGTGCTCCAAGCGCTTGCCATTTGGCAGTCTTGCGTAGACGAGTTCCATCGGTCCAAACGTAGCGGGTCCAAGGGTATCCAGGTGGTGTTGCCGAACTTCACTGCTCTGCCGGTACCCGAGTTCAACCTGTTGTGGAAAGATCGAACTGATCGTCGCTGGCCTCAGATCAACGGCACGAAGAAGCAGGAATACATCCTCATCGGCATTGACGTGGAATGGGGGCACACAGGCGAGCCCCGTTCGTTTGGTGTCGAGCTACGTTATCACTCCTCGCAAACCATCTATGCCATTCCGGAGGGCGGTTGGGAGAAATTCCGCGAGTGCGAAGAGCGTGGAGATCTTCCGAAAATTGCTTATGTGCCGCCGTTTTCCGGTCTAGAGCCCACCGAGAAGTGGCTGGATGAAGCGCCGATTCGCCAGCAAGTGGGAAAAGGGCAGCCCGGCAGCGTGCTACGCAATTTGTTGTTGCGGGTCTGTCCACCGCCTCCTCGCGGAACAGGACGCACTTCCAAGAATGATACCAGGCCACCTGCGTGGAAAGAGTTGGCTGGGATCACCAAACGGTGGTTCTCAGTGGAGATTCATGCGCCCGGATACGACTCGGCAAAGGATGTCTACATCACGGTCGAGTACCGCCAGAACAACAAGGACTTCGATATCATTGCCGGCGGGAGCGGCTTCCACCAGACCCTCACTCTGCTCGCATTTCTGTACGGATACCAGCCCACAACCATCTTGCTCGATGAGCCGGACGCTCACCTGCACGTCAATCTGCAACGAGAGATTCTCGATTACTTCAAACGGAAAGGCGTCGAGACCAACACGCAGTTCCTGATCGCCACACACGCCGAGGAGTTTGTGCGCGGGGTTGATGTGTGCCAGATCGTTTCCCTGCTAAACCAAGTGCCGCGGCGGGTGCAGTCGGCACCCGAGGTGCTGCGAGCCATGGCGGAAGTCTCGAATGAGGAGATTTCCCGCCTGATGGCCTCGCCCTACATCTTGTATGTGGAGGGGGAAAGCGACGAGCGCATCCTGCGTGCTTGGGCCAGTCAGGGCGGTGCCCAGGCCGCCATGGACAAGGTCTGCTTCAGGGCAATGGGCGGCGGGGACAAGCAGGCTATGAAAACCCGAGCGGACGAACACTTTGACGCACTCAGACAAATCATTCCAGAGGTCCGGAGGTTGATGCTCTTGGACTACGATGACAGGGCCAGCTTCCACCCGGACGCGGGTAACCCTACGCTGGTCGAGTGGAAGCGCAAGAATATCGAAAACTACTTGCTCGTGCCCAATGCCTGGAAGCGGGCCGCGCCGCTATTCAGTGCAGGGGAGTTGTTCGTACAGCCTGTATTGGAGGCGATCGACGATTTTTTTGCCAGCCAAAATTTGACACTGCCGCCCGGAAGAACCTGGCGGAATGTTATGGCGAATGTGTTCAGTGCCGTGGATGGCAAGCGCATTTTGTTCGAGGATAATGACTCGCTTTTCCAGCAGCTGCGAATTGGCGCACCTTCGGTGCAACTCACTCGGGAGCAGATAGCTGGCGCCATGCTTCCGGAAGAAATACACCAAGATGTTCACGATTTCTTCAGCAAGCTCGTTGTCATGACGTCACCAGCCGGGGCGGCACAGGACTAAACGACTCACCTGATGAGAAAAGGAGCGCCCCGGAGCACCCACAAGCGGAACTCAGAAACGGCGGTGGGGGACGTTGAGGTACCTGGGCGCAAAACGCCCCAACCGGCGAAGTGTAACGGCTGGTTGTCCCGAAGTCCCGAGATGGGCAGTTACCGCGTGGTTCATCCTGCGCTGATCCGCGCGCCAGAACCCGTCTTTGAGTCGTGGTTCAACAGCACCATCCCCTGAGTCTCCAACGGCTGTAGAATTGGCAGCCGACAAAAAAAACGACCGTCTGCCCCGCCGCACGCCGCGGCCTCCGGGAGAGCCTACAGCGGAATTCCGATCGACCACAACAGATAGCCGACGGACTGCCTTGCGTAGAGCCACCACTCTCTGAAATCTCCGCGCGGAGTGGTGGGGCGCGGTGAGCCGAAAACCGTCAGTCCCCGGAATTCGAGCATCTTCTTGACGCGGTAAATATGGTAGCCGTCGCTCACGACGATGCACGATTTCAACCCCATGCGCCGCATGATCTCGGCGACTGCCGCCGTGCTATAGGCGGTCGTGCTGCCAATGGGCTCGACTATGATCGCCTCCGATGGGACGTTTTTTTGCACCAGATACGTGCGTCCGACCGACGCCTCCGTGTGAACCGGGTCGCCGCCAGCGCCGCCGGTTGTCAAGATGCGCGGCGCAAGCCGTCTTTCGTAAAGTTCGAAGGCGTGGTCGAGGCGTGCCTTCAACACAGGCGACGGCCGGGGCCCGTATTTCGCCGCGCCAAGCACCACAATCACGTCCGAGGGCTGTGCCTCTTCGATGGAGGACTGGCGGCCAATTTCCACCGACACGTACCCCAGCCTGCCGGCAATCGCGCACAGCCCGAGCGCCGCGGTAATGAAAATCGCCCGTCTCATCCGAGGTATTCTGACATCATACTAATCCTTTTTGTCCTTAATCATGGCGAGAACCGAAGTCATATCGAGTCCCGCGAATCCGCTGCTTAAGAGCGTCCGCCGCGCGCTGGCGCGTGGCACGACAACCGAGGAAGGGTGTTGGGCGGCCGAGACCTTTCATCTGCTGGAAGAAGCGCTGCGGAGCGATCGTGAAGTGAAGACGGTGCTGGCTGCGGAATCCGTGCAGGCAACCGTCGATAGCCACGTCAAGGGACTCGGCATCCGCGTCACGATAGTAGCGGACGCGCTCTTCGCCGGCCTCTCGCAGACCGAATCGAGCCAGGGCGTGATCGCGCTCGTGAGGCCGCCGGAGTGGACGGTAGAGCAACTGTTTCGCGGACGCGGTCTTGTTGTCGTGTTGGACGGCGTTCAGGACCCGGGCAACGCCGGGACCATCATCCGCGCCGCGGAGGCGTTTGGCGGGACCGGCGTTTTGTTCCTGAAGGGAACCGTCGCGCCGCACAATCCCAAACTCCTGCGAGCGTCGGCCGGATCGATGTTTCGCATCCCTTTCGTCCACGGCCTCGACGTGACACTGGCACGCGCCGCACTCAAGCAGGCCAAGCTGGACATCTATGCGGCCGTGCCTGGGCGCGGCCCTTCCACGCGGCCACAGGACGCGAATCTGACGCGAAAGTGCGCTCTCATCATCGGCAGCGAAGCGCGTGGAGTCAGTCCGGAGTTGCGGGGTGATGCCCAGGATCTCCGGATTCCGACGGTGCGCGTGGAGTCTCTGAATGCCGCGGCCGCCGCGGCGATTCTACTGTACGAAGCGGCGCGCCAGAGGTCCGCGCGGCAATGAGTCTTTTCGATGCGAGTCCGCTTCCGCAGCGGGACCTGGGCCTTCACAAGCGACCGCTCGCGGACCGCATGCGGCCTCAGACGCTCGAAGACTACGCCGGCCAGGAGCACATTCTGGGACCGGGACGTCCGCTGCGGGCGCAGATTGAACGAGATGCCATTTCGTCGATGATTCTCTGGGGGCCACCGGGCGTCGGGAAAACAACGCTGGCGAGCCTCATCGCGCGGCTCACGAAATGCGATTTCGTGCCGTTCAGCGCGGTGATGGGGGGGATCAAGGAAATAAAGGCGGTGATGGCCGATGCCGAGCGGTCGCGGCGTCTCGGGCGGCGCACGATCGTTTTCGTCGACGAAATCCATCGCTTCAACAAAGCACAGCAGGACGCGTTTCTGCCCTACGTGGAAAAGGGCGATATTATCCTGATCGGAGCGACGACGGAAAATCCTTCGTTCGAGGTGATTTCCGCGCTGCTTTCGCGTTCGAAGGTCTACGCGCTGCGCGCACTAACCGTTCCTCAGATTGTGCAACTGTTGAAACGGGGACTTGCCGAGCTTGGTGCAGCCGCTTCCGAGGATCTGCTTGAACAGATCGCGATCCACGCGGGGGGAGACGGCCGCACGGCTTTCAATACGCTCGACGCGGCCGCGGCGGCTTTACCGGAAGGCTGCCGCAGCCTCACGCAGCAAGCTGTGGAGGATGCTCTCGGCAGGCGGGTGCTGCTTTACGACAAGTCCGGCGAGGAACACTTCAATCTCGTTTCGGCGCTGCACAAGTCGGTGCGGTCGAGCGACGCGGATGCCGCGCTCTACTGGCTCTCGCGAATGCTCGAAGCGGGCGAGGACCGGATGTATATCGCGAGACGGTTGGTGAGGATGGCGATAGAGGACATCGGACTCGCGGACCCGAAGGCGCTCGAACAGTCGATCGCCGCCATGCAGGCCGTGCATTTTCTGGGAATCCCCGAAGGCGATCTTGCGTTGGGGCAGTTGGCGATCTACCTCGCGGTGGCTCCGAAGTCGGACGCCTCGTACCGCGCGCTCGGGGCGGCGGGAGACGACGTGGAAAGGACCGTCACGGAGCCCGTGCCGATGCATCTCCGAAACGCCCCTACGAAACTGATGAAGGAGTTTGGATACGCGGAGGGCTATCAACACGCGCACCAGTTCCAGGGCGGCGTCGGCGGGATGGAGTGTCTGCCGCCTTCGCTTGCGGGAAAGCGCTACTACGTGCCGACAGACCGCGGCGTGGAGAAGCGGATCGGCGAGCGGCTGGAAGAGATTCGCCGCGCACGCGAACAGGCGAGGGAGAAAGGAAGCGCCTGAAGCCCGACTCTAATGCCAAGCTACGCCATTGAACGGGTCGATTCCTGGGAGGAGTATCTTCGGCTCATCACGGACACTCCCTACGCGAACTGGGCATTTCGCGGTCAGGCTGACGCGCGCTGGCCTCTGTTGAGCGCGCTGTCGCGCCAGTTTCTGAATTTCAAGATCAGCCCCGGGGAGTGGCTCGACCAGGAGGAGCGCATCCTGCGGATCTTCAAACGCAAGGCTCATCATTTCCTGGAGCATCCGCCTGGGGTTGGGGCGGAGTTTGAGTGGCTCGCCCTGATGCAGCATCACGGGGCTCCGACAAGGCTGCTCGATTTCACCTGGTCTCCTTACGTGGCCGCGTTTTTCGCGTTGGAACGAGCCACGGTGGATGCGGCCGTCTGGGCCGTGAACCCGGCCGAGATCCGCTACGTAGAGAAGCAGACAATAGCCGGCAACGCCATCCACCCGCTCGAAATGGATCCGCGCCGGGAGGGCAACTACCGCAAACACTTCATGGAGGCGAAGACACCATTCTGTTGGGTGGGCGAGCCCGAGGCGATGAACCGGCGCCTGATCGCGCAGTCGGGAACATTCGTCGTGCCGGGCACGGTGGACCGGCCGGTCGAAGACATCCTCAGCGGTTATCAGAACCCGAAGCAGGCACTGGTTAAATTCGTTCTGCCTCTGGCGGCGGTTCGCGACAAGGGCATACGGGAGTTGTACCGTATGAACATCACGTACGCGACGCTGTTCCCGGACCTCGATGGCCTCGCGAGATCGCTGGCGCTGGAGCTGGAATTCAACTGGGCGCGGATGTGGAATCGCAGCCAGACGTAGAGACCGGCCGCGACAGCGCGCCATCGCGATTCGCCGCCATCACCACCCAAGGACTTTTTGCCGATGCCCGCGGGCATGGCGGCGCTGCAAGCCTCAGCCGCCGCATGAGGCGATCCGGGCGAGCGAGTCCACGAACGGCGTTTGTTGTTCGGACGCGGGCGAAGATCGCCTTGCAGTTTCCATTTCAAGCTCATCCTGAGTCGAATAATTCTCCGTCCGCCAACTTCGTTTTGCTAAGATGAACTTGCCATGTTCAAATGGTTCCGCGCCGCGAAGGAAGCGCCCCTCACGGGGGCGCCGCCCATTCGCAGGCAGAAAACGTATTCGGGGCAAAGCGGCTACGTGTACCAATACTTCTACGAAGGCTGCCGCGCCGCGGAGCGGAACTCCGCGAGTGGAACGCAGTACGTTTTTCGCGTTTCGAGCGACCGCCGCACAGAGACCAACCACTCCATCTTTGTCGCTGAAGCCGCCGTTTCCGCGTGGGAACAAGCGAACGGGCGTCCGCTGAATTCCACCGAGCGTTACGCGATCGCCAAGCTCGCCTTATTTCAGGCGTTCGACGAGCGGCCGACACCCGAGGACGCGAAGCGGGAAGTTGTGGTCGAAGCGGCCGATGTGGACACCTTTCTCGCGGCGCTGGATATAGGGTAACGGATGCCGGTCGCTCCCATCCCAGCGCCTCTCGACCACCTTGGCGCGAGACCCTTCTCTTTCTACCCGCCTATTTTGAACATCGACCACAACGAGTGGCTCTATCGAAAATCCACGTGGTCAGAGATGCTGGTGTCGAACGCCCGCACAGGCATGGAGGTCTGGATCCCGCGCCGGTTCCTGGGAGAGATTTCGAGCGTGGATGACCCCGTGGTGATCGTGGGTCTAGTGAAGGAACTGGAGTACAGGGCGGGCAGCATATGGCCGCACCAGAGGCGCGTGATCGAGATGCCCGCCGCGCCGGCTTCAAACGTGGAGCGCCTGCCGGCAGCGGATCTTCCCGCGCCGATTGTGGGCATCCGTCTCGAACGCTCCGAAGCGGCCATCGGCCGGCTCATCGGAATCGTTATGGTGACGGCGATTGTCGCGTACGTGCTGATGATCTCGACCACTCGCGATGGGGGATTCCGGCTTCGCGCGGTGATGCAGTCCGATACCGGACTGACCGCGCGCGACGACTATTTCGCCGTCGTCAGGCGTCTCGGAGACCCGGCCGAAGACCGATGGAGCCCTGAAACCGGAGTTCTCCAATACCGCGCCCTCTGGTATCCTCAACAGGGTTATTACGTGATTCTACTTGGAGCCGACAGGAAGGAAATGCGTTACATCGGCACGCTGAGCAAGGATTGGAAGACGATCCATTCCGTACCGACGCCCGGAATGGCGGCCATGCTGAGCCAGCTACCGAAATTCTGATCCGCAGGCAGACTCTCTTAATCATGAAACGAACTCTCGGACACTTGATCTGGGCGGCCGTGGCCGTCCTCGCAGCGTATGCGCTTGCAGGAATCGCCCTGAACCGGGGCGAGCCGATCAACAGCATCTGGCTGGTGGTTGCTTCCGCCTGCACCTACCTCATCGGTTTTCGCTTCTACGCGAAATTCATCGCCACGAAGGTCATGGCGCTCGACGACAACCGGGCCACGCCGGCCGAACGGCTCCGCGACGGCCACGACTACGAGCCCACCAACAAATGGATCGTCTTCGGCCACCACTTCGCCGCGATCGCCGGACCCGGACCCCTCGTCGGTCCGACTCTTGCGGCTCAGTTCGGTTACCTGCCGGGCACGCTTTGGATTATTGCCGGAGCGGTGCTTGGCGGCGCGGTGCAGGATTTCGTCATCCTGTTCGCCTCGGTTCGCCGGGATGGAAAGTCCCTCGGCCAGATGGCTCGGGAGGAAATCGGCAAGGTCGGCGGATTCACGGCTCTGTTGACGGTGCTTCTGATCATGATCATTCTGCTTGCGGTAGTTGCGCTCGTGGTCGTGAACGCGCTGAAGGGAAGCCCATGGGGGACCTTCACGATCGCGGCAACGATGCCGATCGCGGTCCTGATGGGCGTCTATCTCCGCTACCTGAGGCCGGGCAAGGTCCTGGAAGTCTCAGTGATCGGTTTCATCCTTGTCATCGCGAGCATCTTCGCAGGCGAATGGGTCGCGAATTCGAGCACGCTCGCTCCCATCTTCACGCTCTCGGCGGTGTCGCTTGCGTTCGCGGTGATCATCTACGGTTTCTTTGCCAGCGCGTTGCCGGTGTGGCTGCTGCTTGCTCCGCGCGATTACCTGAGCACGTTCGTGAAACTGGGCGTGGTGCTGATGCTCGGGGTGGGCATTCTCTTCGTGCGCCCGGAACTCCAGATGCCGGCGTTCACACGATTCGTGGACGGGACCGGCCCCATCTTCTCCGGCAAGATTTTCCCGTTCTGCTTCATCCCGATCGCCTTCATAACGATCGGTCGTGCGCGCTTGCTGCAAGCATCGAGCAGCGCGCTCCAGCGGTCGAGGCCGTGCTCGCGGCGCGCGAGGATCACGTAATCGATCAGCAGGATGGAATTCTTC
>SXGT01047785.1_pt1 | contig 24544 bp, 23 predicted proteins | sample 3176221 | NCBI WGS metagenome assembly SXGT01 (sample SAMN11356862, study PRJNA531348) | freshwater metagenome | isolation source: freshwater sample F1-120 | place: China: Fuxian Lake, Yuxi | collected 2017-12-25
ACCGGCGTGCCGAACGGGCTCCACGCGGCGGGCTACGACAGCGCGGATATTCCGGCGCTGGTGAAAGGGACTCTGCCACAGCATCGCGTCACCAAACTGTCGCCGCGGCCCGCGGAGGCGGACGACCTGGCGGCGATCTTCGAGGACGCGCTGACGGCCTGGTGACGCCGTGCTAAGATCGGGGAAGACCGTCATTCGCCGCGGAGAGGTGGCTGAGTGGTCGAAAGCAGCGGTTTGCTAAACCGTCGTACGGGCTTAAACCTGTACCGAGGGTTCGAATCCCTCCCTCTCCGCCAGAACTCTTGCCGCGCCTCAGGCGAATCGGGGCCACGGTGCGTCGACCGCCTTCAAGCCGCCCCGCCTGAAATATTCGTCGAATTCGCCGAACCCGTTTTCGAACCGGTCGACCACTTTGATGAAGCGGACTTCCCCTGCTGGAACCGACAATTCCAAGTCGTGGGGAATCGGCAGCGTAACTCGACCGCCATCGACGGTCACCATCACGTTTCGGAACACCATCGCGCCCGCGTAGAACACATCCACGAGAGAGGAGGTGGCGTGCTTGTCTGTAAACAGCCGCGTCCAGGGCATGTCGTAGTCTTCCTGAATCACCTGCCCCCATTGAACGGTGATCAGAGGATTCGGGATGTAAACCGCCGACCCCAAATGCAAAGAATCGTGATCGGCGACGCCGCCGATCACGTGCCAGTCTTCGGCCTCCGACGCGGAGACGGTCTCGACGATGTCGCGCAGAGTCATGCAAGGCTCCTCGTTCGAAGCTCCCCGAGCGCGCGCGACAGCCACCCGATGGAAGCCGGCGCAACGGCCGGATTCGCGAACTTCGCTTGATTTTCAATGGAGCGGGAGACGAGAATCGAACTCGCAACCAACAGCTTGGAAGGCTGTGACTCTACCATTGAGTTACTCCCGCTCGAATGGCTTCTTCAATTGTACCGCGCCGGGCGCCGCTTCGCCTGGAAGCGTACACTCAGGGACAGTGCTACGAACCATCGTCTGTTTGGCCGCCGCCCCGTGTCTCGCGGTGGACCAGGCGAGTGGATATCTCGCCGTGGGCGCCGGATCGAGATCCACGAAATTCGTCAGCCATGCCGCGATCGGAGGCCAAGTGGCGGTCAAGGGCCCGTTGGGCGTGGGAGCCGAGTTCGGCGCCATCGCCGGGCACGACAGCGTCGCCCTGGCGTCGATCAACGCCTACGGCACGCTGCCCACGTCGAACGCGCGCATCCAGCCGTTCGTCACCGCGGGCTACACCGCCGGGCTCAATATCGCGGGAACTGAAGGTCACTACGTCAACGCCGGCGGAGGAATGATCTACTGGATCTCCAGGCACGCCGGCGTGAGGTTCGAGTACTGGGGATATGCCCGGCCCAAGCCGGGCCCGATCCATCTTTTTCGAGTGGGGGTATCCTTTCGATGATCAGACGCATCTTCCTTCCCGCCCTGGCCGCTTCGGCGTACGCCGCGCCCGCGGGCTACCGGATCCAACTCGATACGATCCGCAAGGGGTACGACGGCAAGACGTGCTGGGTGCATCCGCGGGCCGGTGCGATTCCCGGCAAGACGCCCTCCATCGTACTGACCATGTCTCCGCTCGACGTCTCCGGCAGCGACATCTTCGAGGCCATCGCCGACATGCGAACGGACGACCTCGGGCGCAAGTGGACCGAGCCCGCGCAACACCGCTCGACCCTCGAGCGCCGCGCCGAGCCGGGCGGCGTCACGTCCGTCATCTGCGACTTCTATCCGAAGTGGCACGCCAAGACGCGCAAACTGCTCGGCGTCGGGCACACGGCGCGTTACCGCGACGGCAAGGTGATGGCGGAACGGCGCCGCGAGACCGCGTACTCGATCTACGATCCCGCCGCCCGCGCCTGGAGCCCATGGGTCACGATGGCGATGCCTGCCGGCCCGAAGTTCGAAAACGCGGGCGCGGGTTCGGTGCAGCGCGTGGACGCGGCGGACGGATCGATTCTACTGCCCGTCTACTTCAAGGAGCCCGCGTCCAAGGCCTATTCCGTCACGGTGCTGCGATGCCGGTTCGACGGCCGCGCGCTCGCCTACGAAACCCACGGCAACGAGTTGCGGCTGGCGTCGGAACGCGGCTTCGTCGAGCCCTCGCTCGCGCGCTTCGACGGCCGCTACTTCCTTAGCCTGCGCAACGACAGCGACGGCTACGCCGCCTCCAGCCCGGACGGGCTGCGGTTCGACGAGCCCCGGCCGCTCCGCTTCGACGACGGCTCGAGCCTGGGCAACTACAACACGCAGACCCATTGGGTGACACATGCCAACGCGCTATTCCTCGTGTACACACGCAAGGGCGCGAACAACGATCACGTGTTCCGGCATCGCGCTCCGCTATTCATCGCCCACTTCGACCCGGCGAAAATGGCGGTGATCCGCCGCACCGAGCGCATCGCCGTTCCCGAACGCGGCGCGCGCCTCGGCAACTTCGGCGTGGTCAACGTCAACGAGCGCGAGACGTGGATCACCACCGCGGAATGGATGCAAACCTGGGGACCGAACTTCGTGATGCCGCGCGACAACAAGTACGGCTCCGACAACAGCGTCTACGCGGCGCGGCTGATCTGGGACACCCCGAATCGCGGCTGGGACAGCTACTGACGCGCGAGCCGCTTCGGACCCGATTTCCGGTATAGTTCGATCATGGCTCACTCCCGCGAGGCCGTCCTCGAAACGCTGAAGGAGTTCCTTCGATTCCCGTCGGTCTCCACCGATCCCGCGCACGCGCCCGATGTCCGCCGCGCGGCGGAGTTCACCGCCGGTTTGTTGCGATCGGCCGGGTTGGACGCGCGGCTGGTCGAATCCGAGGGGAATCACCCGCTGGTGCGCGCCGACTGGATGGGCGCCCCGGGCAAGCCCACCCTGCTGCTCTACGGCCACTTCGACGTGCAGCCGCCCGATCCGCTGGACGAGTGGACGTCGCCGCCATTCGAGCCCGAGGTGCGCAACGGCGACATCTTCGCGCGCGGCGCCTGCGACGACAAGGGACAGGTGCTGATCCAGATCGAGGCGCTCGCGCGCCTGCTGAGCGAGCGCGGATCGCTTCCCGTCAACGTGAAGATCCTCTACGAAGGCGAGGAGGAGACCGGCGGCCAACACGTGACCGCCTATCTCGCCGCCCATGCGGACGAACTGGCGGCGGACGCGGCGCTGGTGTGCGACACCGAGATGTTCGCGCCCGATCTGCCCACCATCTGCACCGGCCTTCGCGGCATCGTTTACGGCGAACTACTGGTGGAGGGCGCGCGCACCGATCTCCACTCGGGCGTCTATGGCGGCGCCGCGCCGAACCCGATCCAGGCGTTGGCCACCATCCTGGCGGAGTTGAAGGATCGCGATGGACGCATCCGCATCCCCGGTTTCCTGGACCGCGTGCGTCCGCCGTCGCCCGAGGAACGCGCGGCGTGGGCGCGGCTTCCGTTCGACGAAGCGGAGTATCTCGAGAAGGAGATCGGCGCGCCTTCGCTCGTGGGCGATCCGGCGATTCCGGTGCTCGAAAGGGTTTGGGCGCAGCCGACGCTCGAGGTGCACGGCATCCGCGGCGGATTCACCGGCGAAGGCGCCAAGACGGTGATTCCGGCGCGCGCACTGGCGAAGGTGAGCATGCGTCTGGTGGCCGATCAGGATCCGGCGGAAGCGGCCGCGATGCTGAGCGCCGCCGTGGAGCGGGTGTGTCCGCCCGGAGTCCGCGCGAAGTACACGGCGTTCCACTCGGGCGCGCCGTCGCTGATCGACCCCTCCAGCCCATTCATCCGCGCGGCCGCGAGCGCGTTGACGGAGACGTTCGGCGTGGAGACGGTGTACATGCGATCGGGCGGATCCATCCCGATCGTGGGACTTTTCCAGAAGCATCTCGGCATCCCGAGCGTGCTGATGGGATTCGGTCTGCCGGACGACAACCTGCACGCGCCCAACGAGAAGTTCCATCTCGAGAATTTGCATCGCGGCATCGATGCGACGGCGAGGTACCTCGCCAAGCTGGGAGAGTGAGGCGCGAGGCCGCTCTGGTATCATCGCGATGATGAACCGGCGCGAATTTCTCGGCTGCGCAACCGGCGCCGCCGCCGTCGCGGCTCAGGCGCCGCCCCAAGGGAACATCGTGCTCGTTCACGAGCATGTGCTGGTCGACTTCACTTCCGGCAAGTCGCCCTACGATCCGGAGGAGGTCTTCCAGATCGCCAAGCCGCATCTCGAGGAGTGCAAGAAGTACGGCGTCCGGCGGTTTCAGGACTGCACGCCCGCCTATCTGGGCCGCTCGCCCAAGCTGCTGCAACGGCTCTCCGATGCGGTGGGGATCGAGATCTGGACCAACACCGGCTGGTACGCCGCCCGCAATCACCAGTATCTGCCGCCCGAGGCGAAGACGGACTCCGCGGAGAAGATCGCCAAACGTTGGGTGGAAGAGTGGCGCAAGGGCGTCGACGGCATGAAGCCGCGCTTCATCAAGATCGGCGTGAACAACGGTCCGCTGCCCGATCTCGACAAGAAGATCGTGCGCGCGGCCGCGCTCTGTTCGAAGGAGACGGGGCTCACCATCCAGTCCCACACCGGGAACGGCAAGGCCGCCCTCGAGCAGGTGGCGATCGTCACCGGCGAGAAGGTGGACGCCTCCAAGTTCGTCTGGGTCCACGCCTATCGCGAGAAGGATCACGCGATCCATGAGCAGGTGGGCAGGGCCGGCGCCTGGGTGCAGTTCGACGGGGTGAGCCAGGACTCGCTGGCGTGGCACGCCGAGTGCGTGCGATTCATGGAATCGAAGCAGTTGCTGAACCGCACCATGATTTCGCAGGACGCGGGTTATTACAAGCCGGGCCAGCCCAAGGGCGGAACGTTCCGGCCGTTCTCCACCATGCAGAAGCAGCTTCTCCCGATGCTGCATCCGTTCTGGGGATTGCAGTTGCTGATGATCAACCCCGTGCAGGCCTACGGGAAGTCGTAGCTCAGCGGGTGACCTTCACGGTCACGCCCTTGGGGGCCACCTTCACGTCCAGCACTTCGGCGCCGTCCTTGCGGATCAGATCGCCGACACGGGTTTGGGCGTCCGGCTCCACCAGGAAGAACACGCAGCCGCCGCCGCCCGCGCCGCAGACCTTGCCGCCGAGCGCGCCCGCCTTGGCCGTCACCGCGATCAACCGGTCGATCAGCGGCGTGGTGATGGTCGGGATGTTCCGCCGCCGGTGGGCCCACTCCTCGCGCAACAGACGGCCGGTCTCCGCCCAGTCCGATTTTTCCACCGCGCCCCGCATGGCGATAGCGATGGCGGCGATCTTGTCGAAGTTCCGGTGGACCTTCTTGTCGCCGTCGATATGCGCCTTCATCACTTCCCAGTTGTTGATGCCGGAATTGCGCGGCACGCCCGTGTAGGCGAGCACGATGCGCGACTCGAAGTCCGCCAGATCCACCGGCAGGCCGATCCGCGTGATGCCCGCCGGGGAAAACTCGAGACAGCCGACGCCGCCGTACATGGCCGGATAGTAATCCTGCGGACCGGTGGGCACGCGAATGATCTGCGACTCGATGTTCTGCACTGTCTCGCGCAGCTTCTCGAGCGAGTAGCCGCGGCCGAGCAGCTTGTTGAACGCCTGCCCGCAAGTGATCATCAGCGAGGACGAACCGGAGATCCCGGCCCCGGCCGGAGCTTCCGAATTGACCTCGATCTCGAGCCCCATCGGCGGCTGGAAGAACCGCAGGATCCACGCCAACAGCGGCAGCCGGTACTTCGGGGCGGCTTTCAGCGCTTCCAGCGAATCGAACGTCTCCTCGAGCTTCTGGTCGCGCGACCGCAGGATCAACTTCGAGTCGTCCCGCGTTTCGATGGTGCAACGCGTGTACCGGTCCACCGCGAAGTTCACCGTCATCGCGTTTTCGTGATACAGGTGGATGGGCCAAATGTCGAGCGTTCCGCCCGCCATGTCGACGCGGCACGGAGATTGCGATGTCAGCTTCATCGGTCTAGTCCACTATAACGTAGAATGTGGAAAATGATTGCTTGTTGCTCGTTCCGGACGCGCCTGTTTCTAGCGGCCGGCCTCACCGCCGTATTGGGCCTCGGATTCCAGGCGGCGCGGAAGCCGGCCGAACCCGCGGATCCGGTGATCGCGGGATTCCGGAAGACCACTGTCGCCTCGGTGGCCGACGCCATGGATCAGGTCGTGGGCAAGCGGGGCTTCATGTCGCACGACATGCGGCCGCGCGTGGAAGGCAAGGTCGTGGGCCGCGCGCTCACCGCGCTGATGCGGGAGGCCACTGCCGACAAGGCGACGCCTCCGCTCAGCGCCAAGCACTCGGTCGCCATGATCGACGCGGCGAAGCCGGGAGAAGTGGGCGTCCTGGTGATCGAGAACGGACTGGACGTCGCGGGTCTGGGCGGTCTCATGGGGACGGCGGCGAAGGCGCGGCAAATGGCGGGAATCGTCATCGATGGCGGGGTTCGCGACGTGCCCGAAGTACGAGCGCTCGGACTCCCCGTTTACGCCCGCAGCGTGGTGCCCTCGAGTTCGGTGGGCCGCTATGCGACCGTGGCCAACGGCATTCCCGTGACTTGCGCGGGAGTAGAGGTGAAACCCGGCGACGTGATCGTGGCGGGCGAGGACGGCGTGGTGGCGGTTCCTTCCGAGCGGGCGGCGGAGGTGCTGAAGCGAGCGCAGGAGATCGACGAGCGCGAGTCCAAAATGGTACCGTTGATTAGACAGTTCCGAACGCTCACAAAAGCGATCGAAACGTTTAACCGCATTTGAAGTTCGCGGGACGGTGGAACTCCCTAGCCCAGGGGTAGGGTAGAATAGGGGGAAATCGTTGATTCCCACGCCACTAATTCTTTTCCTGGCGAGCGCCGATAGGTAGTCATATGCAGGAACGACGCTTGGAACCGCGTCTGCTATGCGCCGATCTGGTGGAGATTCACTGGGAAGATAAATCGGGACGCACTCGCCGCGCGGTGGCGAACCTGGAGGACATCTCCATGTCGGGAGCCTGTCTCCAACTGGAGAATGCAATCCCCTTGAAGTCTCGGGTGCGGGTCACGTACGGAGGAGGCTCGCTGGAGGGCGAAGTGCGGTACTGCGTATATCGCGAGATCGGCTACTTCCTCGGGGTGAAGTTCGACCAGGAAAACAAATGGTCGCAGCAGCAGTTCCGTCCGCAGCACTTGTTCGATCCGCGCAGGCTGGGCGCCAAGTCGCCCCGGCTGGGCCGCAAGACGGCGTAGCCGCGGCTCATTCGACGGGCTTGAACTCGATTGTCGATTCGGCGGATGTTCGCTGGAAATTGGCGCTGTCCATCGACAGCGTGATGACTCGCTTGTACCCGAACAGCACGTCCAGACGGAACTCGGTGCCATAGGATCGGGGGAACCAAACTCCCGGCGCCACCCGCTCGTAGCTGACCGAGAATCCGCTCTGCCGCAAGTTGGTTCCCAGGAACGCCTTCACGGCCCATGGCATCTTGAACGCGAGTTGCGTCTGAATCCCGGCGGGTAACTGGTCCTCCGCGTCGATCAACGCCTCGCCCTTCCACGCCTGCTTGCCCTCGCAGGCTCCTTCTTGGTCATCGCCGATGGCCACGCAGAACGACTTGCGCACCGGCTCGAACGCGATCCGGTGCGTGGGTCTACCGCCGAGTTCGATCGTCTCGACCAGATGGAACCGATACCCCGGGAGGTCCGCCGCGCGGAGCGGAAACAGCGAGGCTGGGATGCCGTCGCGCGACTTCTTCGAATCCACCAGACTGCCGATCAGGTCGTCGATCAGCTCGGCGTCGATGTCCATTCCCTTGTGTTTGACCCGCGGCTGGTCGTAGGCGACCATCTTTCCGCTCTTCGAATCTCGATAAGCGCCTTCGAGGGAGACCAGCTTCTTCTCGGTCCTCGATTCGCCCGGCGCCGCCGAGTAGGCTCGCTTCTCCTCGCGTGACAGCTTGCCGTCGGACCGGATTAGCTTGGCGCGCACCTTTTGGTCGTATACATATTGGCGGCGCGCGTCCACCGCGCGTTCCATGTTCGCGGCGGCATTGGTCATGACGGCGGCGGCGTCCAGCCCTGCCAGAGGGAGGGCTGAGGCCAGGAGGATCGCGGCGGGAATCATGCATCTCCTTACGCACCAGCCCCGCCGCGCGTTCCTATCGAAGTACGAGAGGAACGTATGCCGTCGCTGGACTCTTTCTGGCACAATGTGTACCTGGACCGTCGAAAAGGAGAGCGATGAACTGGTATTACGCCGAGGGTGCAGTCCGCAAGGGCCCCATCACCGAGGAGAGCTTTCTCGATCTGGCGCGAACCGGCGCGATCACCCCCAACACGCTCGTCTGGAACGAGGGGATGACGGACTGGGAGCCGTTCTCGCGGCATCGGGACCGCCTGGGGCTCGCGGCCACCGCGGCTCCTCCACCCTTGCCTGACGCGAATCCGGGATTCTGTTCGAACTGCGGCCGCACTGGCGCCTGTCGCGGGACGCATGATCTGCGCCTACTGCAAGCCGGCCGTGCTCCAACAGATCCGCGAGGGCGGCCTTTCCGCGGGCTCCCGCGAGTATGCGGGCTTCTGGCTGCGATTCGCGGCGGTGCTGCTGGACGCGGTGATCGTCGGGATCGTCAACGCGATCGTCGGCGGCGTCTTGACGGCGGGACGCCTGTTCACGTCCGACGACGCCAACGCGGGCATGGCGATCCTGACGGGCCTGATCAATCTCGCCGTGGCGGTATCCTACGAGGTCTGGTTCATCGCCAACAAGGGCGCCACGCCCGGCAAGATGGCATTGGGTATCCGCGTCGTGAGGCCCGGCGGCGGCCCGATCGGCTATGGACTTTCCCTGGGCCGCTACGTGGGCAAATTCGTCAGCGGCATGATCCTCGGCATCGGCTACTTCATGGCCGCGTGGGACGTGGAAAAGCGCGCGCTGCACGACCGGATCTGCGACACGCGCGTCGTTCGGGTGAAGTAAGCTCCCATGAGCGCGCGCCTCCCCTGCGGGAACTGCGGCGTCGCCATCCGGCCCGAGTATTGGAACGATCCCGAAGGCACGATGTGCGACGGCTGCTCCGAACCGGTGCTCGCGGTGGCGTTTCCCGCGTGGGGCCACCAGACGGCCGTCGCGCTTCCCGAGGGCGTGGCCGCCGAGGGCGAGTCTTCCTGCTTCCACCACCCGGCCAGCCGCGCCGTGATGGCCTGCGAAAGTTGCGGCCGGTTCCTGTGCGCGCTTTGCGACATGGACCTGGACGGCCGCCATCTTTGCCCCGGCTGCCTGGAACGCGGCGTGAACGACAAGGCGCCGGGGCTCGACGACCGGCGTGTACTCTACGATTCCATGGCGCTGCATCTGGCCACGTGGCCGATGTTGATGTTCTACATGATCATCTTCACCGCGCCCGCTGCCGTGTATCTAGCCATCCGCCACTGGAACACGCCAACCAGCATCCTGCCGCGAACGCGAGCGCGTCTTTGGATCGCGCTGGTGCTCGCGTCCTTGCAGATGCTGGCGATCGCCTCGCTGGTGATCTTCCTGATCTGGTTCGTTCCCACTTTCGGATCCGGGGGCAAGAAGTAGCCGCATGGCGGACGTTCCGTACTCGCCGCTTACCCGGAAACGCAGAACGTTCAGCGGCTCCTCGCAAATCTGGAGCGGCGGAGATCACCTGCTGCTGGTCGTAACCAACTGGTGGGTGCAGAAATACCATCGCTTCCGCCTGCGCGAGATCCAGGGCATCACGGTCGCGCGGCGGCCCGGCTTTCTACCGCTCCAAATCGTGCTGCTCGTCGTCTCCGCGCTGCTTCTCGCGGCGGCGATGTGGGCAACGGCGTCCACCGCGGGGCGCGTCGCCTGGGGGGTCCTTTCGGCTCCGGTGATCTTCGCGCAGATCGTCGACATCACGCGCGGGCCGCGCGCGCGCGTGATTCTGCGCACGGCGGTCAGCGAGGTGCGACTCCCGGCGATCTCGCGGCTGCGCGCGGCGCGCGAATTCCTCCGGCAAGTGGAACCCGCCATCCGCGCCGCGCAGAGCGATATCGCGCCCTTGACCGCTCCACCCGCGCCCGGAGCCTTTTCGCTGCCGCCGCCCGCCATTCCGGCGGACCGGCTTCCGAAAGCGATGCTCTACACACTGCTCGGATCGGCGTTCCTGGGATCGGCGGGGAGCCTCTTCGCGATCGCCAAGAACCTGACGGGCCCGCTCGCCGCCGAGCTTTGGACGATCGCCTTGTTGGCGCTGGCATCGGGTATCTACGCGGTGGTCACCGTGAGCAAGCCGCTGTTGCGCGTCCTGGCTGTGCTGCTCGTCGCGGCTATCCTCGTGGACATGGGGGTGACCGTTTGGGCGTGGGCCGCGATGATCTCGGAGAGGAGGGCCACACTCGCGATGCCCCCATGGTTCGTGCGCTACGCCTGGGTCGCCCATCCGGCCCAGATGCTGGTGGCGGCCATCGGTGGCGCGCTGGCGTGGCGGGATCATCGCCGCGCGTCGGATAAGCTGAAAGGGCGCTCGTGAGTTTCCACCGGCAACGATGTTTCCGCCACGCGTCGCGCGAGGCCGCCGCGCGATGTCCGTCGTGCGCGCGGTCCTATTGCCGCGAGTGCGTCGTCGAGCATGACGGCCGGCTGTTGTGCGTCGACTGTCTGGCGGCGCGGGGCAGCGCTCCGCGCCCAGGGCGTTCGCTCGCCGGCGTGAAATGGGCGATCCTGTCGGCGGCGGGATTCTGCTTCTCCTGGACGTTCTTCTACTACGCCGGATCGTGGCTGGCGCGCCTCCCGGCGAACTTCCACGATGGAACGGCGCGATGAGCGGCCGGCGCGCGGCGGAAGAAGCCGGCGGGGTCGAACTACTGGAAGAGGCTGTCCAGTTGCTACGGGCGGCGCCATCGGGCGCCTGGCTCGCATGGCTGGCGGGCATCGTCCCCTTCGTTTCGGCGCTGCTGTGGTTCGGCGCGGACGCTCTGCTCAACCCGGCGTCCGCGGCGAACCTGCCGGGAGCCGCGTTCGTGGCCGCGGCGGCCTTCGTGTGGAAACAATGGATGGAGAGTTTGTTCTTGTCGCGCCTGCGCGCGGCCCTGGCCGGCGCGGAGCCTCGAACCGGAGCGCGAGTGGCCCTGGGTGCGCTGACGCGGCAGGCCGCGGTCCAGAGTCTCTCCCTGTTGACGCTTCCCTTCGGGTTCTGCGCGCTAATCGCGGCCGCGCCGGCGGTCTTCTTCCATCGCAACTTCTCGCTGCTTGCCTGGGACGATCCCGATGACGCGATGCCGGGCGCATGGCGGCTGGCGCGATCGCACCCGAGGCAGGCGTGGATGTTTCTCGCGATGGTGGCGCTCGTGTGGATCCTGGCGTACGTCAACCTGCTGGCCCTGGCGCTGACGGCCGCGCAACTGTCGCGCAGCATCTTCGGAGTGGAGCAGTTGCTGGCGCATCCGTTGATCCTGCTGCGTAGCGGCACTGTGCACTGGGGCGTCTTCATCGGTGCATACGCCGCCGCCGATCTGCTGCTGGACGCGGGCGCGGCGGTGCGATGCTTCCGTGGCGGCTCCGCGCGCACCGGCGAAGACATCCTGGCGGCGGTCCGGCGGATTGCCGCCTCCGTGGCAATCTTCGCGATTCTGGCGCCGGCGGCGCCGGCATTCGCGAGCGTGGAACCGGCCAAGCTCGACGAATCGATCGAACGGACGCTCCGCAAGCCGGAGTTCGCTTGGCGCATGCCCGCCGCCCGGAACGCGGACGCGCCGACGATCGTAGCCTGGGTGGAGAAGGGATGGCACGGCCTCGGATACCGCCTGGGGCGAGCCTTCCGCGCGTTGGCGGACTGGCTCTTCCGGCCGGAGAGAACGCCGTCTGGCGGGCGGGCGGAGCCGGGAGGGGACCCTGGGTGGACGCGATGGCTGTTGATCGCGCTGGCGGTGGTGGCCGCCGCCGGGGCGGCATTCGTTCTGGTGCGGGCACGCTCCGCCCGGCAGGCGCGCGCGGACGCCATCGCGTCCCCGGCGGCCGTCTCCGTGGATCTCGAGGACCGCACACTGCTTCCCGACCGCCTCACCGAGGACTCCTGGCTGAAGCTCGCCGACGAGTGGATCGTCAAAGGCGACTACCGCCTCGCGCTACGGGCCATGCATCTGGCCGGCCTGCGCATGTTGTCCGAGCGGCGCCTGATCACCATCCAGCGCTGGAAGACTTGCGCCGACTACTCCGCCGAACTGCGGCGCAAAAGCCGGCACGCGCCGAAACTGTCGCAGGGCTTCGAAAAGAACGCGCGGGTGTTCGACCTGGGATGGTACGGATTCCGGGGCGTGGAGATAGCGGCGCTCGACGAGTTCCGCTCGCGCCTCGAGGAGATTCGCGCCGATGCGGGTTAGCACGGCGGCGGCCGTTGGGCTGCTCGGATTCGGCGCGTGGGTCTTCTGCCGCGTATATCTGTACACCGCCGAGTCCGGCGACTCGTTCCCCGAGTACTCGTCGCTCCGTTCGGACCCCAAGGGGACCAAGGCGCTACACGACGCGCTGGCGGAACTCCCCGGGATGAGCGTGGAGCGGTGGTTCAAGCCGCTGAGCGGCCTGAAACGCAACGATGTGGTTCTGTTCCGGCTCGACGATCCGCCCGAACAGTGGCGGCTCGCGCCCTTCGACGAGTTGAAAGAGTGGGAGGACCGCGCCCGGGCCGGCCTTCGCGTGTTCGTGGCGTTGCGGCCGCCGCAGCCGCCTCCCCTCGCCCTGGGAACTCCGAAGGCCGCGGCGGATGCCAAACCGGAGGACGCGCCAGCGGTCGAGATGCTGTGGCGGCTCGCCGTGACGCCGGAGCTGAAGATCCTGGGCGGGGACTGGCGCGCCATCCGTGAGGCGGACGGGAAACCGCGGTTCGTCGAACGGGCGATCGGCAAAGGCTCCATCGCGTTCGCGGCGCGTAGCTTTCCGTTCAGCAACGAAGGGCTGCGCGACGCGCGGGATAGCGGCCTGATCGCGGACGCGGTGGGCGCTTACCGCACCGTGCTGTTCGACGAGCACCGGCTGGGCGTGCTGCAAGGCGGCTCGGTGGGCGGGCTGCTGCGCAAGTTCAACCTGGAGGGCGCCGCGGCGGTGGTGGTGCTGCTGGCGCTGCTGTTCGTCTGGCGCTCGACCTCGGCGTTTCCACCGCGGAGCCAGGGCGCCGGGCCGCCGCCGGTGACCGGCCGCGATTCCGCCGCCGCGCTCGCGAACCTGCTGCGCCACAACATCCCCCCCGGCGAGGCTCCCCGCCGCCGCGCTCGACATCTGGCGGCGCTCGGCCGCGCTGTATCCGGCTCTGAGCCCGGACGCCCGCCAGCGCATCGAAACTGAATTGACAGCGGCGTCCGGGGCGGAACCGGCCGCGCTTTGGCGCCGCCTGCACGAGATCCGGAACAAACGCACATGACCCCTCGACTCGAACGACTGCAATCGATTCTCGACGCCGCGCGCGCCGAGGTTCGCAAGGCGATCATCGGACAGGACGCCGCCATCGACTTCGCGATGATCGCGATTCTCTGCCGCCAACACGCGCTCCTGGAAGGGGTTCCGGGCGTCGCCAAGACGTTGCTGGCGCGCACGTTGGCGGCGGTGCTCGGCTGCGAGTTCAACCGGATTCAATTCACGCCCGACCTGATGCCCGCCGACATCACCGGCACCAACGTGTTCAACATGCGCGAAAGCAACTTCGTGTTGCTGAAGGGTCCGGTCTTCACGACGTTTCTGCTGGCGGACGAGATCAATCGCGCGCCCGCGAAAACGCAGTCCGCGCTGCTGCAGGCGATGCAGGAACGCGCGGTCACCATCGACCGCGAAACGCACCCGCTGCCCGCCAACTTCACCGTCTTCGCGACGCAGAACCCGATCGAGTACGAAGGCACCTATCCGCTGCCGGAGGCGCAAAAGGACCGGTTCCTGCTGAAGATCTCAGTGCCCGCTCTCGAGCGCGACGAGGAGATCGAACTCGCGCGGCGAAGCCTGTCGAACGACGCACCGGAGCGCACGCTCGAAAGCGGTGCGGTGCGCGCCGTTCTGAACGAAGGGGAACTGGCGGCCGCGCGCGAGGGGCTGGACGACGTCGGCATGCGGCCGGAGATCGTGACCTACATCGTGGACATCGTGCGCGGCAGCAGGTCGATGGAGGCGATTCAGGTGGGGGGCGGTCCGCGCGCCACCCAGGCGCTGGCCGCCGCCAGCCGCGCGCACGCCGCGCTGTCGATGCGCGATTTCGTGACGCCGGACGACGTGAAGCGTATGGCGCTGCCGGTGCTCGAGCACCGTGTGATCGTGCGGCCGGAGTTCGAAATCGAAGGCGTAACCCCACGCGAGGCGGTGGCGAAGATCGTCGAGAGCGTCACCGCTCCGGTATGATCGTTCCGGCGGCCCGCTTGTTGTGGTTGGTGGCGGCGATGGGGCTGCCGCTGGCGGTGATGGCGGCGGTGTCTCCGGGCTCGCGGCAGGCGGTGTTGCTGGCGGCGGGGTGCGCGGCCGCGGTTGCCGCGGCGGATGCATGGATCGCGCGGAATGGACTGCGCGGGATTCGCGCGCGGCTGGTGGAGCCCGTACGATTCCTGAAGGACCGCCCGGCGCGCCTGCGCCTCGAGATCGCAGGGATCGGCGCCGGACCGGCCCGCCTCGGCATCGCCTGGCCCGAGGGATTGTCCGCCGGGAGCGACGTGCTGACCGTGACCGCGCCGGAAAGCCCCTTCGTCGTCGAGTGGCCCTTCACGCCGGAACGGCGGGGTAAACACACGATCGGCGCGGTGCATGTGGAGCGGCTGTCGCGATGGGGATTCTGGGAGGTTCGTGGACCGGCCGGCGGCGGGATCGAGATCCACGCGATGCCGTCGCTGGGGACGGCCGGGGATGTGCTCTCGTTCCGGCGACTCACCGTGGGCCAGCGCGCCGTGCGTCAGGTGGGCAAAGGGCGGGAGTTCGAGAAACTGCGCGAGTACCTGCCGGGCGACGGGTTCGACGAGATCCACTGGAAGGCCTCGGCGCGGCGCGCCCGGCCGGTCACCAAGGTGTTCCAGGTGGAGCGGACGCGCGAAGTGTTCGTGGTCCTGGATGGGTCCCGGTTGACGGGACGTATGGCGGGATCGGACACCCGGCTCGAGCGGTACACGAGCGCCGCGCTGGTGATGGCGGCGGCGGCCGCGCGGCACGGCGACAAGTTCGGCTTGGTCACCTTCCAGGACCGAGTGGTGGATTTCGTGCCGGCGGGCCAGGGCGCCATCCATATGGCCGCGTGCCGCCGGGCGCTGGCGAGGATCGCGGTGAAATCGACCCCGGCCGATTTCCAGGAGATCGCGACCGAACTGCGTTTGCGGCTCCGTGGCCGCGCGCTGGTGCTGTTCCTCACCGATCTGGACGACCCGGCCGCGTCGGAGGCATTCGCGCCGGCGGCCAAGTTCCTTTCGGCGCGCCATTTGGTGGCTGCGGCGACCATCCGGCCCGACGGGGCGAAGGCGCTATTCTCGGACGCGCCGGAGACGGTGGATGAAGTCTACGAGCAATTGAGCGGGCACATGGCGTGGCGGGCGCTGAAGGAGCTCGAGATCTCGTTGCGCCGCCAAGGTGTGCGGTTCGGAATGTTCGAGCGGGAGACGCTCGGCGCACAGGTGGCTGGCCTGTACGCCGATATCAAATCGCGCCAGTTGTTGTAGGGTCAGGGGATGGTCTCGATCGGCGGCTTGGTGTGGACCTTAGAGATCAGGCCGCCATCCACTTGGATGCTCACGTAGGCTTCGCCGGGCGCGTTCGAGACCTGCACGTTGACGGCATGAACATCGCTGTCCTTGCTCCACGTGCCGTAGCCGGTGAAGGAGACGATGTCGGCGTCGCCCGCCGCCATCCGGGAATTGCGTGAGTTCACGCAGCTTACCGAGGACAGGTTGTCCATTTTGAACGTGCCGCTCTGCGCCTGATTGGTGTACTCGAAAGCAAACGTCTGGCCCGCCGGATTGCAGGGGATCGAATAGCTGTAGTTAAACCGCTCGTTGAAGGAACTCAGGACGTTTGTGGCCGATCCGGTCTTGAGCGCCGTGGGCCGGAACGCCGCCTGCTGAATCCCCTGGAACCTCATGAACGGGTTCAGGTCGGATCCGGGACCGGACGTGAACGCCGAGTTCGGGTTGTCGTAGTCCGGGCTCGGGAAGAGGAATGTGTCGAACGTGAGGACAACGGCTCCGTTGTAGCGAAAGACGTTGGTTCCGTTGGCGCCGCGCTCGAATTTCGCGGGTCCGACGTGCCGGAACGTATCGAGGGGAATTCGCGTGATGTTGAGGTTGATGATGGCTGAGAACAGACTCTGCGCGGGCACGCCGCGATAGAGCAATCCGCCGATCACGTTCCCGGAGGTGGTGTCGAGCAGGCCGATCGCCGGATCGAAGCCGTCCTCGAGCAGCACAGGGTCCGCCGTCACGTAGGTGAAGTTCGGGAAGAACAGCCGCTCGTTGTGTCCGAACATCGTGATCTTGAAGGAGTTGAGGGGGGCCGGAGCGTCCGGGATCGGCGCGAGCAAGCCGGCCGGCGGCAAGGTGCTCACCGCGATCGGCACCGAACCGTAAGCGGTAGGCTCACCGAACTGGATCGCATAACGCCCTTGAAGGTGAGTGCGGCCAGTCGCGAAGCCGCCCAACTGCGGGATGTTCATCGTGAACGTGTCGCCGAAGGAGGTGTAGTAGGAATTGGCGGTATACTCCTGCACCGAGTTTGGCTGTACCGAGATGCAATTGCCGCCGCAGGGCTGATCCGCCGGGACTTTGGTGGTGAGCTGCAGTTGCGGATGCAGGCCGGTGCCTGGAGCTTCGAATCCGGCGCACTCCCCATTCAGCAAGGGTCCGCACAAAGGCAGCGGGAGCCGCACCGGATCGCCGCTGAAGTTGTTGCCGAGCGGCAGGAACGTGCTGCCCGCGAATGTGACGTCCAGCAGGCCATCGGCGCGCTGCTCGAACTTGAGCCGCGCCGATCCGTAGATGCCGGGAAATTGGAACGGCGGCGGCTTCAGGCGGGGATTCACTCCGCCGAGCGCCACGTACCAGCTATTCGACACGAAGACGTTGTAGCGGAGGTTGGTCACTTCGCCGTTGACCAGGTTCAAATCCCCGGAGCTGACGGCCTCGAAGGCGTCGAGTATGACGTTCTCCTTGACCGGCATCTCGTAGAAGACCGGCGCCTTCATGCGTGCGTCGTCACCGCGGAGGTTGCCCGGATGGAAGATCTCGAAGTGCGCGACGTTGCCGCGCGGCGCGTAGAACTTGACCTCGAGGGTCCCCGCGAGGTGGCTCGCCCACATGGCGTAGCCGCCGAACAGTGCGCTGCTGCAGGTGCCGAAGGGGTTATCCTTGTCGTCCGGGCAGTCCTGCACCCGGACCGCGTCGGCCACGTAGCTCGCCTGCTTGACGATCGGGAGCGTTTGCGACAGGCCGGGAGGCAGCCGCAGCGGTTGAGGAAGGGGGGGCGGCGCCGCCTGAAGAGACAAAGCGGTCAAACCGAGAATTGCGTACGTGCGCTTCATCACTGCTTCTCCTGCGTCGCACCGGCCGGGGCGCGTTGAGGCTGGTATCGGCGGCGCGCGGGGTCGCCGGCCGAAACCTGCGCGACGTTCACCGCCGCGAAGTTGGTTCCGTAGGTCCGGTTCAACAGCGCCAACAGCTCGTTGGCGATCAGCGCGTGTCCGGTGATTCCCGGGTAGAATCCGCTCAAGGTGTAGAATCCGCCGAGGTAGTCGGCCGTCAGGACGCGTGTCCCCACCGCATAGCCGTTGGTGCGAATCCCGCGAAAGAACGCCGCCATGTCGTAGAGCGTCGCGCCATTCTGCTGGGCAGCCGAGCCGATCTCGGTGTTGATGGCGCGGATGCGGGCGCGGACGGCATCGGCCGTCGCCGCGCGGACGAACGATCCGCCTGGCAGCCGGCCTGTCCGCGTGGTCAGCGCCTGATTGCCGAGCGCCAGCAGACCGGTGGGGGTGACGAAGTCACCGCGCTGGAGACCGAACGTGGTGGTCAGCCCCGCCGTGGAGATATTGGTGTACTTGGGAGTGTTATCGAACGTCGTAAAGTACGCCGTGTCGAACGGGTCGGGAACGGTGGCGACAATCACTTCGGCGAAGGTCCCCTTCAGCCTCGTGAGGACCGTGTTCAGGTTGGCTCGAAACGCCGCAGCATCCGGTAGCAGTTCCGGCGCGCCGGAAGCGGCGGCGTCCGCGGCTTCGTGGTAGCCGAGGCTAACGATAACCAGCGTGGGATTCATGTTAACCGCATATTCCAGTTGCGTCCAAACCGGCTTTCCCTTGCCGAGAATCAACGCCGGATAGCCCAGCGTCAGATTGAGCGCGGTCTGGCGCGGATCGCCGGGCTGAACCAACGGTTCAGAGGGACGCCAACCGATCGCGTCCGCCATCCTCATTCCCGGAACGGAGAGGTTGAACACGAACAGGCTCGGCGGAAAGCCCTCGCGAACCGTGGTCTGGCGCGTGGTGGGCAGAATCGCGGGTTGGGGCGCCAGCCCCGGTATGACGGAGACTCCCGGACCCTGAAAGAGCGGTTGCGGGAAGTTGGTGCGCATCTGCTTGGCGATCAGGGCGCCGAACGTTTTCTCTTGGACATCCTGGCGGATGCCGAAATCGGTGACGCCGGCCGCCAGACCCTCACCCATGACGATGAACTGTGTCGTGTCGAGTTTCTTCGTCTGCGCGGCCGCCGCGGCGGTGAGGGCGAGCGAGACGAGAGCGGCGCGAATCCTCATTGGCCGGCCTCCGGCGACTTGGCGTTGGCGATCGAGATCGCGTGACCGGCGGGGACATAGGCGTGCCAGTCGCGGCCCATTCGAACCGGCGCCCCTCCGGAGGAAGCGATGTTCGCCGAACCCTGCAGAACGAAGAAGTGTGTGCGCGCGGGCACGCGGAACAGCGGTGTTTTTCGACCGGGTCGAATGCGCATCAGCCGGATGGTGCTCGGAATCTCGGGGTCTTCCTCGATCACCTTGGCGTCCACGCCTTGCGGCCAATCGCCGCCGGGATAGAGTTTGCGCATCTCGTTCCACGGGATGAAAAGCGGCACCTTGCCAAGGCTGAGCGAGAACTCGGGACCCGTCTGTCCGGGCGGCACCCTGGGACCGACGTAATCGAGCGGCACCTCACGGAACGGCGGCGTCGTGGAATCCGGCCGCCAGAGAAGTACCGCTACTTCGTTCAGCCCGACGTCCGGTCCCACCGTAACGCCCGGCGTGAACGGAGCGAAGCCACCGGCGATGAAGTCGATTTTCTCCTTGCCCCCGACGTTGTCGTCGCGCAGGACTCCGCGGAGCGTGAACTCCTTGCCCTTGGCGGTGAACTCCGCTCTCGGCGTCGGTTCGTATTCGACCTGGGTGATCATCTGGAACAGGTCGTCCACGGCGCGGAACGGCGTCTGCGCCTTCCGTTCGGGGAAGCTGGGCAGCACCACCTCGAAGGGAAGCGCGCCGGTATCGGTCACTTTGTATTGAGCGTTGGTGGCGGCGGTGTTCGCCGTGCCGGGCGCCACCGTCTGGAAGTCCTGGCGTCCTCGATGGGACAGGACGAAAAAGACGACGTCGCCGTCGCGCCCGCCGAACTGGGCGGACAGCGGCGCGCACAGGCATCCGGCGAGCATCGCCGGAATCAGGAACCGGTTGCCATGGTTTCGATTCATGTCGGTGAGCCTCGCTAAATGTAGGGATTGTTGGGATCGACGCCGGGGATTTCCGGCGAATCGAAATACCGGGCGCGCAACGCGCGCTCTTCCTCCTGGCCGACTGGGCCCTTCCAGCGCATGATGTCCCAACCGGTCTTGACGTTGGATGCCGGAAGCACCTGGAACTCGGCGCCGGGGACGGCGCGATGGCGCGGGAAGTTGGAAAAGAAGGTCGCCTTTACCGCCACCAGACTGAGGATGAAGATGAAGTCGAGAATCTCTTGGACCCCGTCGTTCTCGAATTGCGACACCAGGATGTCGCTGAAGTAGCGCAACCGCGCGGACTCGTTCATCTCGAGAAACCGGCGGTTGTACTGAATCGTCACCGGAATCTCGTCCATCAATTCGAGCCCCTGCTTGAAGCCACCGATCGCCAAACTGCTACCGTTGAGGAACACTTGGCCGATGAAAACGTCGAGGCAGTAGTTGGTGATGTCGGGTTCGAAAGTCGCCCAACCGGGATCGTCGTCCACGGGGATGATGGTCCGCCCCATCGCCGACAGGACGTCGTAGGGCAGACGGGCGTCCGCTCTTTTCTCCGGATTGGCCGCCAGCGCTCGCGCCACGGCGGGTCCGAACGTGATCGCTCCCACGCCACGAAGGGCGCTGGCGAGGAAGCCGCGGCGGGATACCTCGTCGCGGAGGGCTTGCAGTTCGCGAGTCATGTTAAGCTGCCTCCCGGGCCATTTGGGCCGCCGCCGAGTCGTTACCGAGCCGCTTACCGAGGATTTGAGTGATCACGAACTCCGAGGCCCGGTCGGCGGTGGCGATGATCATCGAATTCGGATTCGAACTGATGTGGTGAGGTATGACGCTCGCGTCGCACACCATGAGGTTGGCGACGTCGTGCGACATGCAATTGGAGTCGACCACCGACGTCTTCCTGCTTTCTCCCGCCCGGCAGGTTGTTTGAGGATGGAGTGCGCCCGAGGTCACCACGAACAACGTCAGCGACTTGTGAAGCACCGCCTCCGGATCGTTCGGATTCGGGAACGCGGCCACCGCGCCCACCTTCTTGTAGACGTCCCACACTTGCCGCACCGAGTCGGCCATCTCGCCGAGCATCTTCGGTTCGAGCAGCCCGTTGGAACCGGCGGCGAAGTAGTGAATCACCGGTCCGTCCACGCCACCCATGACGCGTCCCTCGACGTTGGGCTTGAGGTTGAAGATGAACGCTCCGGCGCGCGAACGGAACTTGCGCATCAGGTCTTTGTACTGTTGTCCGAAGTTACCCACCGAGGACGCGACCCAGGGCGTCACGGCCGGGAATCCGGCGCTGGCGAAGATGAGCGAATCCTGCGGCTTGCCGTCCTTCATGAGGAAGTGGTGGAGATTCCACTGGTAGCCGCGATCGGTGTTCCAATCCTCGCCGGGAAGCAGCACATCCATCGGAACTCCCGGATGCGCCCGCAGGTGGCGGCCGACGTGTTCGTTAACCAGATGGACTTCCGAACTGGTGAGCACGGCCGGCGATCCGATCGCGCCCGCCGCCAGGATCACCAGCTTGTTGGCCTTGGCCGTGATTCGCTCGCCGTTGCGGATGTAGGTGACTCCGGTCGCCCGCCGTCCCTCGATCTCGATCTTTTGAACGGTCGCGTTGTCGTGCAGCACCGCGCCCGCCTCGATCGCCTTGGGGATCTGCGTGACGGTCATGCTCATTAGCGCGTCGTACTTGCAAGGCATGCCCGCGTTCAGCCTGTGTCCGCAGAAAAGGCAGCGGTGGCGGTTCGAGGCGTTCTCGAACACCGGTATACCCATGCTCTTGGCGGCTTCCTCGTACAGCACGCTCGCCTTGTTCCACACCGACCTCGGGTCGCGATGCACGTGGAGCAATCGCTCCACCTTGCGGAAGTGCGGCTCGAAGTCCTGCTTCGTCCACCCCTTGACGCCTGTCTCGCGTCCGAAATCGTCCCAGTCGACCAAGGTTGGCCGAACCCAGGCGCCCACGTTGATGAAGGAGCCTCCCCCCACCACCCGGGGCTCGCGCTGCACGCTCGCCTGGATCGGGTTCGAGAAGTTCATGTACATCGGATACGCGAAGAAACCGCGTCCCCGGTTCGACTCCGTGGTGTCCGGCAGGTAGTGCCCCAGGTTGATCTGAGTGGAGTAGCGGCGCCGGTCCGGCGATCCGGTCCCCGGCAGCGGCGCGCCTCCGATGTGCGGCCCCGCCTCGATGAGCAAAACCGACCCATGCGCGGCGACTTCACCCGCGATGTAGCCTCCGGCGGACCCGGATCCGATGATAATCACATCATAATCTGCCATGTTCGCCTCGCGATCGACCTAGCGGTCCAACTTGCCGTCGTGTCCACCGAACCGCCACGTGAGCCCCAGACCTATCAGGTTGGCGAAACTCCGGTACTCGCCATTGGTGAACTGGTGGTTGTTCGCCGGCACGTTCGTCGTCTTGTTGATGAACTGCATGAACTGGTAAAACATGGACAGGTCGACCGACTTCAGGGATTTGGTCATACCTGCCGTCCAGCTATGACGGTCGGTGTCCGGGAACAACGGCCCCACGCTTTTGTCCGGCACCGGTGACTTGTCGTAGATGTAGCCCGCCCGCATCGTGACGTTCTCCATCATCTTCTTCATGATCTTCGGACCGGGCGGGGCCATCTTCAGCGCACGCTGGAATCCGGCGTTGAACATGTAGGAGTTCTTGAAGTCGAACGTCAACCGGCGCTCGTTTGTGGTGCCGATTTCGCGCCCTTGGGCGTCGGCCCGCTTCTCGAAGTTGATCGGGAAGTCCTTGAATCGCTTGAAGTCCTGGATCTTGAAATCGAACGCGATCGTGCCGCCGAACATCTTGGTGTGCGCCACGCCGACCGTGTAGGCGCCGGGCGTGGTGAACGTGCCCGTGATCTTCTGGCTCGGGAACAGCACGTCCAGCCCGCGATCCTTGGGCAGGAACGGCAGCAGCGCTCCCGTGTTGGTGAAAGAAAAGGCGGCGCCGCCCTTCAGATGGCTCACCACATGGGTGCGATAGCTCAAGCCGATGTTCAGTCCGGATTTGCTCTTGAACAGGTAGCCGGCGGAGAGACCGGGCTTGTTCGCGGTGGCCGCCGCCCGCAGACGCCCTTCCGGCAGCAGCCTGGCGAACGACCGGTAGGCGAGATTGGGGTCCACTCCCGGAAACGCGTCCTTGGCCAAGCTTCGCGAAAAGTCGTCGGGGGCGTCGTTCGGATTCAGAAAGCTCTGCTCGAGGAACAGGTGCGTATGCACGAACGCCACGCCCACAGAAATCGCCTGCGATTCCGACAACCGGTAGGCCACCGTCGGCTGGAACCAATACTGCTGGAGAGCGGCGCGCGTACCGGCGAAACGGCCGACGTATTTGGTGTTGGCCGGGTCACCGTCGTTGAAGTTGGTGAAGTTGGTGGCGAGTCCGTTCGGCGTGAAGCCTCCGAACCCGATCGCCCACTTTTCGCTCATCCTTCGCGTCAGGTAAAAACTCGCGATGGGTATGAAGGGCTGGCTGACCGCGCCCGAGAATCCCTTGGCGGGAACCACCGTGCCGGGCGGAGTCTCCGTCGGCACGAACCGGAATTGCCCGTTGACGATCAGATTGTTCAACTCCATCGACATGCCGCGTTGAAACGCGATGCCTGCCGGATTGAAAAAGATCGCCGTCGCGTCCGAGGCCACCGCCGTGAACGCCCCTCCCATCCCCTGGGCGCGGGTTCCCAACTCGTTGACGGCAAATGCCGAGCACCAGGCTTTGGGCGCGCACGCCAAAGCCAGTGCAGCCAATCCTAAGGATCGCTTACGCACCAAGACCTCCGAACTGAACTGTCAAAAAAGGGCAGCCGCTCTTTCAAGCCTCCAAGCCGAGCGGCATGACGCCGCCGAGCGGAACCCAGTGCGTCAATCTTAAGTGACAACGCAACCCTCTGTCAATTGCAGCGCCCGTTGAATTCATCGGCGATTCGTGGGACGGTCTTTAGGGTGAATCCAGGGGTCGCGAACTAGGGGTCACCGGGGAGCAGGCGCGAGGTACCGCGATTGGACCCAGCCAGATCCACCGTGGAGCCCGCCGGCTCGACCACATCCACGTAGTGCCAAATCCCCTGCGAACGCAACAGCCGCGCCCGAACCCCCTTCGCCAGTGGGCTTCCGGGAATCGGCGCGAACTCGACGCCCGGTCCGGAGCGGATGTCGACCTGTTCCGACGCCACCAGGACCGGCGGCTCGTCATCCTTCCTCCCCATCACCTTCGAGCAAAAGCCGGCCATCGGAAACGCCGGACCGGGATCGGTTTTCATACCCGGCGAAATGTCGTCATGGCCGACGACATCCACCAAGCCCTACTCGTTCACGATCGCGCTGGACGCCTCGAGCGGGGCGGCAATCTGAGGCTCGGTATAGGTATGCCATCCGGAGACGCCGGTTTCGTTCTTGTGCACCGCCTGGACGACCTCGTTGGCGGGGATCCGCGCACCGAACCACGTGCGCCACTCACTGCCCACCTGCGTGAGCTTTCCTGCGTTAGCCCGTTCGATGCCGAGGGAATAGAGGTTCATGCCCTGGCGGCCGCGCCACTGGCTGGGGCCGGCGTGCCAGGCCACGCGGTCGAATGGCGCCAGTTGGGTGATCGAGCCATCGCGCCCGATCACCAGATGAGCGGACGCTTTCGCCGCCGGATTCGTCAGCCATTCGATCGACCCACGGGCCGTCCCGGCCGCCGTGAAATGAATCACCAGATACTCTGGCTTCAACCTGCGACCCAAGTTCGGCGTGGCTTTGAAATCAAACCCGGAGCCGTCGGCGCGGACGAGTTTGTGTCCCACTATTTTCACCGCAAACAGACCATACCAAACGCAGCGGCGGCGCGGCGAA
>SXGT01765914.1_pt1 | contig 24537 bp, 15 predicted proteins | sample 3176221 | NCBI WGS metagenome assembly SXGT01 (sample SAMN11356862, study PRJNA531348) | freshwater metagenome | isolation source: freshwater sample F1-120 | place: China: Fuxian Lake, Yuxi | collected 2017-12-25
AAAATCGCCCTTGATCGCGGTAAGGGAATCGATCAGTTTTGTGACGTGGTCGGAGCTGTCGCCGACGACCTTGCCGTTTTTCTTGGTTGCGGAAAGCGCACCAGGAACCTTCGTCACCGGGACACCTGAGTTTTTGATCGTGTCGGGGGCGTTGGCGATCATCTCGGCCGATTTGGTGGCGAGCTCGGCGAGCTGTGGCTTGAGCTGTTCCAGATCGTGGAAGGAGGCATCCAATTGCTCGAGGGCGTTGTTGACGCCTTCCATGGAGGCTTTCACGTTTTCAGGCAGAACATCCTTCGCTTCAAGGCGAGGGAGTTTGCCGGTTTTCATGACGCGCTTGATCTTGCCGTCGGCCTTCTTGGACAGGCTCGCGAGCGCATCGCTAAGAGGGGCGCCTTCGGTGACTTCCAGAGCCACATTGAGGTCTTTGCGCGCCTGATCGATCTTCTTGCGCGAATCGATCACGCTTACGACCGGCGATTTTGCATTCGAAAAGAAGGTGTCGAAATCGGGAACGCTGGTCGGTCCGAACTCCGGATAGGCGTACGGATCCTCGGTGGCGTCCTTTTTGCCGGCCCAGGCGTCTTCGACACCGATTGCCCCAAAAGTCAGCGACAACGCAAGTAAAAACCGAAGCATTATTCTCTCCATACCCTGCTGAACGGCAGTTCTATCTAAGTATCACGAAGCCTCAGGTACGCCGATCAGGTCGAACACGGCCTTGTAGGACCCGAAGGGGGGGTAAACATAGGCTCCACGAATGCGGGGATGGCCCCGTACGGCGCGTAAGGTCTCCTTGGCGACTTCCAGGCCTACCTCGCGCTGCGCTTCCTTGGACGGCGCCTGGCGAAGTCGGTCGCGAACCCGTTGTGGGATTTGCATTCCGGGGACTTCATTGTGTAAAAATTCGGCGTTTTTGTAGGACGCCAACGGCAAAATTCCCACTAAGAAAGGCACTTTAGGGAACTCTTCGGTCATGTCCAGGAACCGGAACAGCATGTCCTCATCGTAAACCGGTTGACTAAAGAAGAATTCGGCGCCGGCCGCGACCTTCTTTCCGAACCGTTCCGCTTCGAGCTCCAGTTCGACGTGGGCCGGATTGCAACCTGCCCCAACGAAGATGTTGGTTTTTCCGCCGAGGGGGCGCCCCGAAAAATCGAGTCCCCGATTCATCATTTGGATGAAGGTGATGAGGCCGATCGAATCGATGTCGAACACGGCGGTCGCGTTTGGATAGGTCCCCATCTTTGGAGGATCGCCCGTTACCGCGAGGACATTCTGGAGTCCAAGGGCGTTTGCACCGATGAGATCCATCTGCATTCCGAGCAGGTTTCGATCGCGACAGCAGTAGTGAATGACACTTTCAATGCCGCAATATTCGCGTGCGAGCAGCGCCATGGCACTTGGACCCATGCGCGCGACCGCCCGTGGGCCATCGGCAATGTTGATCACGTCGATACCGTTTTCCTTGAGGTATTTTGCCCCTTCGAGGGACTTTCCGGGCTGTAGGCCTCGCGGAGGGTCGAGCTCCACGGAAATGACGAACTTATCGGTGGTGTACAGCTTGCGCGCAAACTCAGTGCGCTCAGCGATGGGGGTGGGTTCGAGAGATTCCACCTTGTCTTTGGGGTCATCGCCGCCCACCTCGATGTGCACTTGAACGTCTTGAACGCCGGGGGCGATCGAGCGAACAAAAGAGCGCATTTCCTTGATCATGTCGGCCGTGGTGCCGCAGCAGCCGCCAACCATGCGGGCGCCCTTTTGGACGAATCGTCGGGCATATTCCGCCATGTATTCGGGCGAGGCCATGTAGATTTGGCGACCGTCGACATCCTGGGGATGCCCCGCGTTGGCCATCACCAACAGCGGTTTTTTCAGCTTGGGAGCAGCCGCTTCGACGACCTCCAGCAGTGTGCGTGGCCCTGCGCCGCAGTTGACGCCAACGCCATCCACCGGCCAAGAATCGACCGTCTGCAGCACACTTGCCGCATCTGCAGGCGCTTTTCCTCTCTCGGGGGCGAAGGAAACGCAGGCGATGACGGGAAGATCGGTAACGCTGCGAACGGCGCGTACCGCCTGCCACAATTCGCGAACGTCGTAGAAGGTCTCCAGAACAAAGAGGTCCGGCCCACCGGCGAGGAGTGCCTGAGTTTGGGCTTGAAAAGCAGCAAAGGCTTGCCCAGGGTCTAAGCGGCCTACGGGAGCCAACGGCTGCCCGATCGGGCCAATGGATGCCGCCACCCAGGCGCGATCCTTGGCGACCTCTTTCGCAATTTCAACGCCACGTTTATTGATGGCGACGAACTGCTCTTCAAGGCCGAATTCCTTCATTCGGATCGGATTGCTGCCGAAGGTGTTGGTGGTCAACACTTGGGCGCCGGCCTTGAGGTATGCCGCATGAATCTCGGTGATCATCTCCGGGCTCGCGAGGTTGAGTTCCTCAAACGCACGGTTGATGAACACGCCGCGGCGGTAGATTTCGGTCCCCATGGCGCCGTCAAACAGGGTCACGCCGTGTTGGATGGCTTCACGAAACGGCTGCATCAAAGCTCCTATAGGGATGCGGGTGCGGCGACGATGCAGGTGGCGTTGTCGCCCCCACCGCCGCGATTGGCGAGATCGACGAGTCCGCGAGCGCATTCGTCGGGATCGCCCGAAGCGGCATTCGCGCCGAGGATCGACGCTGCGCGGGACGGATTGTCCGCGATATAATCGGTAATTCCGTCGCTGCACAATACCAAGCGCTCTCCGGCGAGAACCGTGAGGGAGGTGTGCAACGCTGGCAGGGGTTCTGCGCGGCCAAGTTCATCAAAGTGACCGATGTAGCGCACCAACGCGAAGCCGGTCGCATCGAAGGAAGGGGCCACCCCGTGATGCCAGTCGACCATCCGCTCGGCGGCCTGGTTGGCGTCGGCTGTGAGCGCGCTTGCGCCGTAGGGACCGACCAAATAGGCGCGCGAGTCGCCAAGCCAAGCGATGGACACGCGGTTTCCTTGGGCGACGGCAACCACCGAGGTGGTGCCCATTGGGACGCGGCCTTCGAGGCGCCCTCCGGCGAGACGGAGTGAGGCTTCACAGACCGCTTGATTGGCCATGCGCAGGGTGCGATCGAGGAACTCTCGAGCGTCTTCCGGCCGCTGCTGGGTGAGGCGCGGCAACCATTGTTCCCAAGCGCTCGCGATCACCTGCGCGGTGATTCCCGCGGCCAAGTCGCCGCTCCCGGTGTTGGCAGTGCTGATCCCGTCACAGACGGCCATCAAAGCGAGGGATCCCTTGGTGGAGACGTACAGCGCATCTTGGTTGGTCTGGGTGTACAGGATTTTCATCCGCCCGACGTGGGTGTCATATCCCACGCGAAATCGGGTGCGCGGCTCAAAAATAGCGCGTTGACGGGCGTCTTCGGAGGCAAGGGCCGTCTGCCATGCCAGCGCCCAACCGGAGGCGTCGGTGGGCCGCATGGTAGGCGAAGGGTCCAGAGCTGCTGCCAACGGGGCGATGGCGCTCGGCGGAAGCTCTGGTGCAATGTGCCGTAAAAACGGCAGCGCGCGGTCGCCCGGCAACACTTTTGGCCAGGGACGTCCGACCAGGCCTTCCACGAGCAAGATTCCGGCGGCGTAGATGTCCGACGCTTTGGAAGGCGCTTCTCCGGGAGGGCGGTGCGCGCTGCGTGGATCCCCGTTGGCCGCGATTTCGACGCTGCCGTCGGGGTTGAGCTTCACCGAATCGCGGGTAGGTGAAACCACCCGATTCGCCGCGTGGTGTCTCGCCAATGCCCGCGCAAGAGCACTTCCAAACCGAAGAAACCCTTTCCCGAGGATGGGGGGCAGGTGAGCGATCGCGGTGGCTACTTTGAAGTGCTCGGTAGTGATCTCCGCGGTTTCGAGCGTTTCCCCTGTCTCATCGTCGAGGGGCAATTCGATCGGCTCTGGCCGATCCTGCAGGCGAAGCCAGCGGGCCACCCTCGGGTGCTCGGCTTCCAGACGGTTCGCAAGGGTGGATGCGGAATCTCCACCTTGTTGGAGCAGGTGCGTGCAACACCACGCGGCCGCCGAGGACGAGGCTCCCGTTTCTGCACCCGCGCCCAGCCGAGCCAACGCCCGTTCGAGCACTTCAGTGGCCATCGCCTCCGATCTTCGCGGGGGCAGGGCCGAGAATGCAGCATCGACAAGCCGTTGTCCCGTGGGGGTCTCGGCGAGGCCGGCGAGGTCGTCGTCGATACCCGGCAGCCCCCATCGCCAGAGTGCAGCCGCAAGCCTTCCTTCGGTCTCTACGGTGCCGTTGGTGGTGAGCGCCCGGCTGCGAAGGGCATGTTGAACCTCGGAATCGACCTGTTCGTGTGTCCAAGCGCCGTTGCGAAGGGCGTGAATCACCGCATCCACGCTGTCGGCGCCGGGGCCGAGCAAGCCTGCGAAGACAAGTGATGGATTTTCGTCCCGCAACGCCTGCAACGCGAGATCCCGTGTAGGGGTGCTGCCTGAGCGCCACGCGAGAAGCACCTGATGTCGATAGGCCTCAGCGCTCAAAGATTCCCGGTGCGCGATGGCGAGTTCGAGCCGCCGTGCTGCGGGAACGAGCGGGCTTTTTAAGCGCTCACCGACATCGGAGAAGGTATCCTCTTGCAGCGCAACTTCGTCGTTCTCGAAGCGAAACCGGCCATCTTCGGGGAGGATGATGCTGACCCTCTCCCACCAACGATCGAATCCCCGCTCGGTCATCAGCGTGCGCCCAACAATCCAATCGCGGAGATCGCTCTTTTTCTGTGGGGTTTGGAGGTCGACCAATAGGAGGTGCAGAGCCGTGGTGGGGTCGATCTGCAGCAGTTCCCGAAGTTGTTCGCCATCATTGAGCGCGCGATCGAAGAAACCGCCGGGTGGGCATGCGGAGTACACCCGGGTGAGGTTGTCAAGCGATACGCGATAAGGGAGATTGTCTGCTGGATGCTCCCATTCGACCAGCACCTGATCCCCGTGCACGTCCGCGACTCGGGCGAAGCCGAAGGCGGAGTGGTACAGAACGCTGGTGCGCTGCACGGCAGAGAGGTCGGGAATTGGGCGCATGGCGGGCGAAGGTATACTGAAGTCGGCGTTTTGTCATCCAATGGGTTACCTCCCTGGTCTGGGGGAGAACGTAGAATGGAGGTCAGGGATCCGATACACGGCGCAATCACCGTCGGAACGGATGAACTTGCGGTCCTCGACCACCCCTTCGTTCAGCGCCTGCGAAACATACGCGCGACGGGTTTTTCGCATCTCGCTTTCCCGGGGGCGACCCATACTCGGTACTCTCATAGTATCGGAGCGATGCACCTCGCAGGCCAGGCTTTCGATCAAGCGTACCGCGATTTTCCTTTTCCGGACGATCGGCTGCGTGCCCGGTTTCGAAGTTTGGTTCGTATTGCTGCTCTCTGCCACGACCTCGGCCACGCGCCCTTTTCGCATTCCACCGAATTCGCGATGCCCGAGTTGTCCTCATTGCACGTGCCGTTTTATCCCCGAAGCCTTGATCGCGCGCGCCGCGCGACCCACGAGGACTACACCATCGCTATCCTGGCAAGCGCGAGTTTGGCAGCCACCATTGGCAAGAAGTTCCCGTTTACCGCTGCCCATGTCGCGAGCCTGATTTCCCCGGATGTTCCCACCGATACGGACTTCTTTGTCGTCGCAGGGTTGGACCATCGCCGCATCCTTTCGCAGTTGATCAGCTCCGAGTTGGATGTTGATCGCCTCGATTATTTGCGTCGAGACTCCTATTATACGGGTACCAGGTATGGTCAGGTGGATGCGGAGTGGATTCTAGGCAACCTCTCCGCGCAGATCATCGACGACGAAGTGACGCTCACATTGGATTCACGGGCGATCTACGCTTTTGACCATTTTTTGTTGGCGCGCCACCATCAGTACTTAATGGTATACTTTCACCATAAGTCCGTTGTGTACGAAGAAATGTTGAAGAGGTACGTCGCCGCTGCATCCAGCACCTGGCGCATTCCGGCGGATTTGGACGAATATCTTCGCGTGGACGACATCGCGCTCGAATACCACCTTCGTCAGGTGGACAATCCTTGGGCGCGTCGGATTACGGAAAGTAGACCGTATAAGCGGGTTGTTGAAAAGCACGGTACCCCTGAGCAGGTGGATCTGACGGTGGAGAAGGACCGGCTGTTCGATGCGGGCGTGGGTGTGATTTACACCTCGTCAACTGGAAAATTGTCGCGCTATGAAGTCGTTGGGAAGAAACGAAGTCGGGCTCCCGCCATCTTGGTGTTGGAACGTATGCCAGGAATGCCGGTGGACGGCGTCAAAACGCTAAGTGAAGCCAGCGACGTCTTTCAACGATATGCGGATGCGCGGCGTATTGCACGATTGTATGTGGCACCCGAGGACGTGGCGAAAGCCAGGTCGGTCCTCGGACTTCGGCCGGAGGGTACTTGAGTTCAGAAGACGATAGCCTAGGATATGTCACCGATATCGACTACACTTGGGGGTTTTACTCCGAGTTTGCGCCGGTCCACCTTCGCTGGATCGCCGCTTCTGCTGGCTACGCGCCTCGGGCGACGGACCAGGGATTTACGTTCATTGAGCTCGGGTGCGGGCTGGGTGCTTCAACCTCGATGTTTGCGGCGTGCCACCCCGAAGGCAAGTTCTACGGCATCGATTTCAACGCCCGGCATATTGCGGCCGGCGCCGACTTTGCGCAGAAGGGCGGCCTGACCAATGTGGAGTTTTTGGCTCGCTCTCTGACGGACATCGATCCGGACGAGCTGCCGGATGCTGACTACATTGTGGCGCACGGTGTCTATTCGTGGGTGAACGCGGATGTTCGTGAAGCGATGCATCGCTTCATTGCGAAGAAGCTAAAACCGGGTGGAATCCTCTATTTAAGCTACAACTCCATGCCCGGTCAGGCCTTGGTCGAACCCGTGCGCCAGTGGATGTTGGAAGTCGCCGCGAATACCCCAGGTGATACCGAGAAAAAGGTGAAGGCCGCGGTGTCGGCGTTAGTCGCGTTCACCGAAAAGAACCCTCGCGCGTTTGGTCATGGGGATCGCGTCAAGAAGTTGGTGGAACGCCTGAAAACGGCGAGCGTCAACTATGTGGCGCACGAGTATTTTAACGCCGAATGGGCTTCCTTCTACTTCACCGATGTGGCACGCACGTTCCGTCCGATGGGACTGGCTTTTGCGGGAGATGCCCGGGCGATGCGAAATTTGCCCGAGCTTCAGGTGAAGCAGGGTGAGGCGAGCGAGCTCATGAAGGAGCGCGATCGTGTTCGACGACGATTCAATCTGGACTACCTCGTGGATGAGTCATTCCATCGCGATGTCTGGGTGCGCGCGCCAGAATTGATCGCCACCCCTGACATCGTCCAAAACCGCACTGTGCGTGCGACTCGCGTTGGCACGATTCGGCCCGCAGCGGATCTCAAGCGTGAAGTCAAAGTGCCGGTGGGAACTCTTCGATTTGCAACTCCGTTCGATGACCGCCTCATTGAAAAGATCGCCGGTCAGGCGCCGCTGATCGACGCTCTGGTCGAAGATCCAGATTTGAAAGAGCGCGGCGCCGCTGGCGTCTTTCGAGCAGTGCACCTCCTCCTGGGTGGCGGGCTGATTCGTCCGATGGCAGCGCCACTTGCAGCATCCGCTGGCAAAGGGATTCGGTTGGCGAGCGAGTTTAATCGCGAGATTCTTCGCCGACACAGGGAGGGTGGCGCGGTGAAAGCGCTGGCGTCCCCTGTGGCAGGGACCGGTGTTCCGATTTCGACGCGGGAAGCCTTGTTGTTGTTCGCGTTGGATTCGGTCGGTGAAGAAAACGCCGTTGAAACGGCCTATGGCGAGCTCGAACGGCGAAACCATCGACTCATCATCGACAACAAGACGTTGCAAGGGAAGGAAGCTCACATCGCCGAACTGACCGCCGAGATGGGGCGGTTTCGGTCGAGCAAGCTCCGACGTTTCGCCGAGCTTGGAATTCTGGGCTAGCCATGGGGTTACTGGCGTTGATCGCAGCGGGTTCCGCGTTCGCGGAGCCTCCCGCCAGTTTTCCGGATGCGAATTCGCCGTTCTACAATCTGTGCGAAGAAGATGGAAACTGCGGGATCAAAGGCGCGAGTGATGGGATCCTGTTTGGATCCTTTGGCGTCGGCTTGGGTACATCGATCACGTTCACCGTCACCGACGGTATTGAAAATGGTTTTCAACCGTGGCCGTTGTTGGGGTATGTGCTCGCGGAAGGCGGAAACTATGGGCTGACAGAGCTCGTGAAACGGACGGTTCAGCGTCCTCGCCCGTACACCTGGTCGGACAACTATGGCTACTACTCCGAGCATGTGCGCGATGACGGCGCCCGTTCTTTCTTTTCTGGTCACACCTCACATACCGCGGCCAACCTGTTCTATGCTGCGACTGAGCTTGATCTCCACCTCCCAAAAGAAAAGCGTGGATGGGCGATCGGCGCCTACGCCTTCGCCGCCACGGGAACGGTGACCGTCGGAGCATTGAGGGTCAAAGGCGGGTATCACTATTGGACGGATGTGGGCACTGGAGCCTTGGTAGGCACCGCGTTCGGAGTGTTGCTGCCCCGCGCGATTCGGTGGCGTCCAGGTAAAGTAGAGGTGGAAGCCTCTATTGCCCCCGATGGTTCGATTCAGATTCGAGGGGTTTGGTAGTGGCTGCGGCGGGCGGCCTCGGATAGGGGACCCGACCACCTGAGGACCCTCCCATGTACGGTTTTGCCCTTTCCGACGAGCAACAGGCGCTGCGGGATGCCGCCCACGATTTCGCGCTCAATGTGATGCGACCGGTCGCGGAACATCATGATCAAACGGGCGAATATCCTTGGGAGGTTTTGAAGGAAGCCCACGCGCGCGGTCTGATGAACACCCACCTTCCTCCGGAATATGGCGGCATGGGACTGGGTTGTTTTGATGGTTGCTTGATCGCGGAAGAGATCGCTTGGGGTTGTACCGGCATTGGAACGGCGATGGAGGCCAATGGCCTCGCACAGGCGCCTGTGATCTTGGGTGCCTCCGAATTTCTGAAAAAGAAGTATTTAGCTCCAATGTCCGCGAGTCCGATCATGGCGGCGTATGCGGTCACGGAGCCCGGCGCGGGGTCGGACGTCGCCGGCATGCGCACCACCGCGGTGAAGCAAGGGGACAAGTACATTCTCAACGGGTCCAAGATGTGGATCACAAATGCGGGCGTCGCGGATTGGTATTTTGTCGTTGCTTATACCGACAAAGACCGCGCGCACCGCGGCATGACGGCATTCATCGTGGAACGCTCATGGGCCGGCGTAGAAGCTGGGAAGAAAGAGAAAAACATGGGCCAGCGCGCCAGCGACACCCGCGGCGTGACCTTCACCGATGTGGAAGTGCCGGAAGAGAATGTGGTAGGCAAGGTTGGCGATGGGTTTTTGCTCGCGATGGGCGCCTTTGACCACACCCGCCCGGCGGTCGCGGCAGCGGCGGTGGGTCTCGCGAAAGCGGCGTTTGACCATGCCGTTCGTTATGCGACCGAGCGTCGCACCTTCGGAAAACCGTTGGCGGCTCACCAGAGCATCGCGTTCACCATCGCGGACATGGCGAAAGACATCGAAGCCGCTCGCCTTTTGGTTCACAAGGCTGCTTGGATGATCGACAACGGTGAGCGCAATACCAAATTTGCCTCGATGGCCAAGGCCTTCGCAGCGGATGCGGCGCATCGGATCGCATCGGATGCGGTGCAGATCTTCGGCGGCTACGGCTATAGCCAGGAATACCCTGTCGAGAAGCTGCTTCGCGACAGCAAGATCTTCCAGATCTACGAAGGTACCTCTCAGATCCAACGCCTGATCATCGCGAAAGAGATCTTCGAGCGCGCTGGGAAGTAGTAAACCGGTTGACGAATGGCTTGACGCGAACCCAGACATTGTTGTCGCGGTTCGCGTTTTTCGTTACGGGCGAAAGCACCGTTTCCGCTGGCACGGTCATTGCTTCAGTTGGTGGCAGGGCATGGCCCGCTTTGGAGGAGAAATGCGTTTTTCATTGTTGGCTTTGTTGGCAGTGGTCGCTTGTGAGCCTGAACCTTCCGTATGCGGAGCCGGCTCCGACTGTATCGACACCGATCCGGTGGACACCGACGAAGTCGATACCGACACTGCCGACACCGAGGTCGCCACCTTGGAGTTCACCAACCGCTCTAAAGTGGAGCTTTGGTGCCAACCTACCGATGGACCGGCCGTGAAAGTGACGGTCGGTGTCCAAGAGATTCAGGACGATTATGATGTGTGCACGGACCCTTTGGAAAGCGAGTCGCTCGTCCTTGAGCTTTGGGGTAGCTTTGATCCAGCCGAGCTGGTGGGGCAAACCTTCACCATCGATGCCGACAATTGGGAAGGGGGAATCGCCACGGTGACGCTCGCGGCGACGAGCACCCTCGGTACCGGCACCGTGTCCATCACCGCGATCGATGAATACGGTACACTATCGGGCTCTTATGACCTCGATTTTGGTGGCGTGGGCATCGCAGAGGGCGTGTTTGCCTCCAGCGACTGCCTCGACTTTGACGGGTTTGGTTGCGGATGAGCGAAGCGGGTTGCGTGTTCGCCATGCGACCCGATTTTCGTCAGTCCTTCAGACCGGTGTAGCTGAACGAAACCCACAACGACTCATCCAACGCCAGCAATTTCTCAAAAGTGTAGGGCGTTCCATCGAGGGGCAGGCTGACCGGCACCGGCTCGGCGCCTTGCCCCATGGCCCCGTTGCTGATCTGTTCTTCAGCCGAGTACACCGCTTGCGGAGTGTAGGCGTCGATCGTCATGACCCGCGTGGCGTCTTGGGGGAAGCTCAGATGGCTGACCTTTCGAAGACTTCCGTCAAAGCTCTTCTTTCCAATCTTGGCACCATCGGGCGCATACACCGTCCAACCCAGGTAACTGATTGGAGCGTCGGCCTTGGGAAGTTCCGCCTTGAAGGCGCCTGCTCCCGCCTTGTTGCGGCCGGTGCCTTCCTCTACGTACACCACCTCGACTTGAAACGCTGCCAACGCACCGCCCGCTTGTGAGCTTCGAACGAGTGGGATCAACACTTGTCCGTCGGCGGCCTTGGCGGGCTGCACGGCTTTGCCGGCCACGCTGGCGCTCCAAAGCTCCGCTCCGGCTGGCATGGCCAAACGGAGGAATTGTCGCCGGTTGTTTCGGACGTCGTAGACCACCGAGGTGAGACGCCTACCCTCAACGGTGAACATCGAGGTAGCACGCGCTTGATCGACGATCGTTACCAATACGTCGACATTCGCATGCTGGCTGACCGACAGCGGGATCTGCGCTTCCGTGCCGAGGTATTTGTAGCCTAGAAGGACAGGATTTGCGGTAACCCCCAGGATGGCAGCGGGGAGGGTGCGCACGTCGATGGAGGTCGCATTCTTGGCCCCAGCGCTAGCAATTTCCAGGTTTCCACGGGCCTCAACCCCAACCCAGCCTTTGCTCCGTTCGACGCCAATGGGCGTCACCAGGGGGGCCTGGAGGGAGAGATCTCCTTCACCGACGACTTTTTCGAGATCTAAAGTGAGCGTGTAAGCTCCTTCCGCGGCGTAGCTGAGGTCGACGGTGACTACTCGGTTTTCGCCGAGGCTCCAGTCGTTTATCCCCGCGCCCCGAACATCGAGCACCGTCGCTCCATCGGGAATTTGTACCTTCAACTGCTGAACACCGGCGAACAGGATGGTGTGATCCACTGTGGCCGTGGCCTGCATGACCCCGTCGCCGATCCCCACCAGGGTGTACACCTGTGCGTAAATGCGAGGATCTTGGACCTGTTCGGTCTGAACTTCGCGTTGCCACCGAACAGAGAGCGATCCGGTGGAGGGAATGGAAGCTTCCACTACGCGTTTGGCGCCATCGACGCGATCTGTCTTTACCTTTGCATTGGCGACCGTAAAATCCAGAGCTTCACTCGAGGGAACGGCCAAGGTGACCTCGGTAGCCCCGCTAGGGGTCAGCTCGAACGCAAGTCCCGCCGCTCCGACATATTCCTCGACGGACGCTGCGAAATTCACGTCCACATCGAAACCACCGCGCTTTTGAGTGACCAGCCGGTACCAACCGTTTTCGATCACGACGCTGGCCTCCGCGTTCCCGATTTTTGCCGATTGCAGCGCGACAGTTGCGGGGAGTAGCGGGATTTTCACCCACTCGGTATTTTCGAGCACGTCGACGTGGATCTTCCCCGAAAATTCGGCAGAAACGGGCGCGCCAGCATCCAGCAGCACCTCACCTCGGTATCGAGCGGAACTGATCGCATACGGTGTGGGCGCTGCAGCCGGATCTTTGGGGCGGTTTTTAGCGGTCTCGTACATGCGGAGGAATTCGGCGAGATCCATCGACACTTCATTGGGTTCGACGGCGACGGCCAAATCGGGGAGGAGCATCGCCGCGACGAGCAGGCTGCGAAAAGGTGTTTTCATTGGGGACTCCGATGGTTTTTGAGTTTAGATGCTGACACATAGATCGAGGGCGAGGCCTGTGCGGGGACCAACAACTTTTGAAAGCGAACCACCTCACCCAATTCCGGGACAAGGACGGTCATTGCCGCCGCGGTGACGAGGGGTTTGGGCGGACTGACCACGACTCCTCCGGCGAGCCCGCCGATGCTTCCGCCGTAAGAGCCGTAACCGCTGCCGGAACCGCCCATCCCGGAACCGCCCATTCCGAGACCTCCGGCGCCGTAGGCGAACCCGTCCGGCTCATCAAATCCCAAAATTCCGCTGGCTCCGGCTCTAAGCTCCCATGCGAGCACGTCGCCGTCGACGGGGTAGGCGTCGAGTTGTGCGGGAATTTCCGCAGGCATCTCGAGCAGATCTTCGCCGTCGCCGGGGTTTTTGCCGTCCATTGCGGCTTGGAAGCGTCCACCCAAAATGGCGCGGTCCACCTCGCGGTCAAGGGCGACCTCGCCTCGGGCGGCAACAATGGACTCGGTGCCGTACAGTTCGCCTTCGATGTCCTCATTGCTGAAGTCATATGGGGCGGGGAGGTCTTCGCCCACGGGGTCCGCAAGGACGGGTTCGGGTTCGGCCCATCCGACGGGCGGTTTGTTCATGTGGGCGGTCACTTCCAGCGGCTCGAGAATGATCCGCGCGGGCTCTCCGGTGGAAGCGGAGCGTGCCGTGGGCGTTTTTTCGGGCGAGCGTTTCGGCGACGGTGGAGCGTTTTCGTCCTCCTTTGCCTTCTTTTTTTCGCCGACGGCGGCGTACCCGCTGCTGGCGGAGGTCCGTGCCTGCCGTAGATCCAGCGCCTCGGTCTGGTCCAGTCCGGCGAGCTTGTCTGAGGTTTGAAGCGCGATTTCGTAGGCCTCGCTCGCCCTCAGATAGTCGCCAGCGCGCTCGGCCTCCTCCGCTTCCAACAGTTTTTCTTTGGCTACAATCTCGTCTTCCAGCGCCCGAGCGCGCGCTTGGCCCTTTACCCGCCTTGCCAGGGTGCTGTCCTCATCGGAGCGAGTGGCGCTGTTGGTCACCTCATCGACGTCTACAATGTCGAGGTTTCCTTGTAGCTTTCGGACGTTTTCGGTCTCAACGCCCATGTCCTTTAGGGCATCCAATTCTTGTTGGGCGGCTTGAAAATCGTTTTTCATATACGCGGAAAGTGCTTTTCCAAACTTCGCATCCACGGTGGCCGCCGCGGTGTCCCCCACGGCCAATCCGTAGTTGAGCTTTTCCCCTTCGGTGAAATCGGCGACGATCCCGCGTTCGCCGACTTCACCCTCCGAACGCCAGCCCGGAGGCAGATGAAGGGTGACGCGTTGCACCGCGATCGGCGCATCGACGCTCCAAAGCGCCAAATCGGACTCGGTGCGCCTCTTTCCCCACGCTGCACCGGTGCCGAGAGCCGTTACCTCTACCGGAAAAGAAAGCAAACCATCGACGGTTTCGACGGATCGGGGGAGAGGGATAAGCCAACCGCCCTTGCCATCGTCGCCGGGGACGACCGGTTCCCCTTGCACTTGCACGGTGAGAAGGTGAGTTCCCGGCGGCGGGATGACTCGAAGTGTGGCCGCCCGTTCGTTGCGTAGGGTGAAATAGCCGCGCATGAGGAGCCTTCCCTCATCATTTGCAGCGATGGTGGTGCTCGCGATGTCGATCACCGCGGCGGGTTGGTCAACGGGCGCAAACCGAAGCAGGTTGAGGGTACCCGAAGAACGCCCAGAAAGGCGGAATGCGCCGGTAGCTGTTCCCGCGATCAGGCCATCGTTGTTCACGAGCGACGATGCGGGAACAGGCGTCCAACCAGACAACTCCGGCACAACTTCGATGGCGTCCTCGCGGGCGAGCCTGAGGCTGGTCTCGTGGTGAAACACATTTTCCGGGATCAACGTCGGAAGAACGAGTTGGACTTCCTCCCCCGCTGGAACCGTGGAGCTCCAGCGGAGATGGGCGACCAGGGAAGTGCGTTTTTCATCGTCCAAGCGAATGATGATTCGGTTGCCTTCACGTCGCCAGTCGGCGACTCCTTCGCCTTCGACCTCCAGATCGGCTGCTATGTCGGTCACCTGCAGCGCGACTTCTTTGACGCTGCCTTGCCGAACATCCCATTGAATGCGTGCTTTACCGGAAAGTTCGGCGTCCCCCACCGTTAGGCCGAGGGCGACGTCCGCCGTGACCAAAGGTGGCTTTTGCTGCGGTGGTTCGGGATCACGGAGTTGGAGCCTGAGGCCGCGCGCACCCGTCCAAAAACCCTCCGCTGCACGAGCAATGGCCCCGTCCGACTGAAGGTCTACTTGCAGGTCGGTTTTTACGGACACCTTGCCCATGACCGCCGGGAGAAGGTCAAAAGCGAGGGACTGTCTCGGATCTCCGTCGATAAACCCGCGTATCTTTAACGTAGAACGACCAACGATCGGCGCGGTGAGCCGAGTGCCTTGGTCGGAGGCCTGTATGGAGGCCTCTTTCCCGTTGAGGAGGGCGCTTTCGATGCGAACGTGTGGGCTCGCCAAAACATCGTCGAAAATGCCATTTTCTGGGCCAGCAATTTCCCAACTGGCCTCCAACGCATATCCGCCGTCGGCGGGAACCAAGGTTACTCGCCGTGAAGAGGCCCAGGGGGCCAATGGCATCGCATCCGGCTTCGGCGGGAGGTCAAAGAGCTCCTGGTAAAACCAGCCTGGAACCGACACTCGCCCGGCGTGGGCGGGCGAGGACAGCAACAGCGCTAGGAACAGCAGTCGACGGGAGTGCATCCTTCTCCTGACCTCGTACTCTGGGTGCGGTTCGCAAAGAAGACGTCAACTGCGCCGCTATTTTTCTCGCCCCTCGTACGCCTTCCGGGATTTGTCGTTGGTGCGGTCGGTGGGTGGCGTTGGCGGAGGATTTTGCTCGCGGAGCCGGAGCGTTTCGGCAATGGCCGCATCCAGCTGTGTGTCTCGTCCCGCCGCGGCGTCGGCCGGATCCCACGGAACGATCAAGTCAGGAACAACGCCGCGGTTTTCCACACCCCACCCGTCTTTGTTGAAGTAGAAAGCGTACTCGGGTTGGGTCAATATCCCGCCATCCACCATCGGTTTGTCGTTTCGGATGCCGACGACCCCACCCCAACTTCGCTCGCCGAGCACCGGCGCCAGTTTTTCAACTTGAACCGCCTGTGGGAAAATGTCACCATCGGAACCTGCAAATCCGTTGGTAATGACCACGAACGGGCCGCGGCGTCGCGCGTAGGGGTAGGGATCGACCCCCCCGTGCCGTGCGAGGTCCCAACCGAGAATCGGCCGACGAAGCCTATCAAGGATGAGTTGCGACACATTTCCACCGCGGTTCCAACGCACGTCGATCACCAGGCCTTCTTTGTCCGCCTGCGGGTAAAGCCAGGTTTCAAAGGCGACCATACCCGGCGTGCCCATGTCGGGGATGTGGATGTAGCCGAGTTTGCCGCCGCTCTTGCTCTCGACGTATTCGCGGTTTCTCCTTACCCAATCGACGTAGCGCAACCGATAGTCGTCAAAGGCGGGAGTGATGGCGACCTCTCGAGCACCTTGGAGGGAAGGGATTTTGTTGACGGTGAGCAACACCCGACGTCCCGCGCGTCCGGCAAGGAGGGCTTCGATCGGCCCACTTCCTTGGACGGGTTGGCGGTCTACGGCGAGAATGTAGTCTCCCTCCCGAATTCCGGCGCCGGGCTCGCTCAGCGGAGACTCGACGTTGTCAGCAGGATCTCCTCGGTAGATCCGTGCAATTTTGAATGCTCCACCTTCGCGGGTCAGCTCGGCACCGAGCAGACCGCCGCTCACCCAGGGAACCCGAACACCGCGTTCTCCGCCCCAGATGTAGGTGTGCGACGTCCCGAGCTCGCCGATCATTTCGCCGATGAGATCCGTGAGATCGGATCGCGTGGCGAGCCGCGGCAACAGGGTCGCGTATTGATCGTGGATCGCCTTCCAGTCGATTCCACTCATGTTTTCGTCCCAAAAGAAGTCCCGTTCGTGCCGCCATGCTTCTCGGAAGATCTGCTTCCACTCCTCTCGAGGATCGAGTTCAATGGTGGCATCTTCCAGTGGAATGCGCGCTTCGCTGAAGTTAGGGCTGCCTCCCGAGCCGACCACGTAGAGTTCTCCATCCTTGGCCAAAGCGATTTTCTTGGCTTTCGGGGCTAATGAAAACGCGGTGACGCCACCGGCAAAGAAGGAGAGGTCTTTGGACTCGAGATCAAAAGCCATCAAGTTTGTGCCCTGAGCGCGGGGTTCATTTGCGCCTTGGACTGCGCGCTCTGCAAGAAATACGCGGTCCGAAGTGGCCCCGATCCCTACATAAAAAGAGGGGGGACGCGGAAAAGCGACGACGCGTTGGTCGATTCCGTCCCACTCGATCGCCACCGCGGGAAGCGGGAGCTCTGTGGGTTCAAGCAACTCTTGCTCTTTTTTCTTGTCCTCTTTCTTCTTCTTCTTTTTCTTTTTCTCAGCGGTCGCTTGGGGGTTTTCCGGCGCTGGAGGGAGACCCTTGTTGTCGGCGAACGGATTGGGGGTGTCGGCCTTCAGAAGCACCGCAAACGGCAGAATTTCGGGGAGGAGCACCTTTTGGTAGTCGCGCATGCCACCGATCGGGTTGGTGATGCGTGAGGACAGAAAGTACAAATACCGGCCATCAGGATCCCAGGATGGTGAATAATTTTCGACGTTGGCGCCGCCGATTCGATGGATGTCGCCTGCCACCGTGTCGTATACGAACAGGGTGTTCATGTTCCGGGAGTCCGTTTTGGAGTATGCAAGGTATCGCCCATTGGGGGACCATTCGTAGTCGGTGATCTCCGCTTGGGTTGCGGAATCGATCGCCTTGGGAGCCGCACTCCCGTCCGCCAATACGATGTAGAGGGTGTGCGTTTCGTCCGAATAGGCGAGGTATTTTCCGTCCGCGGACCATTTGGGAGGAAAGTGCCAACCCAGAGTGCCAGCGGGAACGACGGTTTTCGCTTCTCCGCGTCCCCAAGCGTCGGCCGTCACGATCGCCTCTTCGCCAGAGGCGTCCGTGATGTAGCAAACCTGCTTTCCATCGGGAGAAATGGCCGCCGAAGACTCTCTCGCGCCGGAAGTGGAGGTCACGGGGATGGCCACCCCTGGCTCAGTGGGTAACGAGAATACCTCTCCTCGGGCGGTCACAATGACGCGGTCGCCATCGGTGCTCAGCGAAAAGTCCGAAAGCCAAGAACCGGCGTCCGAGTAGCGCACTCTGGAAAGGCTACGTTCTCCGGGTAGCTGGATGTCGACCTTTGCGCTGGATTTCGTTGCAGGGTTATAAATATGCAAATCTCCTGCCAGCATGAATGCAATCCGTCCATCCGGGGCAATGGAGGGGTAGCGGACATCCCAACCATTCTGGAATTGGGTGGCCGCGATTCGGTCGGATCCGTCCGGCGCCATGGACCACAGGTTGGCCGTACCGCCGTAGTCGGAGAGGAAATAAATCCGACCGTCATGCCACATCGGGAAACTGTCCGGGCCGTCGAAGGAGGTAACCTGGTGAAAGTCGGCTTTCTTGGGGTCTCCGACCCAGATGTCGTCCGCGGATCCGCCCCGGTAGCGCTTCCAAGTGGCTTCCTCTCGTCCCAAACGGGTGAAGGCGTACAGTCCAGTTTTCGGGTCAATCCCAAGCCGGGAGGCCCAGCCGAGCGGGAGTTCCGTGGCGTCGCCCCCGGTGCGGGGAACGGTATACAATCGCACGACATTGTTCGGATCGGTGCGGGGGGAGCGGAAAATCACGCGTCCGTCGGGCGTCCAATCGACCACGTCGTCCGGCCCCGGATGCCAAGTAAGCCGCTGGGGTTCCCCGCCTTCCACGGGAATAACAAATGCATCCATGTTTCCATCGTATTCTCCCGTGAAGGCGATCCACTGGCCGTCGGGCGAAAAATGAGCTGAACGCTCGTCTCCGACGTGGGACGTCAGCCGCCGAGCCATCCCTCCAGCGGCGGGTGCCAGCCACAAATCTCCTTCGGCACTGAACACCAATTGTTCGCCGTGCAGGTCGGGGCGTCGAAGGTAGCCTTCTCCGGCTTGGACCGACACCATCAACGACAGAACCAAAAGCATGACGACTCCGAAGCAGCTCTTTTGAACCTGCTATCGGGTTTTGCGTTTGCCTTCGTCTCGCGGATTTAAATTCTTTGACGTTACGACGTCAGGGCGAGGACGACGTTCCGAAAGGGTCGCCATTTCGAAGTTTTCGCCAGATGTCCAGGGAGTAGAGGAGATTGAAAACCACGAAGAGAAAAAACAATCCGCCGGTGAAGGGATCGGCTTCCTGTAGGGGGTTTTGCGGTGTTGCGCTCGCGTTGGACAACATCCAAAATCGAGAAATGATTCGGAGCAACAGGAGCGCCAATACCGTCCCTTCAATCCAAGGGTTGGTCCTATAAAACCAGCCCGATTCGCGCTTCTCAAATTTGGAGTGCTGGACTGCATAGTAAGCGAGGGTGGCTCCCAACGCGAGGCCGATGCCGTCCCCGATCAACGACACCGGATGCAGGAATGCGACATAGAGCTTGAGGAGTCCGAACGTTGAAAAGAGCACTGTACGAAACAGCAGCCGGTTCGGCTTGAACTCTTGGAACCCGATGGTGCGCTGAATCCGACGATAGACAAGGAAGGTTACCAATGCGGCGGGGACGGCGTAAGTGACGAGCGTTGCCGGCATGTGAAAATCCTTGACTAGGGGCAGGTTTCACTGATGTTCACGGTACCGCCGACGGCGATATTGTCCACCATCGCCTGGACGCTTGCGGTGTTCAAATCGGCGTTGTTGCACACCGTCACGTCGCCCGCAATGGATGTCACACCGTCAAGTGCCGTCGCATTGGAGAGGTTGGGGTTTCCCTGAATTTTCAGATCCCCGCCGAGGGTGGTCAGCGACCCCAGCCCGTCCAAATCAGGAAGATCGGCGTTGTTACGGATTTCGAGGTCGCCTCCGATCGCTGTCAACCCATCGAGGCCATTGAGGCGATCCAGCGTCGCATTGTCGGTTACCCACAAATAACCGCCGATGGAGGGGAGGAGTGCGAATTCCACCTCCGAAAGGCTGTCGTTGTACCGGATTTGAATGTCGCCGGTGACGTCGGTCAAGTGCGATAGTCCGGCAATGTCCATGAGATTTTCGTTGTGGTAGACGTACAGCGGTCCGTCGATCCGTTCGAGGCAATCCAGGTCGTCGAGATCGGTACGCGTCGTGTCATAAACGCGGACAAAGCCGTCTACCGCGAGCGTGCAGTAGCCGAAGCATGGGTCGTCGTTGCCCACCTGAAGATCGCCATCCAACTCCCCGTATTCCCAGGCGGAGTTGTCGTTGTCGTCGCAGTCAAGATCCGCGCGGACGCCGTCTCCGTCTCCGTCCTCTGGCAGATCGGTGTCGCTGGGGAGATCGGTATCGACGGGGAGATCGGTATCGACAGGGAGATCGGTATCGACGGGGAGATCCGTCTCGGCGGGGAGATCGGTGTCAACGGGGAGATCCGTCTCCAATGAGGAATCTGCAGGCGCGGACGTGTCGTTGTCCGTATCGGCGGGAGGGCAAGCCAGAAGAAGCCATAGCAAATTGGACATCAACCCTAGGTAACCAACTGAATCTTGTTCTACAAGGAGTGGCGCGGCCTTCCGATTTGGAGAGCGACCCCATACTGGGCTTGGGTCGCGCTGAACGCAGAACGTTATGGAATGCCGCCGTGCGCTGATCTAAGGTGTGAAGGGAGGTGGGGTTGAACTGCATCGATTCTCTACGAATGATCGGCCTTCTCGCATTGGTGGGGTGCACCGATCGCGGCAAGATCGATCCATCGGAGACCGATGCCGCACTGGACACCGAAGAGACCGGGGAAACGGAGGACACCAACGAAACCGGCGATAGCGACGAAGACAGTGGCGAAACCGATGTGGAAGATACGGAAGATAGCGGCGAAACCGATGCGTTGGATACCGACGATTCCGACCTTCCGATCGACACGGACCTCCCGGACGAAGACGGCGATGGCGTACCCGTCAACCTGGACTGCGACGACCAGGATCCCGAGGTGGGTACGATGCCTCCCACCTATCCCGACGCTGACGGCGATACTTTTGGGGATCCGAACTTAGGAATCCCGGCGTGCTTGGCGCCGGAGGAGTACATCGAGGATCACCAGGATTGCGACGACGCCGATCCGCTGATTCATCCCGACGGCATTGAGATCTGCAACGATAAAGATGACGATTGTAATGCTCTTGTGGACGATCATCCACCGAGCGGAACGCCTCATCATCCTGACGCCGATGGCGATACCTATGGGGACAGCGGCACGATCGTTCTGGCGTGCGGCGAGGGGCCGGGAATTGTGTTGGATGCGTCGGATTGCGACGACAAGAAATCCTGGGTCCATCCCAATGCAGCGGAGACCTGCGATGGGATCGACTCCGCATGCGATGGACAGACGGAGATCATGCATTCCGGGCCGGACATTCAGCAGTCCATTGACCTTGCGGTGGACGGCGACGAGGTTTGCATACCTTTTGGTATCTATGTAACGAAATTTTATTGGCAAGATAAGGGGATCCATGTCATGGCGGCGGATCCATCCAACCGCCCTGTGATGCGACCCAATGGTGCGCCGACGGGTCCGATGATCGCTTTTAATGGAGATAGCACTTCCATTGTCGAGGGATTTGTCATCGACGATTTCTCATCGTCCGTGTATTCGGCGATCACCATGCAAGGATCCGGCAAGTTGGTCGATGTTGACCTGACGGATATTGCTGCAGAAAGTGCGGTGTTGGTTGATTCGAACTCTGAAGCGATGTTGGAGAGAGTGCGTCTAGAACGAATCGACGCCACGGCTTCGGTCGGCGCCGGTTGGGTATTGCTCGACTCTTTCGCGGTTTGCACAGATTGCGAATTCATCGATGTGACGGGAGACATTGGGGCCGCGGCGTATCTGTCCGGGAGTGAGGCTATTTTTGTCGATTCGAAATTTCAGAACATCGAGGGAACGATGGGGGCGGCGATCTATGTCGATAATTCTGATCTGACGTTGGAGAGCTCCCAAGGGGAGAATGTCGAATCCACCTTTGGCGCGGTGTATGTGACGCAGGGCTCGCTCGCCTCCACGGCATGCGAATGGAGTGACAGCTACTCTCTGAACGGCGGCGGGGCGTATTTTTTGGCGTCCTCAGCTCTCATTTCAGCGGGCGACCGATTTATCGGCAACCACGCCTCCGAAGGGGGGGCCGTTCGGTCGGAATCCCATTCGGAATTGACTTTTTCTGGCAGTGTGTTTGTCAGCAATGCGGCGGCTGACGAAGGGGGCGGCGTGTGGGCTTCCGGGGGCGACGTCTGGGTGGAACAGTCCACCTTTGCCTGGAATGAAGCGGAGGAGGGCTCGGCCTATTTCAGTACGGATGGCGCAGACCTCGACTTGCTTCAGTCGTTGTTTGCTGCCAATCGGGCCTCGGGATTGGGGGCAGCCCTGGCGTTTGATGCGGGTTCAGGTGGGTTTGCCGATATCTGGAATTCGATGTTTTTGGACAATGTGGGAGGGGAGGCGGTGACCGCCTTGGATGCAGGCCCGTCTTCGGTACAGTTTCGCTACAACCTTTTGTTTCGAAATTCGTCGAACACGCTCTCGATACCTTCGAGCGGAATTGTGATCGCAGATCCACTGTTGGCGTTGTACGCTCCTTTGGTCGAGGGAAGCGCCCTGTTTCCTTACGCCAAAACGGGCAGCCCTGCGATCAACGCGGGGAATCCGAGTGTCTTGGATGTGGACGGTTCGATCAGCGATCTCGGTCCCTTTGGGGGGCTCGGCGCCCTGGCGCAACGAACCGATTCGGATTCCGATGGCCTACCGGACGATTATGAGCTCGCTTGGTGGGGAACTTTGAGCAAGACAGGCGGCCAAGATTCCGATGCTGATTCCCGGACGAATCTGCAGGAGTACAACAACGGCACCCATCCCGCCGTGGGAGATACCGACGGCGACGGGTTTTTGGATGGGGCGGACGCCTCTCCGTTGAATCCTGCCGTCCATTAGAGCATCGGCCGAAAGCCCTGATCGCGTTGTCGCGCGCTCCGCTCCTCCGTCGCGGGCTTCCATGCCCAGCTACCGTCCGGTGCTCGCTTTGCTCCTCGGGCTCAAGGCTATCGATCCGCGCTCTAGGCTCAAGGCTTTCGATCCGCACTCTGGAGCACTACCGGAGTTGAACCGGTACGGTAGCGTGCATTTCGGGCGATCCGCTGAAGTCCATCCCCTCGATCGCCTGGATGAAGCAACCTTCGAGCGAAGGGTGGGAATAGGGGAGCCCGCTTACTTGCGCGTTGATCGCCCGACCTTGCCAGACGTCGAAGTCCAGCTGGACGTTGAACCCCTTGTCCCGCTCGGTTTTTGGGACGTACAGACCGCATTCTCCGAGTGGGCCTGCATAATTGGCCACCACGGCCTCCACCCAAGCGGTGCCGTTGGCGGTATCAAAAGCGCGGGCTTGGGGGCGAAATGCGCCGAGGAGGGCGACGATCACGGTGGTGATGGCGATCATCGCGGCGATGGCGATGGCCGTGCCGGTGCCACTGGCCAACCAGAGAACAAACCGCCCCCATCCGCGTTTTTCTGGCGGTGTGGGGTTGGGGGGGCGAGCTTCGATCGGCTCCGGGGTGACCTGGGTGCTGCCTTGCGCTCTTCGGGCGGGGAGGGGAGTGGCGTTTCCCTGCGCCGTTCGAGCGGGTGCCGGGGTCGGGGTCGGTGGCAGCGGGAGCTGGCTCGGATCAAACCGCGAGACCGGCGCGGTGTTCAGGTCGTTCCACTGAATCAACCACTGACGAAGGCGCTTTTCGAGGTCCACAGCGGTGTGGATCCGGGCAGACGGCTCTTGTTGGGTGGCGTCCCGCACCACGGCCGCGAGCTCCTCCGGGACCTGGGCCCGTCTTAGCCGAGGATCGAGGAAGGGTTTTTCCAGCTTTTCTCGCATCACCCGCGCCATGAGTTTGGTGGTGCTTCCCTCCTTTGGGTAGGTGGTATCTCCGGTCAGAAGTTCGTAAAGGGACTGTCCAAGCGCATAGACGTCGGCGGTCTCGCTGTCTTGCACCGCCGCCATGTCGTCTTCTTCGAAGAGTTCGGGAGGAAGATAGGCGAGCGTCCCGATCACCATGCCCGCTTGTGTCAGGTGCGCGCGGGTGATTTCGCGGGCAATTCCGAAGTCGATCAGCTTTGGAATTCCATCGTTTCCAACCATGATATTGGCCGGCTTGATGTCTCGATGGCGAACGCCGCGGGCGTGAACTTCGGCGAGGCCATTGGCGATGTCGGCGATCACCCTCGCGGCGCGTTCGGGCTCAAACGGACCTTTGGCGGTGATCTCCTCGTCGAGATCCATACCGCCGAGCAAATCCATGAGAATCCACGGCGTAGAACCCTCTGTATTGAGCGCGTGCACTTTCAGAATGTTGGGATGATCGATCGTCATCAATAGCTGGGCTTCAGCCACAAAGCGCTCGATTGAACCTTCTTTTGCGTCGAGCATGACTTTCAGGGCGCGCTCTTTCCCATCGTCCTCATGTCGAACGCGGAAAACAGCGCATTGTCCTCCTTCGCCGAGCTTTTCGACGATCTTCCATGGGCCGAAGTCGGGGGAGAGGGAGGACATGGACGGATTGTATCAGGGGCGAGATGGTAAAGCACTTTACGATTGCCAACGGAAGGTTTTTTGTGGGTGGCGCGTTGGAAGGCCGGCGCTGGGTTGCGGCGCTTAAATACTACAGGGCGGGAGAGCCATATGAGGAAGCTACTTTTCGTAGGCGTGTTGTTCGCGGGATGCGACGGGGGTGGGGGTGGAACCGGTGGGAGCGACGACACGAGCTCGTCTTCGTTCGATTGTACCGTCTGTTACAACAACGACGGGTACGACTGTCCCGATCAAGAAAGCTGCGACGCATGCATGGATGATATGGATTGTGGGGGTTGCAGCTCCTCCGTAGAGGCGTGTGAAGAGTAGCTTGCGGTTCCGCATGGACTCCTCCCCCCGATCGCGCTAATGCGTGCGCCCGTAGGGGGGCTCTTTCATGGGTGGTAT
>SXGT01619349.1_pt1 | contig 24531 bp, 20 predicted proteins | sample 3176221 | NCBI WGS metagenome assembly SXGT01 (sample SAMN11356862, study PRJNA531348) | freshwater metagenome | isolation source: freshwater sample F1-120 | place: China: Fuxian Lake, Yuxi | collected 2017-12-25
CTCGACCATGAACGTCGATTGACCTTTGCCAAGTTCATCAGAAGCACCGACACGGGCAAAGATACGGTCCGCGATACCAATACGCGCGGTCTCTGCCGGGACGAACGAACCGACTTGTGCCATCAGTGTGATGAGAGCAGCCTGACGAATGTAAGTCGACTTACCGGCCATGTTCGGCCCGGTGATGATCTGAATAAGCCCGTGATCACCGCCGAGGAGAGCGTCGTTGGGGACGAATTCACCGGCGGGCAGCAAAACATCGAGAACGGGGTGACGACCGCCATGGATTTCCAGAAGCGTTTCGTTCGTCATCTCAGGCTGACAGTAGCGGCGTGATTCTGCCTGTTCGGCAAAACCAGCGAGGACGTCAACGATGGCCATGACTTCTGCGGACTGTTGGAGATCGCCGCAGCAGGTCGCGAGTTCGGTTTTCAGCTGCTCGTAGAACTGAGCTTCGAGTGCGAGTGCCTGCTCATCGGCTCGAAGAACTTTTTCCTCGTACTCTTTGAGTTCGGGCGTGATGAAACGCTCCTGGTTTTTGAGCGTCTGCTTTCGCATGAAGTAATCAGGGATCTTGTCCTGATGGGCCGCGGTCACTTCGAGGTAATAGCCGAAGACTTTGTTGTACCCGACTTTGAGATTTGGAATCCCGGTCTTGGCAGCCACATCGGCCTGATAACGAGCGATCCATTGCTTACCGCCAGTCGAGAGATCGCGGAACTCGTCAAGCTGGGCGTTGTAGCCGGTGCGGATGACACCGCCATCAGAGACAGCCAGCGGCGGGTCTTCTGAGAGGGTTGTGATGATGCGGCTGCAGACTTCGTCACAAAGGCGGAGATTCGTCGTCTGTTCAGCGATGAGTGGAGAGCTGAAGCTTTGCAGAAGTGTTTTCAGATCGGGGAGAATACTCAGAGTCTTCGCGAGGGAAATCAGGTCTTTCGGAGAGCAGCGACCAGTCGCAAGGCGAGCCGTCAGGCGCTGCAAGTCGTAGGTCTGATCGAGCAGGTCGCGCAGACGTTCGCGGCCGGAACGGTCTGTCAGCAACTCGCTGACCGCTGTGTGTCGCCGCTGAATTTCGATGATGTCTTTGAGCGGGTGGTCGATCCAGTCGCCGAGTTTGCGGGCTCCCATGGGAGTGACGGTTTTGTCGAGGACATCGAGCAAGGTCCCCTGGCGTGCTCCTTCTCGCATCGTGCGGGTCAACTCGAGACTGCGACGTGTGGCGTCGTCGATGAGCATGGCCTGGGAATGCTCGAAGCGACGCAGTGAGAGGATGTGGCCGAGGGCAGCTTTCTGCATTTCCTGCACGTAGACCAGCAGAACCCCAGACGCTGCCAGAGATAACGTTTCCTTATCGAGTCCGAAGCCTTCGAGCGACTTCACTTTGAAGTGCTTGCACAATGCATCGCGGCCTGCGACTTCGCGGAATTCCCAGACCGGGCGATACGCCAGTGACAGTTTCAGCTGCTGCTCTGCATCTTTGAGCCAGGCCTGACGGGAGTAGCCTTCGTCGTCGACATGACGCAGTTCGTCGGAGACGACGAGTTCCGACGGTCGAATGCGAGCCAGGTCGTCGAGGAGTTGTGACGTTGGTAGTTCGGTACACCAAAATTCGCCGGTCGAGACGTCGATCCAGGAAATGCCCGCCCGGTCGCCGTTCGTGTTGAGTGCGACGGAGGCCAGGAAATTTCGCTGCTTGGGTTCGAGGAGAGAATCGTCGGTGAGTGTTCCGGGCGTGACGATGCGTGTCACTTCGCGTCGGACCATTCCCTTGGCTGTTTTGGGATCTTCGACTTGATCGCAGATCGCGACCCGTTTGCCAGCGCGGATTAGCTTATGCAGGTACCCTTCAAGGGAGTGATACGGGAAGCCCGCCATCGGGACAGGATTGCTGGAGCCCTTGTCCCTGCTTGTCAGCGTGAGCCCCAGAATCTTCGCAGCGATGGCTGCATCTTCATGGAAGAGCTCGTAAAAATCTCCCATGCGGAACAGGAGAATCGCTTCGGGGTTCTGAGCTTTGACCTCGAGATAGCGTTCCATCATCGGGGTCAGTTTGGGAGCATCAGCCATCGAGTTGCCACAGAGAATTGCGAGAAAGAATTGGGAAAAGAGACTTTAACGCAAAGGCGCGAAGGCGCAAAGGAAGTGCGAAGAGGAATTGACTGCTTTGGCTCTGACTGGATCAGTAAAAAGCCGCGCAGGCATTCCTGCCTGTGCGTGCTTTGCTTTGCAGACAGGAACGTCCGTGTGATTGTTTATAGCGTTGAGCATCGCAGATGTGACTACAGGTAGCGAATTCGCTTGTGAACGTCGACGTTGATCGACTGGTAGCGAGATGACAGATTCCCCGGCAGGAAGATCTCGTTGTGGAGATAGTCAACATCCTCAGGGCCGACAGCGTGGTCGAAGATCGGCTTGAGGTAATCGCGACCGAAGATCGACAGGTGCATTCTCTCCTGGTCGTATTTGGAGAGGTGAACGGTGCGGGCGTGGATGATGCCCCAGCGATCGCGGAGACGGTTCGCGTCTGTAGATGACACTTCGAAGCCACGCTCGTCACAGTATTTGAGGATCGAGATCGAATTGTTTTCCTGCTTGAGCAGCAGATCGACGGCATGTCCGCCGAGGCTGGCCGCATAGAAGCGGTCGAAACGAATCGGACGACCACCGCGTTGAGTGTGGCCGACCTTCCGTGTGAAGATGGCTTCGTTGGCAGAATCGTGACGACGACGTGAACGGAAAAAATCGTCGCCCAGTCGAGTCGCGAGTTCGTTCTTCAAGTGCTCAGCGGCACCGCTCATGATGATATTGCCAGCCGGGTCGAAACTGCTGGCTTTATCGCCGAAGAGATTACCATGTTGATCACGAATCCCTTCGCCGATCACGATAACACAGTTTTTCTGCAAATCGTACAGCTGACGGACCCGCTCTTCGAGACGATCCAGATCGACTGCCACTTCTGGAATCAGAATCATATCCGGCTGGCCGTACGCGCAGCCGAGCGAGATGTAGCCTGAGTCGCGCCCCATGACTTCGATGATCGCAATGCGTCGGTGAGACTCTGCTGTTGTGCGGACGCGTTGAATCGCCTGAACGGCGACGAAGACGGCGGTCGCATAGCCAGGCGTCGCATAGTTGACGATTTCGTCGCGCTCGATGTGCTTGCGCTCCCCGTCTTTATCGTACTTAAACTTACCATCGTCGTTTTGAGTCCGGGTCCACTCGTAGGGCTCTTCGGGGTAGTTCAAACCCAGGTCATTATCAATCGTTTTCGGCGCGAGCACGCAGGGGAAGAATTCTGAGATCGGCTGCATCCCATTGATTGTGCCGTCGCCGCCGATGCAAATCAGGCCTTCGATTCCCATGCGGGAAAGCTTCTCGGTGACCCCTTTGAACTCTTCCTTCTTGGCGGGATCAATGTAGTGACGTGACGAACCGATGATCGTTCCGCCCATGTATGGATCGAGTTCGGGAATTGTCTGATAAAGAGGATTGAGCAGCAGGTGTGGCGCACGAGGATCGAGCAGACCAGAGAAACCCTTGATGATGCCGATGACTTCCACTTCGAGCTGATTGGCTCGTTTGACGGCTCCATCAATCGTGGCGTTCAACGCCGGTGTGTCTCCTCCGGCGGTGAGGATACCGATGCGTTTCATGCTCATGGTCAGAATTCCTCGCTGGTCTTGCGTTCAAGTGTGGCTGGCCGTCGAGTAGCAATCCGAAGGTCGATCTTGCTTTGAAAAGCAATCAGAAGATCGAATCCGGTCAGGTCGTCCCGTGGCCGTCGTTGGCAGGTACTGTCGTTGTTGTCCGTAACAAAAATGGGATCGCGTTCCTGATCTCCCTGTCGAGCGGACTGGAGAGATCGTCTTGATCCATATGCTTTGGAATTGTTATGAGTATGACGAACGCCTGACTAAAATTTCAATTGGCGACGTGGCCATTTTGTGCGAGTCTCAAGATTCGCACGGACACATGCATCGATGCCGATTTGTTCGGCGTCGTACGAAGAACTGAACAGGGGAATGATATGAAAACGCTCGTGACGAATCTGGCTTGCGCATTCATTGGCGGACTCGTGGCCGTCTGGGCCAGTGGAGGCATGGAGCATTCACGCCCGACAGCAGAAGCTGCCCCCTTGCAGACACAGTTGCCACCCCTGCCGACCTTGCCACCGCTCGGGACGCCAGCACCTCGAAACGAGCAATTTGCCTCGCCTCCCCTCCAGCAGGTCGTCGAAGAGTTGACGCAGGAAGAAGCGATCAACATCAGCGTTTACGAAAACGTCAACCAGAGTGTCGTCAACATCACGACGAAAGCTGTCCAGTCGGGCGGGATCTTCATGATGGAATTGAACTCCGAAGGGTCCGGATCAGGTTCGATTCTCGATAAAGAAGGTCACATCCTCACCAACTATCACGTTGTCGAGAACGCCCAGCAAGTCAATGTGACACTCTACAACGGGGCCAGCTACGAAGCCTCCTTCGTCGGTGCAGATCCCATCAACGATATCGCCATCATCAAGATTAAAGCTCCTCAGGACGAACTGATCCCCGTGATCATTGGTGACTCGTCAAAGTTGAGAGTCGGTATGAAAATCTTCGCGTTGGGAAATCCATTCGGCTTTGAACGAACGCTGACGACAGGGATTATTTCCAGTCTGAATCGCTCATTGGCGATTTACGGATCGCGTACCATCAAGTCGATCATTCAGATTGATGCGGCCGTCAATCCGGGGAACTCCGGCGGTCCGTTGCTCGATACGCATTCTCGGCTGATCGGCATGAATACTGCGATCGCAACACGCAGTGGGCAAAGCTCGGGAGTCGGCTTTGCGATTCCAGCCAGTCTGATCAAACGAGTTGTTCCACAGTTGATTGCCCATGGGAAAGTGATTCGACCTGAAAGTGGCATCAGCGCGGTCTTCCAGACGGAAAAAGGTCTCGTCGTGGCCCGCGTTCTGCCGAACAGTCCTGCAGAAAAGGCTGGTCTGCGTGGCCCGGTCGTGACGCGGACTCGACGTGGCGTCTTTACCGTCGAGAAGGAAGACCGCACGAAGGCCGACAAGATCCTCGAAGTGAATGGCAACAAGGTGAAAACGGCTGATGACTTCCTGTCGGAAGTCGAAGCCAAATCGCCAGGCGATACGATCATCCTGACGATCGAGCGGGACGGGAGACGACAGCAGCTTCAGCTCACTCTGACGAGTTCGGAACCCGCGATCGAAGGAACGCCGGTACGCTGACATGTTTTGGCAGATGGTGCGGTCTCATGGCGTGTTGACGTAAGTTTTCACGTCGTTAGATCCGCCAGACTCCATGAAAATCGTGTCTCACATGTGGCTGTCCCGCTTGCGAATCGTGCGCCCAGCGACTAAACCTGAACGAGGGGAAGGTACGCCTGCAATGTTGTCAGGCCCTTTTCGCTGACGGCGGTGGGCTTTTCAGGCCGATTCACGCGACGCGACGATGGTCGCCGCGGATCGGAATCATCGCTGTCTGCTTTTGACGATGATCGCATGAAAGCACACCACCGATGAAAGTCCACCAGTTCCTCGATCATCATGGCATTTCGGACAATCCGTTTGCTCAGGAAGATGCTCAGACCGATTCGATCTTCACCCGTCACTGCATCAAGGGGACGCATCACCCGGCCTGGGACAAGATCTTCGGCAAGCCTAACGAGCCTGCAACCTCCGTCGTCTTCGGCGAAAAGGGAGCCGGAAAAACGGCGCTCCGACTGCAGATGGTCAACGGCGTGTATGACTGGAACCGCGTCAATCCTGAATCACGCACCTGGATGATTCAGTACGAAGACTTCAATCCGTTTCTCGATGCTTTCCGAGACAAGCTGTCTGGATACCGTCGTAAACCCGATCGCGCACTGAAAAGCTGGCAACTCCTTGACCACATCGACGCGATTCTGTCGCTGGGAGTCACTCGTCTGATCAATGTTCTGCTGGAAAAGAAGCAGCACTTCGACCCGGCTGATCATGTCTCGAAAGACCAGCTGTCTCGTTTAGAACGCACCGACGCCCGCGACCTGTTGATCCTCGCGGCGCTTTATGATCGCTCACTGGAAATGACCCGCGAACAGCGCTGGGATCTTGTCCGCAATAAGCTCGGCTATTCCGCCTGGACCCGCCTGTGGAATCTCGGCGTTGGTGGGTTGGTGACGGTGATTGCACCGATCCTCTTTTATAACTTCGGCGGCTTGAACACAGGAAATCAGTGGATGTGGTTAGCCATCGTGCTTCTCATCGGCTGGGCTCCGTACCTCTTCAAGCAGTTGAGATTGTGGTGGAAGGCCTTCCTCATCGATCGCAACGTCCGCATTCTCGATCACAACTCCGGCATGCTGCGACGCGTTCTGGGACGCTTCAATCAGGCTGAACTGGCCGGACAACCTCTCCCTACCAGCAATCGCGGTGATACTCGTTACGAACTGCTCAACAAGTTCCAGTCGATTCTCCATAAACTCGGCTTCACGCAGATGATGATCTTTGTCGATCGGGTCGACGAGCCGCACCTGATCGAAGGTGTGCCCGAGCGGATGAAGGATCTTCTCTGGCCGATGTTTGATAACAAGTTCCTGAAGTATCCTGGCATCGGGTTCAAGATGCTTCTCCCAGCAGAAGTCTATCCGCTGCTGCAGCGTCAGGAGAAGCAGTTCTACGAACGTTCCCGCCTGGACAAGCAGAACCTGATCTCCTCGCTTGACTGGTCCGGCGAACGTCTCTACGACATCACCAACGACCGCATCCGTGTCTGTTCGCGAAATCCAGACAAGTCAGCATCCATCATGGATCTGTTCGAGCCCACGATGACGAAGGCTGACCTGATCGGCATGTTCGCTCACCTGCGCGTTCCACGCCATTTGTTCAAATTCCTGTATCGCCTGCTGGTCAACCACTGCAGCAAGTACACTGATGAGCAGCCGAGTTATAAGATTTCGCGAGAAACTTTCCAGACAACGCTCGCTGTCTTCGAAAAAGAGCTCGCCGAGTTCGACCGCGGAACCGGGATGATTTAGACTGTGACGATCGTGTGACGGCGTCAACGAATTCTCAATTGATTGAGAGCCCCGCGACGCCGTCGTTGTTTTGTGTTCTTCGCAGCGACTATCCCCGCTGGTCAGCCATGGAGTCTCGCCATGATGAATCGACGTGATCTCCTCTCAACGTCCCTGCTCGCCGCTGGTGCTTCCACTCTCGGGTTGTCAGACAATTCCGCCAAAGCCAGCATGCTGACGGAATCGACGCCCGTCGTTCCGACATTCTGCTTCAATACCGCCTGCATTCGTCCCAGCAAAACACCACTGCCTCACGTCATTGCCTCACTGGCAAAAGCAAAGTCAGGTGACTTTGGTTACGTCGGAATCGAGCCCTGGCTCGATGAGATCCAGACGTACCTCGATACTGGTGGCACGGTCGCTGATCTTAAGAAGCTGCTGGATGACAATAACCTCAAACTGACATCTCTGATCGCCTTCGCCAACTGGGGAAGTGACAACGAAACAGAACGCACCAAAGGACTCGAAGAGGCCCGTAAGACTCTCAACCTGGTGGCTCGTCTGGGCGGCAATAACATTGCTGCTCCTCCCGCTGGCATCAGCAAAACCGATCATCGCAAGATCGAACTCGATGCGTTGGCAGAACGCTATGGCAAACTGCTGGAAGTCGGGAAGGAAGAAGGTGTCGCTCCGATGCTCGAGGTCTGGGGACATTCATCGAATTTGTCGAAACTCTGCGAAGTCCTCTACGTCGCCAGTGCCTGTGGCCAGCCTGCACCGCTGCTGCTGGATGTCTACCACCTCTACAAAGGTGGCTCCGACCTCAACGGCCTCAAGCTGATCACCGGCAACATGATGCCCGCCTTCCACGTTAACGATCTGCCGACGAAACCACCACGCGAAGACTGGAACGACTCGATTCGAGTTTATCCAGGCGATGGCAATGCCGACATGGCTGGCGTTCTGCAGACTCTCTATGCCAACGGCTTCCAGGGCGCCTTGTCACTAGAACTTTTTAATCGCGATTATTGGAAACAGATCCCCGATCAAGTCATCCAGACGGGGCTGGACAAAATGGTTGCCTCCTTCCAGGCAGCCGGTATCAAGTAGTCTTCACCACCGGGCGAAGTTCGATCTCTTCAGGAAAGTAATCTCCCCCATGTCAAATGACATTGAAAACAAGCTCGCAGAACTCGGCGAGAAGCTCCCGTCTCCGTCTCCAGCCGTCGGTGCTTACGTCCCAGCCATTCAAACCGGCAACCTGATCATCACCAGCGGCCAACTCCCCTTCGTCGGTAAGGAACTCGCTTTCACCGGCAAAGTCGGCACCCAGGTGACCAAAGAAGATGCTCAGTCAGCTGCTCGAATCTGCGTGCTCAATGCCCTCGCTCAAATCAAAGGCCTGGTCGGCAGTCTTGATCTGATCAAGCGAGTCGTCCGCGTGGAAGGATTCGTCCAGTCGGCTGATGGATTCTCAGAACAGCCGTTCGTTCTCAACGGTGCTTCGTTGTTGCTGGTTGATCTGTTTGGTGATGCCGGCAAACATGCCCGCTTCGCCGTCGGCTGCAACGAGCTTCCTCTCAACGCTGCGGTGGAAGTTGCGATCTGGGTCGAAGTCTAGTCTGGTTTATTTCACGGGAACGAGAATCGTTAGCTCGCTCCCGTGAATCGTTTCTAACGTACAACGCTGATCGAATCACCGCATGCGTCTTCTGGGCACTCAATCCGACGAACAACTCGCCGTCCGTTTCTGGAACTACCTTGAAAGCCAGAAAATCTCTTCCCGCCTCGATCGCGATGCTGACGGTTTCCACATCTGGGTGATCTCAGAAGACGACGTCGACCGAGCCAAGGCAGCTTACACAGACTATCTCGTCGACCCGAAAAACGAGAAATTCAACGCCGCCGATAAGCTCACCGCAGAGCTGAAAAGAATCCGGTCTGAAGCTGAGAAGAAAGCGAAGAAAGCCAATTCCAGACAACGCACGCTCCCCTGGCAGACTCGCCAGCAGAACGATATACCGGTCACGATCTTATTGATCGTCATCAGCGTCACGGTTTCGCTGTTGACCAGCTTCGGGCAAAGCGACTCCCGACTGTCCCGCTCGCTGCACATCAATGACGGCATGCTTTACCGGGTGACTTACCAGGGTGAGGAAGTCATCGATCGCGTTCCTGTCCACACGCTGCCTGATATTACGGAGAAAGGGCAAGTCTGGCGTCTGATATCACCAATCTTTTTGCACCTGTCTCCCATGCACCTTGTCTTCAATATGATCATGACTTTTCAGTTTGGAAGCCTGATCGAGCGAAGAAAGGGAAGCCTGTTTATCCTGCTACAGGTTTTATTCGTTGGAGTGTTGTCGAATCTGCTTCAGTTTTACTTTACTGATCCAGGCTTCGGCGGCATGTCGGGCGTCCTCTATGGCTTCTTCGGCTATGTCTGGATGAAAGGAATCGTCTCTCCTGAAGAAGGTCTCGGGGCTGATCGGCAAACGGTTTTTGTGTTGCTCGTCTGGTTTGTCATCTGCATGCTATCTGTCGGCGTTGCCAATTACGCCCACGCCGCCGGGCTGTTTCTCGGGATGTTTCTGGGAGCTGCTCCGGGTGTTTATCGCGGGCGCAAGCGATTCGCCAGATAGAATCATTGCCTTCGTTGATCCTGATTTTTTTGACAACCGCATTTCACGAGCTAGGTTTCAGTCGTAAGGAGACTGCGCACCCCGCGCACCCAGTTCCCCCCAGACTGTGAGCCAAGCCCATGCGGCCATCGTTCGTCAATCGAGTGACGCTCCTGCGCCATGCCCCTGCAATCGGCGCAATCGCTACCTGCGTGCTGATCACCGCAGCAGTCTTCGCTCCTACGTTAGGCTTCGGCTTCCTCAACTGGGACGACCCCTGGTACGTCATCAACAATGACCTGATCAAATCCTGGTCGCCATCGAACCTGTTTCACATCGCGACCGACAATGTCGCCCGCAACTACGCACCGCTGACGATTCTCTCCCTGCTCATCGACCACACATTGTCGGGGCTGAACCCCGCCGGCTACCACGTCACGAATTACCTCCTGCACTTACTCAACGTCGCGCTGGTCTACATGCTGGTCCGACAAGTCACTGGTAACTCAACCGTCTCGTTTATCACCACACTGGTCTTCGCCATTCACCCGGTCCAGGTTGAAACCGTCGCCTGGGTTTCTTCGCGCAAAGGACTTCTATCGAGCGCCTTCATGCTCGGCTCGCTTTTGTATTGGCTCAAGCAAGACCGCAGCGGTTACGACGAAGTCAAAGGCATCGGGTTTTTGACTGCTGCGTTGCTGTGTAAAGCCAGTGCCGTCGTCATTCCGCCGATCGTCTTCACCTATGACGTCCTTGTTCGTCGCAAGACAGTTGGTGAAAGCATCGCCCGGCAGGTACTGCCGATGTTCCTGTGCATCCAACTGATTCTGATGACGATGACCGCCCAAACCACCATCGTCGGCGGCATTCGTTCCCACATCGGCATGAGCAAACTGCAATTACTCTGGATCGATAGCTTGCTGCTATGGAAATACCTCGTGATGACGTTCTGGCCACAGAATCTGTGCGTCCTTTACGACCTACAGGTCACTGGCATCCCGGTTATACTCACCCTCTGCTCGATCGCCTGGATCGCCATCGCCGCGTTCGCCTGGCGTTATCGAAATCGCTTTCCGCTACTCGTCTGGGCTGCAGCGACATGGTTCTGGCTACTGTTCCCGGTTTTGAATTTCTTCCCCATCACGACGCTGATGAACGATCGCTATCTCTACTTGCCGATCATTCCGGTCGTCGCAATGGCAGCCTACGGACTCCTCTGGTTGTCGTCTTACATGACTTCGCATGCCTCGACCCGCCAAGTCACCGCATTCGCGATGGCTGCTCCCTGGATTCTCGCTTTGACGATTGGCACGATCAACTATCTTCCCGTTTTCCGAACAGACTCAGCTCTCTGGACCTACACCAAAGAAAAAGCGGGCACGCTGGCTGTGGTGCAGATTCAGTATGCCCTCTCCAAGAAGAACGAAAACGATCTGGAGCCGGCGATCGATTCATTGAACTACGCCCTCACTCATTGCAATCCCGATCAATACGATGTCGAACGAATTCAAAGAATGCTCGCTGAATGGTCCAATCAGCAACCGACAATCAGCGCTCTCTGAAATGGTATGCTTATCCTATTTGCGGGAGGGCGAACCTCCGTGTGAGCCGCTACTTTGCATAGCGATACTCCAGCCGTGAGTGTGACCATGAAGGCCTCGCCTTCTTCCCTGTGCTGAGATGAAGCTGTAAAACCAACATCGAGTCGTCATCAAAGTGTGCAACGCGGGACAGCGGCTCGCACGGAGCCTCGCCCTCCCAACGACAAAACAAAAAGCCTCGCTCGATTTCTAGTCGAGCGAGGCTTTTCTTCGAGAGAGAGTCGGCTACCCGCCGCGGGGTCTGCATCGCTCTCATGACTGGGTCGGTCATGTGGGTCTGGAGCGATGATCGAGAGAGTGTCTTGTTGTCAGATCAGTGGAAGACTCACGACTCAGGGGCTGCATCGACGTTGCAGCTGATGTCGGATTGAGAATCGCCATCATCGTAACTGTCACCAAAGCAACTGCCGACTGTGCCACCTTTGAAGCCACTGGCTCCGTTGAAACGGAAGGTTTGATTGACGCTGCCGACCGCTGAGCCGACGTCTTCCAGTTCCTGATTGACGTTGAAACTGACTTCGGTCAACCCGACAATCATGCCCATGACGCAGATCGTTGAAACCAGCACGAGTTCAGCAGAGATGATGAAACCATTTTGATCATGGTAAAGAGCTGCGACGAGTGACTTCATGGTGGCTTTGTTTCTGTGTCGGTGTTTGGTGTTGTGTCGTTGAGGACTTGTGAATGCACCCCCTATGCCAACATGAACATGGACGTTTCGATTTCTTTACACTTATCTATTCGCGGATGTTTAAGAGTCGTGGCTGCCGCAGTTTGCGTCATTTGACGAGCAGGGCAATATGTAAAGCGTTTTGCAAACGCAACTTTTTATGTTGCCATTTCGCCACAAGCGCAGCCGGTGCGCCGTTGAGAAAATGCAACGTTGCAAGGAATCAACACCAACTCAGCGTCACGTAAATTCCAAATGCGGAATCAACTGATCCAACAGCACTTCATCCGCAGTCATCTCCGCGACACTCTTCACACGTTTCTCTGCCTTCTTGACGAGCGCGGGCAACTCTCCGGACTCAGCAGCAGCTAGTAAGCCGGGATGAATATAGCTGCTTCGACACACCGCCTTCGTATTTCCTAGTTCTTCCGACGTCACCTCCACCGCACGCCTCGCCTCGCCCTTCCGTTCACGAACCGTCAGTTCCTCGCCCATCCCTTGCAGAGCCGAGAGCGCAATGACGCTTCCCCACCAGGTCCGGAAGTCCTTGGCCGTAATTGCTTCCCCCGAGACGTCCTGCAAGTACTCGTTCACGTCTTCAGAACGGATCGCTCGCTGTTCTCCATCATCCCCCAGATAGCAGAAAAGATACTGGCCCCCGATACCCTCACACTTCCTGATCACGGCAGCGACTTTCGCATCCTCAAATTCGATCTCATGCTGCTGCCCACTCTTGCCCAAAAAATCGAGCGAGATCTTTGGTCCTTTGACTTCGACGTGCTCGCTGGTGAGAGTTGTCGCGCCGCGTGAACCTCGCTGTTGAACATAGACTTCATTGCCGACTCGCAGATGAGCTTTATCCAATAAACGAACAACAGCAGCCAGAACGCGTTCCCGCGTCAACTTCTTTGATGCCAAGTCCTTTCGCACACGTCGTCGAACCCGCGGCAGCAACTCCGCAATCAGATGCAGACGATCATACTTCGTCGCTGAACTGATCGCAGACCATTGGGGGTGATACAAATACTGCTTGCGGCCTGCTTCATCCAAACCGGTCGACTGAATGTGTCCATTCGGCTTCGGGCAGATCCAGACATCTTTCCAGGCCGGCGGAATCACCAGACTCGTGATTCGCTTCAGTATCCGCTCTGAGGTAATCTTCTGATGACGAGCCGAGTAATATTCGAATGTGGTTTTGACTTTCTTCCGCGTGATCCCGCTGTCAAAATCGTTCACATAAAACAGGCCCGCCTTCCGCGCACGTCGCTGTCCCTTTTGAATCAATGTTGCCGTTTCCATGATCGCACATCAGACAGTTCGTGGACGAGAATGCTTGCTGATCCGTCAATTCTGTGATTGAAGCCAATGAAATCCTGACATTTGCAAGCAGTATGCCGTTCGAAGAAATCCGTCATCTCAAAAGATCAACAAATGGAATGATCTATACGAGAAATCTGATCGTATTAACAAAATGAAACAGACCAAGCTGCTTACCATAGTTTCATTGCTTCTAATCGCTGCGGCTGGCTTTACGGCGATTGTTATCTGGCGCTCCCCTGGATTTCAGGCCAGTTATCATCGAGCGAGTATGATGGAGGCAAGGAATGAAATTTACTTCCCCCATCGTGCAAAGAGTCGATCATCATCGGGGGGAGATCATTTGAACGATGTATGGGATAAGTTTGAATCCGAACTTGCAAAGCTTGTCGAATTAAAAGCAATAAGGCATCATGTCTATAGATTTGAAAACGTCCAGACGCCAACTCCACGATCGGCGGAAATCTTTCGAGAGCTATTCCGAACGCAATATCCTCCTTCGATTCACTTGACTTCAAAGCATCCCAAATCAACAGAGCCGTTGGAGATCCAAGTTTGGCATGAATGGTCCGATACTCCCGAGTGGGATCTATTCATAAAGGGTGCTGACGTGCCAAGCGTTGAACAAGTCACAAAAAAAGAGTGAGACCTCTTTCGAAACCTCACTCCTCGTGCTTCAAAACTCAAAATTGACTTCTACCCCGGAATCTTCGGGTCACTCGTCAACGGCAGCTGAACTCGCTTGCCGGTCCAGGATGACTTATAGATCGCCAGAATGATCTCGACGCTCTTGCGTCCTTCTTTCCCATCCACAAGTGGTGCCGTACCCTGATCGATGGCTTTGACAAAGTCTTTGAGCTGCTCGAGATGTCCTTGATACGAGATCGCCTTCGGGTCACTCGCACCGCCGGACAAGCCGGTCTTCGGGGCGAACTTCTCGAGAATCGTCGCATCTTTTGCGACCTTCTTTTCGAAGTTCCAGTACAACAAGTGATCTGCTTCGACGATCGCGGACCCTTTCGTGCCGTGGATCTCGGTCTTCTTCAGCAAGCCCGGCCAGGCAGAAGTCGTGGCAGTAATCGTACCGACAGCTCCGCTGGCAAACTTGATGGCCGCGACGCCGGTGTCTTCGACTTCGATCCGGTCGTGAGCCAGCGTGCCGGTGATCGCTGCAACTTCTGCAATATCACCCATCAGCCAATACAGCAGGTCGACGTTGTGAATCGCCTGATTCATGTACGCACCGCCTCCATCGAGTTTCCAGGTGCCGCGCCACCCACCGCTGTCGTAATACTGCTGAGTACGCCACCATTTGACGTACGTATCGCCGAGCGTCAGCTTGCCGAAACGCCCTGAATCAATCGCCTGCTTCATCGCGATATTAGCACCACTAAATCGCGACGGCATGATCGTACACAGTTTCACGCCCGCCTTCTCGCAAGCCGCGATGATGGCATCGCAGCGTTTGAGGGTAATCTCCAGCGGCTTTTCGACGACGACGTGCTTCCCCGCTTTCGCGGCTGCGATGGCAGGATCCAGGTGAGCACCGCTCGGCGTGCAGATCGTTACGATATCGATCTTGGGGTCCGCGAGCATCGCATCGAGCGTTTCGTAACTCGTGCAGTCATGCTTCTGAGCAAACTCATCTGCTTTGGCCTTCGACTGGTTGAAACACCCAACCAGTTTTGCCCCTTTGAGGTTCGCGATCGCCTGCGCATGAAAGTTCGCGATCATGCCGCAACCGATGATTCCAAATCCTTTGGCCATCCGAAATCGTCTCCTGTATTGTTTGGCTTGGGAGAGTTGTGAAGCCATAAAAAAAGACACTGCCCGAGCATCATCGGGCAATGTCTTTTGATTTTCAATTCTCGTCTGCTAATCAAACTGATGGACTCATCAGATTGACGCGAAAAACCTACTTGCCTGCGATTTGAATCGGAGACGGAGCAGGGACCAGAATGCGAGGTTGTTCCACATGGCGGACCATGACCGGCAGGTTAAAACGTGCTTCACGGGTCATGCGAGTTGGCTGAACCTTGGCATCCCAGGACATGCTGGCGACTGGGCCGACAGGCTGAAGCTTAGGGAGTTCGTAGGCACTTCCAGAGCTATCAATGCTGAATGGTGCAGGAGTCCCGTTATTTCTGGGCGGTGTATAGCTGGGGGCATCGCCACCATTTTCGTTGACACCGCTGTTGTTCTGTCGAGGCGGGACGAACCCGTCGTCATCTGCTGGACCTGAATTGTCGTTGTAGTCGCTGTTGGGATTGCTGTTGTTATTGGAATTCGTTCCCGAACCTGATGCGTTCGGATCTGGAATCGCCTTTTCAGGATAACGACCGGCTTCATAGGTTTGAGGTGACGAGTTACTGCCACCACAGTTCCCGCCCGGGCAAGATCCGCCAGTCGAGCCCCCGCAGCACGAATTGCATGGGCTGCAGCAGGCAGCCTGGCCATATCCGTAAGAAACTCCCATATCGACTGGAGCATAGCTGACGCTGTAAGGCGAGTAGCCAACACTGTATGGGGCATACCCTGTGCTGTAACCCATAGGAGCATAACCGGCTGAATATTGGACCGGCGCAGCTGCTCCGTAAAACGGTTGTGGATAAATGCCCTGGCGGGCGTTCACGCGAGCCGCTCGGTAATAAGCCAGTGAACCTGGAGGGCCAAACATCCCCTGCCAAGCGTAACTGACGACGCCAGCCTGACTCGTCTCAGCTGCGACGCCGAATATCAATGCGACGCATGCCATCACAAGCGCTTGTTTGCCATGCCTGATCATGTAAGTCCCCTCACTCAATAGTTGCGTATGCTCAAAGTCAGCGAAATTCGGGCGTTCTGATCGATTCCAACGTTTCCGATTCTCCAGAGCGAGTTTTCGATTTCTCTGCTCTGAACGAAAAAGACGTTAAAGATTCTCGATCCTTTGTACCCACGCGAAGCATCAGAGTCAAATTGTGACCTCACGTTTTGAACGCAAGAGGGTATGAATTTTGCCGTATAATCGGATTATCCTAGCTAGAGTCTCAACTGCTCGCCTGGCGACCATGACCTTGAAGAGCCAAGAATAAACGAGCGTTATCTGTTCCCCCATTTCATTCTACCCCCAGCCCATTTACCCCGCAGTCCATTTCCCTGATGGTGAGACAAGCGAAAAATTTGCACCAGCATACCAGCGTTCGGTAAGCTGAAGTAACTCACCAGGGATGTTCTTTTTCACGCAGGAGTTCGCTCACATGACCAATCTCTTCTATGTCGCCTCAGTCACCGCTTCGGTTCTTTCAGCCAGCGTGACCCTCTCCGCTTTTCAAGCCCCCAAAGACGATCACGCTACCGCTCATGACAAACCAGGCCACGCACACGCTGAAAACATGGACATTCCCAACAAAGGAGTGACCGTACTCGCAACGACAAAAGGCAATGATGTTCACGGCATCATCACCCTCACTCAAGTCGATGATGGCGTCAAAATCCAAGGCAAAGTAACCGGTTTGGCTCCCGGCAAGCATGGTTTTCACATTCACGAGTTCGGCGACCTGACAGCCGCTGACGGGACTTCCGCTGGTGGCCACTTCAACCCAACCGGTGCCAAGCACGGCGGTCCTGAAGATTCTGACCACCACCATGGCGACCTTGGCAATATCGACGCTAACAGCGAAGGCATCTCCGAAATCGATGTCACCGCCAAAGGTCTGAACCTTCACCTTGTTCTGGGACGCTCGCTCGTCATTCACGCCAAAGCAGACGACCTGAAGAGCCAGCCATCAGGCGATGCTGGCGGACGCGTGGCTGTCGGGGTCATTGGAATCGCGCAGAACACAAATAAGTAGACGAGTTAGTGTTGCTTTGAAAACGAAAACGCCTCGGCTAGGAGTCATCCTTGCCGAGGCGTTTTTTGTGTGAGATGAATTGACCGCAACTATGGGATCAGGAAGAACAACCCGGTATAAACTCCAGCGGTCACAACGCCGGCTTTGGCATTCAGAGGCACTTGATAAATCAGACGTGGAGTCGGTTCACCAGGACGATAATAGCCAAGGGCATACTCTTCGTCGCAAACCGGATGCATCGCCAATTGGTAAGGTATGCCAATGAGTTGACCCGCGAATTTACCCACAGAAACCGCGGGCTGAATAAGCGGATGGTGGTCATGCCCATAACGTTCCAGACCAACGTCCTGGAAATAGAGCGGGTTATACATCAGATTCGAGGCAGTCCACTGATAATCGGTTTCTGAAAAGACCCGCTCGAGTGTCCCGCCTTCAGAGAACAGAACCGGTGGGCACTGGTAGGCGACATCACGTGGTTCGCAACCCGGGCAGTCGTCGAAGCAAATGTTTCGCAGAGGATCGTTCTCACGAACTTCGGGATCTGGTTCGTAAGTTGAGAACGGGGAGATCTCAGTGATTTTGAGCAGTTGATTCGGGTCGGTTTCTGGAGTACGGATCGTCGGAACAAATAAGTTCCCACGTCCACCTTGAGAAGCAACACTCGCCGTCATGACAGGAATCGACTCGCGTTGTGAAACGCTTTTCGGTTCCATGAAGATTTCAGGCGTCTCGACAGCAGCGGGCTGAGTTGTCGTCGTGTGTTCTCTGGCGACGAACTCGGAAAAGAGTGGATCAACCGTCGCGGATGCAGCAGGTTTTTGACTGGCTGACGCAGTTGATTCTGGCAACTCAAGTGTCGTTGGAGCCAAGCTGGTTTTGGCCGACTGTGGTTGAGTCGTCGCAGGAGCAATCGGTTCCAAAGTTCCGCCAGGAGCCAGCGGAGTCGATGGAGCGGCATTTTTATCAGATTCGCCGTGATAGCGTTCCTGAAGTTTCTTCCAGTCACGCTCGGCCGATCGCTTGCGCAATCGATCGAGCGGGTCTTTGGCCATCGTATGTTGTGCACAGATCAGAATAACGGCCAACAACGCGAGCAGCGTCGACCAATTAAAAATGCTCGCCGGGCGAGTACTCAGCTGTGTAGTTTGGTGCTTCTTGAGTGATGGCGATATCATGTGGATGGTTCTCCCTAACCGTCGCGGCTGAGACTTTGATGAACCGGGATTGGGTCCGCAGTTCGTCAATGGTTTCGACTCCCAGGTATCCCATACCTGCCCTCAGTCCCCCTGTCAGTTGGAATAACAGGTTCGAGAGGCTGCCTTTATATGGTACCCGACCTTCGACGCCTTCAGGCACAAGCTTATTGCTAGGTTTACCTTTGCCATCGTCATCGGTGTTGGATTGTCGGTAACGTTCGCTGCTTCCCTTGGCCATGGCAGTGATGGACCCCATTCCCCGGTAACGCTTGAACGAGCGTCCCTGGAACAGAATCATCTCGCCTGGGCTTTCCATAAGTCCTGCCAGGAGTCCTCCCAGCATGACCGATTGAGCCCCGAACGCGATCGCCTTGGTCATATCACCGCTATAGCGAATACCGCCATCTGCGATGACTGGAATATCGGTACCAGCCAGGCCCTCAACCGCCTGCTGAATTGCAGTCAACTGAGGCACACCCACGCCGGAAATAATACGTGTCGTGCAAATGGAACCGGGACCAATCCCCACTTTGACGGCATCAGCACCGGCATCTGCGAGAGCTTTCGCCCCTTCTTTCGTCGCCACGTTTCCTGCAATGACGTCGATCGACCATTGCTTTTTGATGCGGGCAACTGTGTCGACCACATTTTTAGAGTGGCCGTGGGCACTATCGACAACCAGAACATCGACCCCTGCATTGATGAGTGTCTCAGCGCGGGCGAGGTCATAAACCCCGACGGCTGCTCCTACTCTCAGTCGACCGCGCTGATCTTTCGAGGCGCGCGGGAACTGCAGGTTCTTGTCGATATCCTTGATCGTGATTAATCCCTTTAATTGGTATCGGTCATCGACGAGCAAAAGCTTTTCTACTTTATTGACCCGCAGCAGACGTTCTGCCTCTTTCAGATCCGTATTCTCCGGTGCCGTGACGAGTTTGTCCTTCGTCATCACTTCATCGATAACAATCTGATCGGATTCCAGAAAACGCAGATCGCGACGTGTCAAAATCCCCTTGAGTTTCCCATTTTCCGTAATCGGAATACCACCCACATTTCGCTCATCCATCAGGCGTTTGGCGTCAGCCACCTTCGCAGTCGGCGGCAGCGTGACCGGATCAACGATGACACCGTGTTCACTCCGTTTGACGCGGTCGACCTGAAGAGCTTGCTGCTCGAATGTCATGTTCTTGTGAATGATTCCGATGCCCCCTTCCTGGGCCATCCCAATCGCCATGTCGCTTTCGGTGACGGTGTCCATCGGGCTCGAGATGATCGGCATGTGCAGCGGAATGTTACGAGTTAGACGCGTTGTGACATCGCAGTCCGACGGGACAATCTCGCTGTACGCCGGCACGAGCAGAACATCGTCAAACGTCAGTCCTTCGCACAACATTCGATCCAGCATACTGCTCATTGGGTTTCTCCTGCGTCATTCGAGGGTGAGTGTGTGTCGTCTTCGGAGTCGAACGCATCATCGTCTCGTTCGCTCGCCATCTGTGGACCAGTTTCAGTAGCCGAGTCGTCAATTGTCGCAGACGCTACGGCATCATCGCCCGTCGATGACATCGATTCAAGCTCTTCACGCGACGCGACATATTGGCCATCTTTGATCAGACGACCAATCGCATTTCCGAGGATCACTAACTGACTTGGTGTCATGGATTCTGCTCGAAGTTCCGTCGCGATTCCCAACTGCTTCAAGACATCATCAATCTGAGCTTTCGACAGCTCCTTGCGATACATGCTGATGAGCACCGACCGCATGAACTTGCGACGCTGGGTGAACAGCAGTCGGACGAAGTTGTTGAAGAACGGCAAGTCATCAATCAAGGCCCGTTTTGCGTGATCCGGTTCGATCAGAACGACCGCCGAGTTGACCTTAGGCATCGGCCAGAAAACCGATGGCGGCAGCTTCTTCAGCAGCGTGACATTCGCCAGCGACTGCAGCCAGACAGACAGAGCGCTGTACGTCCCGTCGCCCGGCTGGGCCTGCATCTTGAATCCGAGTTCCCACTGGATCGTGATCACCATGCGCGAAAAGCCCAGGTCCGATCCCATGAGATTGGAAACGATAGGCGTCGCAACATTGTAAGGCAAGTTGGCAACAAGTTTGAGATGTCGCCCGGGAGCAGCGGCCTTCTTCTCACGGAGCAATTCCAGGATGTTGTCCGCCATGTTGTTTTTGTTACGCAGGGCGTCCTGGTGCAGTAGCGTGACATTCGAAAACGGAGCCGTCGTGTCTTTGGCTAGCTGGATCATATTGGGATCAAGATCGACGGATACAACTTCCGCCGCCTGAATCGCCATAAAGGTACTCATCCCGCCAGTACCGCAGCCGACTTCAAGAACGACGTCATCTTTCGTCAGCAAAGCATTCGCGACGATAAACTCAATGATATTCAGATCAATGAGGAAGTTCTGACCGAGATCATGGCGCGGATTGAAACCGTGTTTTGCGAACAGACGCATCAAATACGAGCGTGTCTGCCTGACAGCGGCCATGTGGTCAGATGAATGATCTTAAAGAGTAAATAAGCGTGGAAAATCAAACCACCACTATATCAATTCTTTTGCGAGTTCGACAGGAACTTCGCCACGTATTTTCCGAGCACGTCTGTTTCGACATTCACCAGGTCCCCGACCTCGCGTTTTCCCAGTGTCGTGGCATCCAGCGTGTGGGGAATCAACGCGACGCTGAAATCGGAATCGGTCACGGTCACCAGAGTCAGACTGATCCCATCGACAGTAATCGACCCTTTCGGGACCATCATCGCTGTCAGAGTCTGATCGCACTCGAAGTGCATGAAGACCCAGTTGCCTTCATGAAGTATTTGAGAGACTTTTCCCGTCCCGTCGACATGCCCTTGCACGAAGTGCCCTCCCAGACGCCCATTGGCTGGCAAGGCTCGCTCGATATTGACGATGTCACCGGCTTTGAGTGTTCCCAGGTTGGTCTTGGAAAGCGTCTCGCTTCCCGCTTCGAAGACCCATGTCTCGTCAGGCAGCGGCATCGCTTCCGAGATATCGCTGACAGCGACCGCCTGATCTTCGATTTTCACAACCGTCAGACAACAACCATTGATCGCGACACTGTCCCCGATCCGCGTCAACCCGTGATGCTGCTCCTGGCGGACGACTTTCCGGGGCACCTTCAGCCACAGCTCAATTCCCGGCCCTGCCTCCCGGATCGCTAACACTCGACACGTTGTTTCGACCAGTCCTGTAAACATTTCTCAAGGCTTCCCGTTCAATGATCCCAGACGCACAGGGTGTACAAAGGCTGTAAGATTCGCAGAACGACACCACGAACTTGTCAGGCGTTCGACTGCATCTTTCGTCAAGTTCACGCCTCATGTTTGTCGGCGATCTATACCTGATTGTAGCGTGACGTGGACTTTTCGCGACACAAAGTATTTTCCCTCTCCAAGACATAGACACCGGAGTTGCCATGTCGACAACCACCGAGCCTCCCCCGGCAGATCCCAAGCTCGCATTCCGCCCGGAAGACAACGTCACCGTACAAGTGAAACGTCTGGCGCCAGGTTACACCCTCAATTCGCCCATGTACGATTCCAGAGGCGTCCTTTTGTTGTCCCCAGGCAGCGTCATCACTCCCCGCTTCAAAGAACTTCTGGAACGACGAAAAGAAGAAGAAGTCCAGGTCAACGCCAAGGAAGCCGACGATCTGCAGATCGATATCGCGCTCATTGAAGAAGTGGCTGTGACCACTTTCGGTGACGAACTCAATGACAAGCTCGATGGCATGATCACGGGCGGTTCGCTGTTTGTGAAAAACAACGGCCCACCCATGCGCAGCACGGTCGTGCTTCACGGTCGCAAAGGCTACGACCTCGTCAAGCGCGAAGAGCTGATTCAGAACCACGAGCAGACCGCCCAGCAGATGGACAGCATGATGAAGACTGCGCTGTCTGGAAAGCGAGTCTCCAGCAACGAGTTCTCTGCTCTCACGGGCACCTACCTGACCGAACTGACCAACGACATGGATCAACTTCTTAGCGTCGCTGCTGAGGCCGGACGTAACCAGCAACTGGCTGACCACTGTCTGAAAATGTCGATGTATGGCATGGCTCTTGGCGTAGAAATGGGCTTCGATGAAGAAAACGTCCGCAATATAGGACTCTGTGCCATGATCCACGACTGGGGCATGGTCAAACTCCCTCCCCATATCCGCTCTCCACAACAGCGACTCGAAGGCGTTCAACACCTGGAGTTTAAAAAGCATTCCATTTATGCCCTCGAAATGCTTCAGAACGTCAGCGGACTGCCCGGCATTATTCCTCTTGTCTGCTATCAGATTCATGAGCAGCCCAACGGCATGGGCTACCCTCGTGGACGCAAAGCGAACATGATTCATGCGTTCGCGAATATCCTCCACGTCGTCGATGCCTATGTCGAAATGATCTCTCCCAAACCATGGCGAGGCCCACTCATGCCCGCTGCAGCCATGGAGGCAATTGTCAAACTGTCTCGTGAACAGGTCTTCGATGCGGAAACTGTTCGCAAGTTTTTGATGCAACTGAGCCTGACTCCCATTGGCAGTCTGGTCAAACTCAGTGATGGCAGCATTGCCCGTGTCATTCGCAGAAACGGCGATCATTACACGAAACCCATCATCCGCTTGTTACTTGATCCTAAAGGACAGCGCGTCCCGCCCGATAGCGAAGAGGGCCTGATTGACCTGGCGCAATCGGAACTGACCATCAAAGAACCGATCCCCTTCCCCGGGCGGAATGAAATCCCTCTGACACTCCAAGTCCTCGACGATCTACGCCGTTAAACAAAAAAGGTGAGCTCACAAAACCGTGAGGCTCACCTTCATTTCAGGCACGTGACGAAAAGCAGTCTACTTAAGACTTGCTGGTTCCGTTGTCTCTGTTTTGTTGGGCACAAATTTCAAAGCAGCGGTATTGATACAGAAACGCAGTCCCGTCGGACGTGGGCCGTCATCAAAGACGTGTCCGAGGTGTCCCTGGCAGCGAGTGCAGTGGACTTCCGTGCGAAGCATCCCGGCGCTGGCATCCGGTTTCGTCGACACCACTTTTTCTTTGACAGGCTGCCAGAAACTTGGCCATCCAGTTCCTGAATCGAACTTGGTATCCGACGCGAATAAATGCTGACCACAACCAGCGCAGATATATTCACCCGTCTTTTTATTATTCCAAAGCTCTCCCTGAAACGGCTGGTCCGTCCCCTTTTGACGCAAGACGCGATATTCCTCTGGACTCAGAATCTTCTTCCACTCTTCATTCGATTTTGGCACTTCTTTGAGATACTCGCTCATATCTTTGGAATCTTTCAGTGTCTCAGTCTGATTGTCGGCTCGTGTGTTCGGCTTAGGCGTCTGGGCCTCGGTATAAACTTCTGCTAACAAAAATACGGCCAGCAGGGCCATCACAATGACCACGGTCATTTTCATGGAAGTGTTCCCTTGCAAGTAGAATGTATGATTTGCTTTTCTTTCCGAGGTTAAGTCGCAGCCGACGACGAAACCTGACAAAGACTGATAAATTATGCCGTCAAATCATCCACGAGAAAAGACCTGTTGCAACTAGCCAACAGGTCTCGTGTTCAAAAATATATTCTTGCGTCCTTCTTCTTAGAAGTCACAACCGCCGACAAAAAGAGCGATGATAATAATTGGTAATGGCAGTCCAAGCAGCCACATCGCCAAGGCATACTTCACTTTACCGTAACGGGTGGTCGTCAGGATCTCATCGTTTGGTTTGGCGTTTGAATCGTTCAACCGGTTCATAATAGGCTCCAGGTATAGTCAAAAGCAGAAGACTCGTGTTTTCACGAATCTATAATGCATTCGCTATGCCAAGAGTCATAAGTAATTGCTATCACGAGAGATGAGGCGAGCTCTTGGAGGATTGAGCAACTGTTTCACTCAATTTTACTCATTGTTGATCGATTAGCGATCAAATTCCTTTGTTTTTGATGAGCAAACACTCCCAGGTCGATTCCCCAACGCTCGATGGACTAGGTTTTTCCTCATCCGGCAGATCCTCATATCGAAGGATGCCGAGCATCCCCGTGATTTCCAGCACGCACAGTTTGACTTCCGAGGTGTGACCAATCCCCTCTTCCCTCAGCATTCCCAAAAATTCGCCTTTTCTCAGGCCTTCACGGCGCAATGTCCCCTCGTCAACGACTCCATCACGGATCAGAATAACTGGTTCGCCCTCGAGAAATGTCTGGAGTCGACTGCTATTGAGCTGCACTTTCTCCAGCAAAACGCTGAAAAGTATGATGGACGCA
>SXGT01351511.1_pt1 | contig 24530 bp, 21 predicted proteins | sample 3176221 | NCBI WGS metagenome assembly SXGT01 (sample SAMN11356862, study PRJNA531348) | freshwater metagenome | isolation source: freshwater sample F1-120 | place: China: Fuxian Lake, Yuxi | collected 2017-12-25
CATAGGTGATTCCCGAGGCGTTGCCCCCGGTGACCGTTCCCATGTGCTTGTCGAACACCGCCGGCAACTTGGCGAGACTCTCGCGCGTCGTGTCGGGGCGCGCGTGCTCGTCGGCCTCGACGACCACCTCGCCCTTCCTGCCCGGCACCTTGACCGGCACGATCTCGTCCTTGAACTTGCCCGCGGCGATCGCGGCACCGGCCTTCTGCTGGCTGTGGTAGGCGAACTCGTCCTGCTCGGCGCGCGCGATGGACAAGTCCTGCGCCAGCTTCTCGGCGGTCTCCCCCATCAACATGCCCGCGAGCGGGCAACCGAATCCGTCTTTGTACATCGCATCCACGACGTCGGCATGTCCGAGGCGATATCCGGTACGGTATTTGGGCAGGAAGAAGGGCAGGCCGCTCATGCTCTCGACGCCACCGGCGACGACGATGTCGGCGCGGCCCAGCGCGATCGCCTCGGCGCCGAGCAAGATGCTCTTGAGGCCCGAGCCGCAGGCCATGTTCACGGTCCACGCGCAGGTCTCTTGCGCGATGCCGGCGCGGTAGGCGATCTGGCGCGCGACATTGGGGCCGCCGCCGGCTTGACGCCCGTTGCCCATGATCACCTCGCCGATCTCGGCGCCACCCACGCGCGAACGCGCCAGCAACTCGGCGACGAGCCCGGCCCCGAGGTCCGCCGCCGACAGATCGGCGAAGGCGCCCAGGTACTTGCCGATGGGCGTGCGCAGGGCGTGCGTGACGACGATGGCCTCGTCGCCTTGGGGCGGTCGCAGCATGTTGGGGGTTGGCGCGCCGGGTGTCATCCGCAGGCGACCGGCGGGGGTCGAGGGCCTGCGCCGTGATTACGCGGCGGGTATGCGAGCCGAATAGGATAGGGAGCACGACCGAGACGGTGCAAGCGCGACCGGCCCCCATCTGCCCCCTTCCGGGCGGATGCGAACAGGCCTAGGCTTGAAGCGGCTCGCAGCCAGGCACGCTCGCTTCCCGCGGCGGATCTTTGCAATCCGGGCCGCGACTGGCGCAACCCAATGACCGACCACGCCCTCCAACCGGACAGCGCGCCGTCCAGCCGCTCGCAGCGCGCCAAGTTGACGGCGCGAGCGACGCTGCTGACGAGCCTCCTCGCCGACGAGTCGGAGCATGTGCGCGAGGCGGTGCGACGCGAACTGAGTGCCATGGGCAAGAACGCCCTGCCCGCCCTGCGGCACGCCGCGGGAGAGGGCGACGCCGCCCTGCGCGGACGCGCGCGGCAAATCTTGGCGGCGCGCGAGCGACTCGCGGTCCTGAAGCGCCTTGCCGGCATGCTGGCGAAGCCCAATCCGCGACTCGAACCGGCGCTGTGCGTCCTGGCGCACTTGGACGAGCCGCGCTTCGACCCGCGGCCGATGCTGCGCGAGTTCGACGACCACGCCAAGGCCGTCGCGGCGCGCGCGCGCGGCTCGGACAGCGCGCTGGAACGCGCCCTGGCCCTCGCCGAGCACCTCGGTGGCGAAGTGGGCTATGGCGGCAGCCGCGGCGAGTACCACCACCCGGCCAACATCCACATCCACTCGGCGTGGCGCATGCGCCAAGGCATGCCCTTGACCTTGTGCGCCATCTGGTCGTCCGTCGCGCGGCGCGCCGGCATCCGCACGGGCCTGATCCCGCTGCCCGGGCATGTGATGCTGCGCGTGCATGGCGGCGACGGCGCGGTGGTGATCGACCCCTACCAAAAGGGCGAAGTGCGCAGCGAGCGCGACCTGCGCCGGTACTTGCGCGAGAACGGCGTGCCCTTCGACCCGGCCTACCTGCGCGACGCGCCGGAGGCGGTCTTCGTGCGACGCCAGATCGCCAACCTGCAAAAGAGCGCCGAGAAGCGCGGGCTCGCCGGGCAGACGCGCGAACTGCAACTGCTCCTGTCGCTCGTTGATCGGCGCGCGGCCCGGCCGGCGAAGGCTTCCTGAGGCGCGCCGTGGCCGAACTGCAAGGAGCATCCGGCGAGGCGTTGGCGCAGGGCGTCGTGCCGATCTTCCCGCTGCCCAACGTGTACTTGTTCCCGGGCTGCGTCATGCCGCTGCACATCTTCGAGCCGCGCTACCGGCAGATGATCGAGGACCAGCTCGACAAGACCGGTCGCATCGTGATGGGCGCCTTGCTCGAGGGCCAGCGCGATGGAGAAGGACGACCCGCCATCCATCCGATCGCCGGGCTGGGCGAGATCGGGCGCCACGAGCGCTTGCCGGACGGCCGGTTCCTCGTGTGGCTGGTGGGCATGGCGCGCGTGCGCATCGAGGAAGTGCCGAGCAACCGCCTGTACCGCACGGTGCGCTGCGAGAACCTCGAGGATTTCCCCGCCACGCCCGAGGCGGAGGCGCGCCTGCGACCGCGGGTCAAGACAGCACTCCTATCGCGTGCGCACGAGCTGCTGAACCTCCCCGACCAGGTGCCGCTCGGCCACCTCGCGGACTTGCTGCTGCAACGCCTGCCCTTGTCCGCGCCGCAGATGCGCGTGCTGTACTCCGAGGTCTCCGTAGAGCGCCGCGCCGACGGCGCGTTGCAAGCGCACGAACTGCTGCCGCGCGACGCCCAGGGCGGCGCGGGCTGAGGCGACGCGCCGTCCGCGCCGCACGACGCGCGCAGGACGATCCGCACGACGACGATGGACGACTCGAAGAACCTCGCGCCCGACTTCCCCGCCGGCTTGCGCTGGTTCAACGTGGCGCGACCCTTGTCGCTCTCCGACCTGCGCGGCCGCGCCGTCCTGCTGGACTTCTGGACGGGTGGCGAGATCGCCTGCCACCACAACGCCGCGCAGCTGCGCATCGTCGGCGCGCGCGTGGGACCGGAACTCGCCATCGTCGGCGTCCACGCGGGCAAGTTCGCCGGCGAACAGGACGCCCGCGCCGCGCAAGAGGCGCTGCTGCGGCTCGCGATCGAGCATCCAGTCGTGGTCGATCGCGAGCGCGAGCTGTGGAACGCCTACGAGGTCAAGAGCTGGCCCACGCTCGTGCTGCTCGATCCCGTCGGTCGCATCGTGGGCGGCTTTGCGGGCGAACTCGACGCGGACAAGCTGGTCGAGCTGGTCTCGCGCCACCTGCGACGCTGGCGCGACGAGGGGCTGGTGGACGGAACCGCGCTGGAGACGCGCAGCGAGGCGCAGCGCGAGCATCGCCACCTGCTGCGCTTTCCATCGAAGTTGTCCTGCGCCTCGGAGGCGCACCTCTACGTCGCCGACACCGGGCACAACCGGATCCTGGAGCTGGAGCTCGACGCGCACGGTCGCGAGGCCTTCGTGCGTCGCTCGTTCGGCTCGGGCGTGCGCGGCCTGAAGGACGGCCAAGGCGACGAGGCGCACTTCGACGCGCCACGCGGCCTCGCGCTCATGGGGCGCAAGTTGTGCGTGGCCGACACCGGCAACCACTGCGTGCGCGCCATCGACCTCGACACGGGGCGCGTCGCCACCATCGCCGGCACTGGCGAAGTCGGCCTGCGCCTGCCGCGACCGGGTCATCCGCTGCGCACGGCGCTGCGCTCGCCGTGGGCCTTGTGGTGGGATCGGCCGCGCTTGTACGTCGCCTTGGCGGGCAGCCACCAACTCGCCGCCATCGAGGGCGAAGACCTGCTGCTGCCCTTGGCGGGCAACGGACGCGAGGCGCTGGTCGACGGACCGGCGCTGGAGGCGAGCTTCAACCAACCGAGCGATCTGGCCGGGGACGGACGCGCGCTCTACATCGCCGACGCGGAGGCCTCGGCCTTGCGCCGACTCGAACTCGTCGGCCGTCCGCGCGTCGACACATTGGTGGGCCAAGGCCTGCACGAGTGGGGCGATCGCGACGGCCAAGGCGCCGAGGTGCGCTTGCAGCGGCCGGCTGGCTTGTGCTTCGACGGCCTGCTCTACATCGCCGACACGCTGAACCATAAGGTCAAGCAGATGGACCCCGCCACGCGCCGCACCACGCGTCTCGCCGGCAACGGGGAGCGCGGCCACGCCGATGGCCGCTTCGTGCACGCGCGCTTCCACGGCCCCGAGGGCCTGGCGGTGCGCGACCGGCGCCTGTACGTGGCCGACACGGGCAACCACGTCGTGCGCGTGCTCGACTTGCGGCACATGGAAGCCTGGACCCTCGTGGTCCACGACTGAAGATGGGCGGCTTCGTGCTGGTGCTCGTGCCGTGCGTGCTGGCCCTGGCGCTGGCCGTGCTGTGGAGGCGCCACGAGGAGAAGAAGCGCCTGGCGGCCATGCGGGACGAGCGCCACAAGGCCAAGGCGCGCGGCACGGACCGCGCCCGACTCCAATACCCGAGCATCGACCTCGCGCGCTGCATCGGCTGTGGTGCTTGCGTCGACAGCTGCCCCGAGGACGGAGTGCTCGGCATGATGCACGGCCAAGCGGTAGTGCTGCATGGCGCGCGGTGCGTGGGCCATGGCAAGTGCGCCGAAGCCTGCCCCACCGGCGCCATCGTGGTGACGCTCGGCGACTTGTCTCGCCGCGATGACATCCCCGTGGTCGACGAGCGCTTCGAGGTCGCGGGCGTGCGCGGCCTGCACCTCGCGGGCGAGGTGACGGGTTGGTCCTTGGTGCGCACGGCCGTGGTGCAAGGCGTCGGCGTGGTCGACAACGTCGTGCAACGCCTCGTGTCCGAGGGCCGATCAGTCGGGCGTCCGCCCGGACACCATCGACTCGCTGGCGCGGCGGCCGAACCCGAGGTCGAGGGCGTGCTCGATCTGGTCGTGGTCGGCGCCGGTCCCGCGGGCCTGGCGGCGGCGCTGCGCGCCAAGGAGAAGGGCCTCGCCTTCCGCGTGCTCGAGCAGGAGGAACTCGGCGGCACGGTGTCGAAGTACCCGCGGCGCAAGCTCGTGATGACCCAGCCGATGGACCTGCCGCTCGCAGGTAGGCTCGATCGCACGAGCTTCGAGAAGGAGGAGCTGGTCGAGCTGTGGACGCGCCTCGCGGCCGAGCACCAGTTGCCCATCACCACCGGCGTGGTGGTCCAGGCCGTCGAGAAGGTCGACGAAGGGCTCTTGCGCGTGCGGGCCAAGGACGGCGCTTGGACGGCGCGCAACGTGCTGCTCGCGCTGGGAAGGCGCGGCACGCCGCGGCGCCTGGGCGTGCCGGGCGAGGACCTCGCCAAGGTGGCCTACTCGCTGCTCGACGCGCAGGGCTACGAGGGCCGGCGCATCCTCGTCGTCGGCGGCGGAGACAGCGCCGTCGAGGCGGCGCTCGGTCTCGCCGAGACGGGCAACGAGGTGGTGCTCTCCTACCGCCAAGCCGCCTTCTCGCGCCTGCGGGCGCGCAACGAGGGACGCATCCTCGAGGCCATCGCCAAGCGTGAGCTGCGCATGGAATGGGAGAGCGAACTCGTCGCCGTGGCCGCCGACCATGTCGTGCTGCGCACCCAGCGCGGCGAGACGCGCCTCGCGAACGACGAGGTGTTCATCTTCGCCGGAGGCACGCCACCCTTCGAACTGCTCCAGCGTTCCGGCGTGTCGTTCGACCATGGCGAAGCGCGCCAACCGCAGGCCGCCGACGATGGCGGCCTGGTCAAGGCGCTGGCCGTCGCGTTGGCCGCGTCGCTGTGCGTGCTGGCGGCGGCTTGGTGGTGGCGCGACTACTACTTCGCGCCGCGGCCGGAACGCCCGCTTCACGAACTGCATGCCTGGCTGCGCCCCTCGAGCGGCCTCGGCCTCGGCTTGGGCGTCGCGGCGCTGGCGCTCATCGCCTGGAACCTGCTGTACCTCGTGCGGCGCGCCGAGAAGCTCCCTTGGCCCAAGGCCAGCTTGCAGGCGTGGATGAGCGCCCATGTGGCCACCGGCATCGGCGCGTTCCTGCTGGCCGCCATGCATGGCGGCTTCGACACGCGCCAGACCGTCGGCGGCCACGCGTTCTGGGCGCTGGCCTTCCTCGTGGTGACAGGCGCCATCGGCCGCTGGTTCTACTCCTTCGTGCCGCGCGCGGCCAACGGTCGCGAACTGGCGTTGGAGGAAGTGCACGCGCGCCTAGCCGCGCTGTCGGCCGAGTGGGACGATCGTTCGGCCTTCGCCCGGAAGGTGGACGCGAGCGTGCAGGCGCTCGTGGCCGAGGGACGCTGGGAAGGCGGCTTCTTCGCGCGCGTCTTGGCGTTGCGCAAGGGCCAAGCCAAGCTTCGCGCGCTATTGGCCGAACTTCGCAGGACGGGCGAGCAAGAGGGCGTGGCGCCGGACCAGCTCGATGCCTTGCTCGAGCTCGCACGCCGCGCGCAGCGCACGGCCATGATGGCGGCGCACTACGAGGACTTGCGCGCCGTCCTCGGCTCTTGGCGTTGGTTCCACCGCTGGGTGGCGCTGTTCATGGTGTTGGTGGTGGGCGTCCACATCTGGGCGGCGCTGCGCTACGGCGCCTTCGTCGACTAGCGCAAGCTCGACGGGCTGGGTCCGCCGCCCTCGCCCGCTACACTGCGCGCAACCATGCCTTGCGCGACAGGAGCCAGTCCGCGATGAAGAAGGCCAGTTGGCTGCTTGGAGCGGCGTCGGCCGGCCTGGTCGTGGTGTTGGTGCTGTGGGATTCGGGACGAGTTTCGCCCGGGCCCATCTCGCGCGTCCACGCCTTGTCAAGCGCACTTGACAACGACGACTGCGAGGCCTGCCATGGCGACGGCCCGGGCGAGATGGCGCAAGCCTGCGGCGCGTGCCACGCCGACACCATGGCCGACATCCGCGCCAAGAGCGGCCTGCACGGCGGCCTCGCCGACGCGACGAGCTGCCAGCGCTGCCATGGCGAACACCACGGGCTCGACCATCCGCTCGTCAGCGACCGGAGCTTCGCCTTGGCGGGGATCGCCGATCGCGCGCGCTACGCGCATGAAGGCCTGGCCTACGCCTTGACCGGTGCGCACGCGGACCTTGCGTGCGCGCGCTGTCATCCCCACGCCGACGCCGTGCTGCTCGAAAAGGGCCAGAAGCGCTTCGACGGCTTGGTGCAGGATTGCGCCAGCTGCCACGCCGATCCGCACGGCGGCAAGCTGCCCGATTGCGCCTCGTGCCATGGCCAGGAACGGCCCTTCGCGGAGGTGGCCATGTTCGAGCACACCTCCAAGTTCCCGCTCGAAGGAGTGCATGCGGGCCGGAGCTGCCAAGACTGCCACCCGAAGGACACTGCGCACGCCATCGAGGGCTACGCGGCGGGAACCGGAACGACGCGCGGCTGCATCGACTGCCACGCGCAACCGCACGCGGCCGACTTCCTCGGCCTCGCGGAACTTGGCGATCGTGGCGCCGTCGACGCGACCTGCGGCGCGTGCCATGGCTTGTCGCAGGGCTCGTTCGCTTCGGCGGCCGCACGCCTGACGCCAGCGCAGCACGAACGCGGCGGCTTCGCGCTCTCCAAGCCGCACGACCAACTGGAGTGCGCTCAATGCCACGCGGCCGACGCGGCCACGGTGCTGGTGGCCGACCGCCAGGCGCCTCCGAGTCCCTCCAGCGTGCCGGATGCTCGCGGACGTTCGACCACGCGCGCGAGCTTGGCCGACCAGGCGCTGGCGCTCGAGCTCTACCGCGCATCGCACCCCGAACGCGCCATGGACGACTGCGCGGCGTGCCATGCCGATCCGCACGCGGGTCAATTCGCCGACGCGCCGGGTGGCGCGACGAACTGCCTTGCCTGCCACGACCGGCACGCGTTCACGCCGCACTCCTACGACCTCGCCGACCATGCGCGCTCGCGCTTCGCGCTCGAGGGTGCGCACGCGCGCGCGAGCTGCGAGTCCTGCCATCGCAAGGCAGGCGCAGGCCCGCGCGCCTTCCGCGGCGTGGACCAGACATGCTCCGCTTGTCACTCCGACGCCCACGCGGGCTTCTTCGCCGCGCGCGGCGACGCGGACTGCAAGAGCTGCCACGACACGCACGACTTCGCGCAGGTGGCGGACTTCGACCACGCACGCTCGACGGGCTTCGCGCTCGACGGCCGCCACGCGACGGCCTCCTGCGAAGCTTGCCACCGTCCGCGCGCGACGCCCGACGAACATGGTCGCGTGTTCGGTCGTGTCGAGGCGCGCGACGCGCCGCAGGACTGCGCCAGCTGCCATGCCGACGCGCACCACGGCAAGCTGGCCGACGCGCGTGGCGCGACCGATTGCGCGCGCTGCCACGACAGCTTCGGCTTTGATCGCATCGATGCGCGCTTCGACCACGCGCGCGACGCCAAGCATCCCTTGCTCGGCGCGCATGCGGCGCTCGCCTGCGCGACCTGCCACCCGACGCAGCCGCGCGACGAGCGTGGACGCGCCTTCGGCTTCGCCAAGCCGCTGGACGCAGGCACGCCGCTCTCGGATTGCCGCGCCTGCCATGCGGATCCGCACGACGGCGCGTTCGACAGCGCTCGCACACCGAGCACGATCGATGGACGCGACGGTTGCCAGCGCTGCCACACCGACGAGTCGTGGAGCCCCGTGCGCGTGGGCTCGTTCGACCACGGCGCCTTCACGGGCTTCGTCCTGGATGGAGCCCACGCGCAAGCCTCGTGCACGAGCTGCCACGCGCGGCTGGAGACACCGGCGGCGGATGGCCGCCAGTACGCCAAGGTCCAAGGCGTCGACTGCGCCAGTTGCCATGCCGACGTGCATCTCGGCCAGTTCGCGCAAGGCGGGAAGACCGACTGCGCGCGGTGCCACTCCACCGCGCCAGGCTTCGAAGCCGATCGCTTCGACCACGCCGCTCATTCGCGCTTCGCGCTCGACGAGCGCCACGCCAAGTTGTCCTGCGACGCTTGCCATCGCCCGGCCACGACGGTCGGTGGACGCGTGGCCACGCGCTACAAGCCGCTCGGCACGACATGCGCCGACTGCCACGGCTTCGGGTTCGACGACGATGGCGGCAAGGGTCGGGGTCGCGGCAGGGGCCGCGGCGGCGACGAGGAAGAGCGCCGCGACGACAAGCGCGAGAATGGCCAGAACGACGACGATGACGACAACCACCGCGCAGCTGTCCTCGGCGATCGACTACTCGAGGAACTACTAGGCAGCGAAGCAGCGAACGCGATGAACCAGCCGCGATGACGAAGACCACTCATGTTTGCATCGCTTGGCTCTGCTTGCACGGGGTCGGCCTGACCGGGCTTGGCCGCGCCGAAGCCGGCTCGACGAGCGCAGCTCCTTCCGGAATCGCGCAAGAGCGGGTGGTCGAGGTCAAGGTGACGCAGGTCGCCGCGACCGCCCTCTACATCGACGCAGGCCGCGAGCAGGGCCTCGCCGTGGGCGACCGCGTCGAGTTCTTCGACGGATCCGGCGCGCAGAGCGAGGGCGTCGTGCGCGTGGTGTCGCGCCGCAGCGCGCGCGTCGAGCTCGTGCCGGGATCGTTGCCCGTGCTGCGCGACGCGCGCGGCGAGGCGCGCGTGCCGGCCAGCCGCCTGCAAGGCGACCCGGCGACCGAACCCAGGCCCAAGCCCGACAACCTGCCCGAGCATCCGGGCTGGCAGCAACCAGCCGAACCGTGGAGCGTGGACAAGCCGCTGCTCGCGCCCGTGCAGGGCCTCAAGCCACAAGAGCGCCGACCCGAGTGGAGCGGCCGCCTGTGGACGCGCTTCGACACTACACAAAGCTCGAGCGACGCGGGCGACGACGCCAGCTACTCGTTCTTCGCCGTCGGGGGCGACGCCACGCTGCGCAATCCCTTCAAGGATGGCGGCAGCCTGCGCATCGACGCCGAGGCCATCGTCAAGTCGCGCGATGCCGGATCCACCAACGAGGACGAGGCATATCTGTCCGTCGATCGACTCGTCTACGAAGTCGGCGGCACGCGCGACGAGCCCCTGCATTGGCAGTTCGGACGCTTCTACTCGAGCGTCCTGCCCCAGCTTGGGCTCGTCGACGGCGTCGAGGGCGCCTTGCGCGATGGACGCGATGTCTACGGAGCGAGCGTGGGATGGCTCCCCGAGCCGACCAGCGAGCGCAAGAGCTTCGTCGATCTCGCGGCCAATGTCTTCTGGCGCCATGAATTCGACGAGGAACGCCGCGACACCTTGGCCTTCGCCGCGCAGCAGACCCTGCACGACGGCGAGAAGGACCGCAGCTTGTTCGTCGTCGATGGCGCCACCGGACTCGGCCGTGATTTCGTGCTGCGCGGATCGGCTTGGATCGACCTGTACGGTTCGGAGGACGAACTGAAGGACTCGAGCGTCGAGCTTACCGAGGCGCGCCTGTCCGCGACCTGGCGCGCGACGGCGGACGATGGACTGGGAGCCAGCTGGTCGCGGATCCGCTGGCCGGAGCTCCTGCGCGACGAGTACGCCGTCGTGTCGGACGAACTCGTGCGCGACGGGCAGGTCGACCGCGTTTCGCTGTGGGCTTGGCAGCAGTGGAGCCAGACCTGGCGCACCGACGAGCGTCTCGACCTGTGGAACGACCAGGACGATTCCGGCGCGACATGGGAGATCGAAGCGCGCGCCAGCGACTGGGCTTGGGACCGCGGCAGCGTCGGGGTGGCCTTCAACGTGGCCGACGGCAGCTACTCGAGCGGACCTGGCGTGCGCGTGTCGGCCGACAAGCAGTGGGACGAGCTGCACGGCGCGTTCGGCTGGAGCTGGGCGCAGTACGAAGAGAAGGACTTCGAACCGCTCGACGACTCGATCCTCTCCCAGCACTTCCTCTACGGCACGCTCGACTGGGCCCTTTCGGAGTCCTGGGACCTGTCGCTGCGCGCGGACCGGCGCTTCGACGACGCCGTCGACGCCTGGTCGGCGGGCTTCCTATTGTCCACGCGCTTCTGATCGGGAGGGCCACCATGAACCGCAACACGAACTCGCTCTCCCTGCTGCTCCTGGCTTCGGCCTTCGTCTTCCTCGCCTGCGCCATCGACGGCTCGCGCTCGTCGGTCGCCGCGCAGGAGTGGGACAAGCTCCGCGGACCGGTCGTGCCCCACGACGACTTCCCGGCGGATTGCAGCCTGTGCCACGAAGGCGACGACTGGAACACGATCCGCGCCGACTTCGTCTACGACCACGCGAAGGAGACCGGCCACGCCCTCGAAGGCGCGCACGAGGCCGCCGGGTGCCTGCGCTGCCACAACGATCGCGGACCTGTGCAGCTCTACAGCGTGCGCGGCTGCGCGGGTTGCCACGAGGATCCGCACGAGTCGCGCATGGGCTCGGACTGCTCGAGTTGCCACTCGCAGTCGAACTGGCTGGTGGTCGGCGCAATCGCCGACCATGCGCGCACGCGCTTCCCCTTGGTGGGGGCGCATGCCGCGGCCGCCTGCTTCGCCTGCCACCAAGGCGCCGAAGTGGGCCGCTTCGAGCGTGTCTCCATCGCCTGCATCGATTGCCACGCCGACGACCTCGCCACCGCGCTGGTGCCGAACCACCAGACGCTCGGCTGGGCGCAGCAGGATTGCAGCACCTGCCACACCGCGGCGGGTTGGGGCGGCGGCGCCTTCAAACACCCCTACTTCCCCCTGACCGGCGCGCACCGCTCGACTGCTTGCGCCGAGTGCCACGTCGGCGGCGTCTACAAGGGCACGCCCGACACATGCGTCGGTTGCCACCAACGCGAGTACGATCTCGCCGCGCGCCCCGACCACGCGGCCGCTGGCTTCGGCACGCAGTGCCAACAGTGCCACTCGACCAGCAACTGGAACGACGCGAATTTCTCGCACGCGAGTTGGCCGTTGACCGGCGCGCACGGCTCCGCCAGCTGCAGCGCCTGCCATGGCGGCGGCGTCTACGACGGCACGCCGACGAACTGCTTCGCCTGCCACCAGCGCGAGTACACGGCGGCCCCGGGACATGTCGCCGGGAACTTCTCGACCAGCTGCCAGCAGTGCCACTCGACCGCGACATGGCAAGGTGCTTCGTTCTCGCACGTCGGCATCGTCAACGGGTGCGTCGCTTGCCACCTCGACGACTACAACGGGACGACCAATCCCAACCACGCCGCCGCTTCGCTCGGCACGCAATGCCAGCAGTGCCACGGAGTGAACAGCTGGAACGTGAACAACTTCAACCACGCCGGCGTGACGCGTGGCTGCGTGCTCTGCCACGCCAACGACTTCGACCCCAACGAGGATCGCGAGCACAGGAAACCCGGCGCCTCGCAGAACTGCCAGTGGTGCCACGACACCAACGACTGGGACGACTGAGGCGGCGCCTCGCGCCGCGCGCGGCATGCGGGGGCGCCGGGTCCGCGTGAATGGCCGCGCCGCCGCCGCGTATGATCGCGCCATGCCTCCCCCCAGCAAGCAGCACCGTTGGCCGTGGGTGCTCGGTGGAACCATCCTCGTGGTCGGCCTGGGCGTCCTGGCCGCCAGGTCCGCCTATCGAAGCATGCGCGAAGACGCCGAGTTCGCCGCGCGCGGCACGCTCGAACCGTTGCGCATCGAGGACTTGGAGCGTGGCAAGCAGGGCGAAGATCCCGGCGCTTGGCTCGTGCTGGTGGCCACCACCAAGCCGCGCTGGAGCCTCGACGATATCGCGACGGTGGCCGGGCGCGATGCCGTGCTGGCGCGGCTCGATGAGGGCGAATGCGGGGACGCGGGTCGAGTGGCGGCCACGACCCTGCGCTCGGCTTGGAGCCAGGAGCCCGGCTCGAGCGACGACGCATGGCCCTCGTTGGTGGCGCGCCTCGGCCAACGCATGGACGAAGGCGCCGGCATCGAGCCGTGGCTCGCCAGCGAACGGGCCTTGCTGGCGGTGCATGTGCTGGGCGTCGAACCGCTCGTCAACCTCGCCAACCAAGCGCGCGGACTGGGCTCCAGCGATCCCCAACTCGTCGCGCGCGCGATCGATCCACGCGAGACCATGTTCCCCTCGCTGCCCATGCTCGAGGAGATCCGCCTGGCGCAAGCTTGCCGAGCCACCGCGCTGCACGGGGCGCTGCGTCAAGACGCGGGGATCTTCCAGGCCGGCGTCGACGGAGCAGTGGCGCTCGTCGAGGTGCACGACCAGCCCGACTGGCTCGCTGCGGCCGCGCTGCACCTCGCCTCGACCGATCTGTTGTGCGCCACGCTCGAACTGTGCATCTCGCACCTTCCTCCCGAGTGGGATCTGGAGCCGCTGGAAGTCGATCTCGACCTCGCGCGACCGCGCGCAGCCTTGCGCCGCGGCATGATCGGCGAACGCGCCTTCGGATTGCGCGTGTGGGACGCTTGGGACGCGGAGTTCACCAGCGAAGACGACGGCTTGCACGGCCTGATCTCGAACTGGTTCTTCCTCGATCGCGATCGCGCCGAGTACCTCGACATGTGGCGCAGGGCCCTCGTCGCGGCGCGAGTCGCCTTCCACGAACGCGGCGGCGCCAACGCGCGATTGGCGGACGGCCCCGACCGCTTCGCGGTGCGCTCGCGGCTGTTGCTGCCGATGCTCGATTCCACGCTCGCAGCCGCCGATCGGGTCGAGGCGCGCGTGTTGCTGGCGCGCGGCGCCTTGGTCGCGCGGCAAGGCGGCGCCAAGGAGGCTCTCCCGTGGTTCGGCGAGAGCCGCGATCCCTACGATGCCCAGCCGGTGCGCCTGGCGATCGGCGCGGATGGGTTGGTGCAGGCCTGGTGCGTCGGCCCCGATGGCAAGGACGACGAGGGACACCTCGAGCGCGACGTCGTGTGGCGCATGCGCTTGCCTTGAGGCGACTCAGGCCTTTGCGCCGCGAGGCCGTGCGACGAGCGGCTCAGGCGCGACCCAGCTCGATGCAGGACTCGGCGTAGTCGATGCCCGCCGGGGTGCGCGAGCCGTGCCACGACAAGTACTCGCCGTCCACGATGCGAAACCGCTCGCGCGGCCACCCCGTGGCCGCGACCAGCTCGTCGATGTGCTTCTCGTGGAACGGGAACGGCTCGGTCGACAAGAGCACCAAGCGCGGATCGAGGCGCAGGAGTTCCTCGATGCTCGTCTCGGGATAGCGTTCGGCGTGCGCGCCATACATGTTCACTCCACCCGCTTGCTCCAGCAGGCTCGAGGCGAAGGTGTCGGCGTTGGCGGTCATGTACGGCTTGCGCCAGATGAAGTACGCGAAGCCGATCCGCGGCCGCCCCTGCGCGGCGAGCCGCACGCGGCGCGCGCGCGATTCGATGTCGGCGGCGATGGCCTCGCCCTGCTCGCGACGGTCGAGTGCGGCGGCGATCGAGCGCACCATGGCGGCCGTCTCCTCGCACCCACGCGGCATGCTGGCGTGCACCCCGACGCCGCTCGCCAAGAGCGCCTCGGCGTCCTCGCGCCGGTTCTCCTCCTCGTTCATCAACACGAGGTCGGGGCGCAGCTCGACGATGCGATCGATCTTCGGATTCTTCGTGCCGCCCACCTTCTCGATGCCGCCCACCTTGTCGGCGGGATGCACGCACCACTCGGTAATGCCGACGAGGTCCGCGCCGCGACCGAGGTCGTGGACCAGCTCGGTGAGGCTCGGGCACAAGGACACGATGCGCATCGCGCCGGCGAGGTTACCATGCGCGCCCATGGGTGCGGACTTGCTCGATCCGTTGAATGAACTCGCCGCCTTCGACGCCGCCGCGCAGGACTTGCTGCGCCTGTGCGACGGCGAACCGTCCCTGCTCGGCGGCGTGGCTCCCGCGGTTTCGGGTTGGTCGGCGCTGGCCCATGTCGCGCATGTCTCGCTGGCGAACGAACTCGTGTTGAAGAACCTCGCTGCGCTGCAAAAAGGCGCAGGACTGCTGGTCCAGCGCGAAGCGACCCCGAACCCCGAGGCCCTGCGCATCGTGGCCTCGGGCGTCCTGCCTTCCGGCGCCCAATCGCCCCGCATGGTGCGACCGCCCTCCGACCTCGATCACGCCACCGCGCGCAGCTGGGCGGCCGGCGTGGCCGAGCTCGTGCCGCGCTTCGCCGCAGGCGTGGATCCGTCGAAGCTCGCGCGCTTGTGGATCCCCCACCAAATCCTCGGTCCGCTCGACTTCGCCCAGTGGGCGCGCTTCGGCGCCATGCACACGCGCCACCATCTCGCCATCGCCCGCGCCGCGCTGGCGGCGCGAGCCTGAGCGGCGGCCACTCGGACGCGCGGCTTCAGGCCGGGAAAGCCTCGAAGCGCCGTCCAGTTTGCTTGACACGCGCGAAGGCGTGGTCGAGGTCGTGGTAGAAGCATCCGAGCCACCCGCGCTCCGCCGCGCGCCGCAGCCACGCCGTGCGGACCTCGTGGCTCTTCACCACGTCGATGTCGTAGGCCATGATGTACGGCGGCTGGATGTGGTGCACCGTCGGAACCACGTCCGACCAGAAGATGGCGGCTTCGGGGCCGTCCTCGTGCACCACGACGACCGAGACGCCGTCGGAATGCCCGCCCAGCACATGCAAGCGCAGGTCCGGCGCCAACTCCACCACGCCGTCCACGCCCTCCAGCAGTCCAGCCGCGAGCAGCGGACGCACGTCGTCGGCGCGGTAGGAGGCCGAGCGCGGGTTCTCGCCGGCCAGGGCCATCTCGATCTCGACTTGCGGCAGGATGTGCCGTGCGTTCGTGAAGACGGGCAGGAGACGCCCGTCCTGCTCCTCCACCCACGCTCCCACGTGGTCGAAGTGCGCGTGCGTGCCCACGACCATGGTCACGTCTTCCGGCGCGAGCCCCAGCGCCGCGAGCGAGCGCCGCACGTCTCCGTCGTGCTCGATGCCGTAGATACGACGCCACTTGTCGGACCAGCGCTCACCGATGCCGGGCTCGACCAGCACTACATGCGGACCGCGACGGAACAGGAACGGCCGCAACGCCATGAGGATCGTGTTGTCCGGCTCGGGCGGCGTCCATTCACGCCACATGGTCGCCGGCACGACACCCCACATGGCTCCGCCATCGAGTCGCAGGTGACCATCGGACAGCGCGACCACCTCCCACTCGCCCACGCGACGAGTCTCGGGGGTCCAGCCAGGTGCGCTGCGCGAGGCTCTTTGGATCGCCATGCGCACGAAGATAGCGCGGCCAGCCTCCCTGCGCCCATGGCGTGGGCGTTCGCGCTCGAGCACAATCGCGGCATGGACGACCAACGCTTCCTGCGCGCGGCGATCGACGAGGCGCGCCAAGGCCTCGCCGAAGGCGGCATCCCCATCGGTTCCGTGCTCGTGCTCGACGGCGAGATCGTCGGCCGCGGCCACAACCGCCGCGTGCAGCGCGGCAGCCCGATCCTGCACGCGGAGATGGACGCCTTCGAGAACGCCGGGCGCCTGAAGGCGCGCGAGTACGCGCGCTGCACGCTCTACTCGACGCTCTCGCCCTGCGACATGTGCAGCGGCGCTTCGCTGCTCTACAAGATCCCGCGCATCGTCGTGGGCGAGAACCAGACCTTCCAAGGCCCCGAGGCCATGGTGCGCTCGCGCGGCGTCGAACTGGTGATCGTCCAGGACCCCGAGTGCATCGCCCTCATGGAGGAGTTCATCCGCGCGCGCCCCGAATTGTGGAACGAGGACATCGGCGAGTGACTATTTGCGGCGCAGCTCGAACACGGCGTCGTGGTCGAGCTTGCCGCCGTTCCACGCGCTCCACTTGCTGCGCATGACGCCCTCGGCATCGACGGCGATTTGCGCTTCGTGCATGTGCATCGCCAGCGGATCCGCGAGGTTTGTGCAGTCGAGGTAGGCAAACTGGACAGCAAAGCCCGCGCCTGAAGGTGCTGCGGCAGGTGTCGCCACCATGCGCGGTTGGTTCTGGGCGGCGCAGTAGTGCGTCAACATCAAGCGCGTCCCGTCGAGGTGGTACATCGTCACCATCTCGTGCGGCGTGCCGACGAAGAGCACTTCTTCCACAGCGCTACCCGCGCCCGTGACACGCCAAGTCGACTCGATCGGCATCACCTGATCACCGATCGTGCCGGTACCGCTCCATCGACCGTCCAAGCCCTTGAGGCGTTCGAAGATCGCGGCGGAGGCGTCTCGATCGCCTTCCGGGCGCGGAGCCACCGTTTGGCAAGCAGCCAAGCAGCTGAGGACTACGCCTGCATGGATTGCGCCATGTTTCACTGCTGCTCCCGACTCGAGGTTTGTTCCATGCCCTTGCGCTCTTGCACACCCGAAGCCGCGCGATGGTCAACGATGGCCCACTGCTGCGAAGAGCGGGATTCGACGGCGAGCACGCGTGTGCCGATCGTCTTGTCGCCTTCCTTCTTGTAGTTGAGCGTGGTCACGAGCACATCTTGGACCCGGAACTCGAAACGTCGCTTGATGAGCTCGCCCTCGAGCTCGATAGCCAAGGCCAACACCGTCAACGGTTGCGCTTTGGCCTGATCGACGATCTTCGCCGTCTCCGCAAGCACCTGCGGCCCGGCCGCGCGGAACGACAACGGATAGTGCAGCGGGAAGTCGAACCGATTCAGCGTGTTCACCATCAGGTCCGCCTCGAAGCCGCTGGGCTCCGTCGCGCAGGAGACCCAGCCACGCTCGGAATCCCACTTCGTCGTGCGTGTCGAAATCAGCTCGCGGATGGTGAAGGCGGAAGCATCCGGCTTCTCGCCCGCGCGACTGTCGAGCGCCACGAAGCGCTTCATCGTCGCTCCGCGCGGAAGGATGGACTTGGCCGGGACCTCGATCGGCTTGTTGCCGCCGACCACGAGCGACTCGGTGCGCAGCGGAGGCGTGCTCGTGCCATCCGGGGCCATGAAGTACGACTGGCTCCAGTCGATGGCGGCGTCCTCGTCGCCCTTGTTCTCGACCGAGAAGGCGACACCGGCCGCCGTGGGATGGAACCGGAAGTGCAGATCCTCCACTTCCACCGCCAGCGCATGTTGTTCGTCGTGCCCCTCGAGCGTCCAGCCGTAGCCGACTTCGTAGAGAGTCGAGCAGCTGGTGGCGACGAGCGCGAGTAGCGCGGTGCTGGCCGCGTGCCGGAGAAGAGTCGGGGTATGCATGGATCGTGGTGGATGCACCGCGTTGTCGCCCCCGCGAGGCTGGTGCCCCGAGGATGGTGGACGGGCCTTCGACCAAGTGCAAGCACTGCACCACCACGCCGCGACCAACTCCAGCAACGCGCCCAGTCCTGGCACCGAATCGGGCAACCGCCCGATCCAGCGGCTCAACCCTGCGCTTCCCTCAAGACGTTGCGCGCGATGATCACGCGCTGGATCTCGCTGGTGCCCTCGCCGATGACGCATAACTTGGCGTCGCGCCACATGCGTTCGACGGGGTCCTCGCGCGAGTAGCCGTAGCCGCCGTGGATCTCGATCGCCTCGTAGGTGCAGCGCATGGCGGCCTCGGAGGCGAAGAGCTTGGCCATGGCGGCTTGCTTGCCGTAGGCGACGCCCGAGTCCTTCAGGCGCGCGGCATGCCACACAAGGTGGCGGCTGGCCTCGATGTCGAGCGCCATGTTGGCCAGCTTGAACTGCACCGCTTGCTGGTCGGCCAAGGTCTTGCCGAAGGCCTCGCGCTGGCGCGCGTACTTGACCGACACGTCGTAGGCGCCCTGGGCGATGCCCAAGGACAGCGCGGCGATGGAGATGCGGCCACCCTCCAGCGTCTTCATGAAGGTCTTGAAGCCTTCGCCCTCGGGGCCGAGCAGCGCGTCCTTGGGGATGCGCGCTTCCTCGAACACGAGGCTCGCCCAGTCGCTGCCGCGCATGCCGAGCTTGTGCTCGCCGGGTTCGACGCGGAAGCCCTTGGTGTCGCGCGTGACGACGAAGGCGCTGATGCCCTTGGCGCCCAACTGCGGATCCGTCACCGCCGTCACGATGAAGGTGCCGGCGTGGTTGGCGTTGGTGATGAAGCACTTCGCGCCGTTGAGCACGTAGCCGTCCCCATCGCGTCGCGCGGTCGTCTGCGTGCCGCCCGAGTCGGAGCCGGCGTTGGGTTCGGTCAGTCCATACGCGCCCATGTACTCGCCGGCGATGAGTCGCGGCACGTACTCGTGGCGCATCCGTTCGCTGCCCCAACGATAGATGGGATACGTGCCGAGCGACACGTGGGCCGCGAGCGTCAGACCCGTCGAGGCGCACACGCGCGAAAGTTCCTCGACGGCGATGCAGTACGAGAGCGTGTCGCCGCCGCTGCCGCCGAACTCGGTCGGAAACGGGATGCCGGGCAAGCCCAGCTCGACGATGCGCTTCCACGTCTCGAGCGGGAAGCGGTGGTGCTCGTCGATCTCGTGCGCCTTGGGCTCGACCTCGGCCACGGCGAAATCGCGCACCATGTCGCGAATGAGCCGTTGCTCCTCCGTCAGGTCGAAGGCGTGGTCGATCTTGGGCAGCAGGGAGGTGTCGGTGTCGTGCGCCATGGGACTTGCGAGTGGGATCGAGGCGGAAACGGCGAAGTTCTTCGTGGTTGGATCGGCTGGCGCGGAGGGCGGACCGCGGCACGGTGACGCCGGCCGTCGACGCGGCTCAGTCGTCGATGCTCCAACCCACTGTACGGCGCGTGCGCTCCGCAGGCTGCGTGGACGAACCGTGATTGCCTCCGCGCGCCGCGGGAACGATCTCGACCTGCCGCTCCGCAATGGCGCCCTCCGACTCGGCGCCATCGTAGAAGTGCGAGCTGCGACCGTTGCCAACCCAGGCGATGAGGGCGGCCCGCGAGAACTTCCATTCGCGGCCAATCTTGCGCGCCGGCACATCCTCGGCGTGCAGGACCTTGATGAAGGTCTTCACGGACACGCCGAGCAGCTCGGCGGCCTCGTCGATGGTGAGGATCTCTCGGGGGGACTGCGGACTCATCACGGCCTTCCCTTCGGACGTGCGTGGCGGCTCAGGAGGACGCGGTCGGGGGGGCGGCCGCGCCACGACAGGGTACCCGATCAGGCGGTTTCCTGCGCGAACCTGCGGGCCATCTCGGACTTGATGTACTCGGCGATATCGTCGGTGCGGGTGCCCGGTCCGAACAGGCGCGCGTAGCCGCCTTGCTCGAGCTTCTCCATGTCGTCGTACGGGATGATCCCGCCGCCGACGAGCAGCACGTCGCCCTTGCCGCGCTTGACGAGTTCTTCGCGCACGCGCGGGAAGAGCTCCATGTGCGCGCCCGACAGGATCGACAGGCCGACCACGTCGACGTCCTCCTGCGTGGCGGCCTCGGCGATCATCTCGGGCGTCTGGTGCAGGCCGGTGTAGACGACCTCCATGCCGTGGTCGCGCAGCACGGTCGCCACCGTCTTGGCGCCGCGGTCGTGGCCGTCGAGGCCGGGCTTGGCGACCAACACGCGGATCTTGCGTTCGCTCATCAGAGAATCCTCGGTTCCTTGTACTCGCCCCAGCACTCGCGCAGCACCTCGGCGATCTCGCCGATCGTGCAGTCCGCGTGCGCCGCGGCGATGAAGCGCTGCAGCAGGTTGTCGGAGCCCTTGGCGGCGTCGCGCACGTCGTCGAGCGCGCGCCGCGCCTTGGCCGCGTCGCGACCAGCACGCAGCCGGCGCAGGCCTTCGACCTGCTCCTTCTCCACCGAAGGGTCGATGCGGTGCAGCTCGATCGCCGGCACCTTGCCCTGTTCCTCGTTGTAGCAGTTGATGCCGACCATCTTCTTGCGGCCATGTTCGAGCGCGCGCTGGTACGCGTAGGCGCTGCGGTGGATCTCGCGCTGGATCCAGCCCTGCTCGGTGGCGGACACCACGCCGCCGCGCCGCTCGATCTCGGCGAAGTAGCGACCGGCCTCCTCCTCGAGGCGGTTGGTCAAGCCCTCCACGTACCAGCTGCCTCCAAGCGGGTCGGCGACATGCGCAACCTCGGTCTCCTCGCTGATGATCTGCTGGGTCCGTAAAGCAATTTTGACAGCCTTCTCGGTTGGCAGGGACAGGGTCTCGTCCATCGAGTTCGTGTGCAGCGATTGCGTCCCGCCCAGCACCGCCGCCAAGGCTTCGAAGGCCGTGCGCACGATGTTGTTCTCGGGCTGCTGCGCCGTCAGGGACACGCCGGCCGTCTGCGTGTGGAAGCGCAGCATCCACGAACGCGGGTCCTTGGCGCCGACCTTCTCCTTCATGTGCCGCGCCCAAATGCGGCGGGCCGCGCGGAACTTGGCGATCTCCTCGAAGAAGTCCAGGTGGCTGTCGAAGAAGAACGACAAGCGCGGCGCGAAGGCGTCCACATCCAGCCCGCGCTCCACGCCGCGGCGCACGTACTCCATGCCGTTCGCCAGCGTGAAGGCCAGCTCCTGCGCCGCCGTCGAGCCGGCTTCGCGAATGTGGTAGCCGCTGATCGAGATGGTGTTGAACTTCGGCACCTCGCGGCTGCAGTAGTCCATCACGTCGACGATCATCCGCAACGCGGGCTCGGCGGGCACCAGCCACGCGTGCTGCGCCTGGTACTCCTTGAGGATGTCGTTCTGGATCGTGCCCGAGAGCTTCGCCCTGGAGACGCCCTGCGTCTCGCCGCAGGCGATGTAGAAGCCCAGCATGATCGGCGCCGGGCCGTTGATGGTCATCGAGGTCGACACCTCGCCCATCGGAATGCCATCGAACAGCGCCTGCATGTCGCGCAACGACGAGATCGCCACGCCGACCTGACCGACCTCGCCCTTGGAGCGCGGCGAGTCGGAGTCGTAGCCCATCAAGGTCGGGAAGTCGAAGGCCGTCGAAAGGCCCGTCTGCCCGTGCTTCAGGAGGTACTTGAAGCGCTCGTTCGTCTGGCGCGCCGAGCCGAAGCCCGCGAATTGGCGCATCGTCCACAGGCGCCCGCGGTACATCGTCGGATGCACGCCGCGCGTGTACGGGTACTGGCCCGGCAGCCCGAGGTCGCGCTCGGCGTCGAAGGGCGCGTCCTCCGGCCCGTACAGCGGCGCCAACGGCACGCCGGAGATCGTCGTGAACTCGACATCGCGCTTCTCGCCCTTGTCGTAGGCCTGCTGCCACACTCGACGCGGATCGGCGCCGGCTTCGGAACGGGTCATGTCGTGCTCCTGGGACTCGTCGCCGCGAGCTGCGCCGCCATGCCGGCGTGCAACTGGGCCACCACATCGTAGGTGGAAGCGCCGGCGTCGAGCAGGCCGCGCGCCCGCTCGGTCCAGCCACCGCGCTCCCACAGCAGTTCGCTCAAGCGCTCGTCGAACACGCGCCGGACTTGCGCCACGCGCTTCTCGCGCCGCGCGACGGCGAGCCCCCCCTCGCCGAGATGCGCGCGGTGCGCCGCGATGGCGGCGAGCACCTCGTCGATGCCCTCGCCGCGCCCGGCGCTGGCCGGAACCACGGGTGGTGTCCACTTGCTGCGGCCGGCGGTGCGGATGTGCGCCGCCTCGGACAGATCGACGATCAAGCGATCGGCGCCGGGCAGCTCGGCCTTGTTGACCACCAGCACGTCGGCCACCTCGAGGATGCCGGCCTTCATGGCCTGGATGCCGTCGCCTGCGCCGGGGCACAACACCACGAGCACGGTGTCGGCAGCCGAGACCACGTCGTACTCGGCCTGCCCCACGCCAACCGTCTCGAGCACGATCTCGTCGAGGCCGAAGCAATCCATGGCGTCGCACGCATCGACCGCCGCGCGCGACAGCCCGCCATGGCTCTTGCGGCTCGCCATCGAACGGATGTAGACACCGCTGTCGGCGGTGCGCTCTTCCATGCGGATGCGATCGCCGAGCAACGCGCCGCCGGTGAAGGGCGAGCTGGGATCGACAGCGAGGATCCCCACCGTGCGGCTCTGCGCCCGCACCGCGCGCGCCAGCTCGTTGACCAGCGTGCTCTTGCCCGCGCCCGGAGGCCCCGTCACCCCGATGCGCCGCGCGCGCCCGACCTTGGACCACAGCTGCGAGAAGAACGCCGGGAAGCGCGGATCGTTGTTCTCGGCCCAGCTGATGATGCGCGCGAGCGCGCCCTTGTCGCCGCGCGCGAAGCGCTCGGACAAGCTCGGCTGCTGGGACATCGAGGGGCTCTCCACGGTCGAAGGCATTGTACCGCGCCGCGCAGCCGCCCCGCGACCCGCGACCCGTGACGTCGTCGTCCCGTTGGCTGGGCCAGCTGTCCTGCGAAAACAGGGCAGCACGGCCTCGCATGCGCCTTCCATGGACCGTATCCCATGCCGCGAACCACCCCATGCGACGCGCACATCCGTTCCTTCCCGCTCTCGTCGCCCTGCCTGCATTGCTCGCCTGCCTCTCGAACGAGCGGAGCGCGCCACTGGCGACCGTCGAGCAGGAGTCGGCCGGCGAGAGCGCCTTGCGGGAACAGGTGCGGCGCAGCGCACGCGACTACCCGGCCTGGGGCGCGCTCGACACCGCGTTGCGCGTGGCGCCCACGGATTGCCGCATGCCGCGCATCATGAGCCACGGGCCGCTGACGATCAGCCTGGCCGAGTCGGGGCCGCACGCGCTCAAGCTCTACAAGCTCCACGCGCGCGATCCGAGCGCCTACCGCGGCGTGGAGAGCGGCGCGGCGCAGCGCGACCAGGTGATCGTCAAGGAAGCCTTCGCGGCCGAGCAGTTCCAGCGCGAAGCGGGCGTCGAGCCGCCCAAGGACGTCGTGTGGACGCCCGACGGCATGCATCGCGCGGGCAGCCCAGCCGGCTTGTTCATGATGCTGCGCGACGCCGACGCGGCGCCCGGCGAGGCCGCATGGACCTACGCCACCGTCGATGCGGCCGGGACCATCACCGGGCTGGGACGCCTCGACTCGTGCATCCGCTGCCACGAACGCGCGCCCTACGACGGGCTGCACGGACTGTCACGCTCCCGCTGAGGACGCGCTCCAAGTTCGTCCACGCGGGCGGACGCTTGCATCCGCTCGTCCACGCGCCTCAGGCGCCAAGCCGCAAGCGCGCGGCAAGCCGCGGATCGGCAGGCTGATACACGCGTTGCAAAGGCAGCATCAACTCGCCCGGACGACCCCGAAGTGCGCGCTGGGCGGCCACGAACCCGGACATGTCGATGATCTCCAAGGCCTCGAGCTTGCCGTAGGCCACCAGCGCATCGCCCCTCAGCCCCAGTTGGATGGCCTTCCTCGCGCGACGTTCGCCGCCGGGCGCGTGATCAGGATCCCATTGCAGCCGCACCTGCGACCCACGGAGCGCGGAGCGCCACGCAGTCTGGTCGCCGCCGGGCCACTCGCGGACATCGGCAGGCGTCGCCTTGGCGAGGATCTCGTCGAAGAAGGTCCTGCGCAGACGGATGGCAAGCACGCCCTGCTGGCCGTCCGACAGGCCCCAGCTGCTGCGGTGCATCATCCACAGGAACCCGGGCTTGATCCAACTCATCCGCTGGTAGCTGAAGCCGTCGCCGAACATCCCGTGCTCCACCGCGAAACGAGCCGTCGACTGCCGGAACGCCTGGTAGACGATGATGGAAGCGTCGTCGAAGCTGGCCAGGATGTGGCGCCCACTCTCCGGCCATGCGCGAACCTGCTCGGCGTAGGACGCCGTGGGAATGCACGATTCGATCATGGGCTCGCTCCGCGCAGGGCGACCGGGTGGACGACGCGCGCTCAGCCCTGTTGCAACGAGCGCGCGATCACGATGCGCTGGATGTCGCTGGCGCCTTCGTAGATCTCGGTGATGCGTGCGTCGCGGAACAGGCGTTCGACGTGGAAGTGGTCGGTGTAGCCGGCGCCGCCGTGGATCTGCAGGCACTCGTCGGCGCAGAAGTTGGCCGTCTGCGAGGCGTAGAGCTTGGCTTCGGCGGCCTCGCGCGAGCAGCGTTCGCCGCGGTCGCGCAGCCCTGCGGCCTTCATCACGAGCAGGCGCGCGGCGTCGATGCGCGTGCTCATG
>SXGT01052518.1_pt1 | contig 24529 bp, 17 predicted proteins | sample 3176221 | NCBI WGS metagenome assembly SXGT01 (sample SAMN11356862, study PRJNA531348) | freshwater metagenome | isolation source: freshwater sample F1-120 | place: China: Fuxian Lake, Yuxi | collected 2017-12-25
GCGCCCTCGGCGGGGGCCGGTGCGGCGCCCTCAGCGGGAGCCGGTGCGGCGCCCTCAGCGGGGGCCGGTGCAGCGCCCTCGGCGGGGGCCGGTGCGGCGCCCTCAGCGGGGGCTGGCGGAGCGCCACCCTCGGTGGGTGCCCCCCCGTTGGCCGGGGCAACGGGCACGATGATGCCCTCCTCGGCCATGTGGTCGCCAGCGCCCGTCTCGATGATCTGCGGTCCGCCGTCGCCAAAAGCCGACTCTCCGCCGCCCAGCGCATCGGCCGCAGCCTCGACGAAGAGCAGGAGCATGTCGGACGGCGCGGTGCCGGAGGCAACCGACTTGGACGCAGCGTCACCGGACTCGGCGCCCTTCTTCGAGAAGGCCGCGACCGTGGTGTGGATGTCTGCGAGGGTCTTGAGGTGCGCGTTGAAGGTCCCGGTCATCTGCTCCACGGCCCAGTCCCGGAAGACGCCGGTGAGCTCACCCATGAGCGCGTCGATTTGCTTCTCCTTGTTGGAGCAGATGTCGCGGGAGTCCGTGGGCTTGCACTCGAGGTACTCGCCAAACTCCTTCATGAGGAAGTCGCGCTGCCGCTTCTTGACGTCGTCGAGGGACGTGTTGAGCGTGTCGTTCATGTGCTTCTTGACGCGCGCCTCCATCCCCGCCGTCTCGGTTTCGAGGGTCTTCGGAACGATGGCGACGATCTTGGCCTGGGCGGCGTCGATCTCCTGCTGAAGCCGGGGCAGGACGCGATCGATGGTCTGCTCGGCTTCGCGCTGGATACGCTCCGCCAGGTTCATCTGGCTGGCGCGCTTCTGGAACTCGGTGGACAGCTCGTCCTTCCGCTCCACGACATTGGTGCGCGCTGAATCGGCGAGCATCATCAGGCCGACGACGACCAGGAGGATCGCAACCACGGGGACCGCGATTCTAAGCCAGCGCAGCACCTTACGCTTCGCGGCTATCTCTGTGAGGCTCTCGTGGGCGGCGCTGATCCGCCTCTGCAGCCCTTCTTCGTTCTCTGCCATCTGTCGGACCCTCCTTCGTCGCTGCCTGGTTCTTCCGCCGCGGGCACGCTGTACCCGACGCGTCGACGTCCAGCCGTGAACCCCCCACGGCCAACACCACCGACGGTCCGCACGCGGCGGATCTCGGGGCTTGACGTCACCAATAACGCGGCCCGATTTCACGCGAGGGCGGTCCGGCCGTCAACCCGGTTGGAGTGCTTTCGGTCGAAACATTACGCCACTGAAACGAACAGCCGCCAGTACAGGGCGTTGCTGCCCTGCCTCACGCGGCGGGCGCCGCCTGCGGGCCGGCGCGCAAAGTGGCGCCGAAGTCCAACATGTCGAGCAGCGGATTGTAGACCCGCGGAGCCTCGCCGGGCGCGCTACGCTCGAGGGCGTCGAGGTACTGTACCAACTCCGCTCGGAGGACTACGGTCAACGGCCGCTCGAGGAAGCGCGACCACTTGGCTACGAGCTCCGCGTCCAGCGGTTCGTTGTCCACTTCCCAGACCTCGATGGCGAAGTCGGGTCCCGAACTCTTGATCAGTGAACGCACTCTCTGGGCGACCGCGGTAAACCCGTTCTTCTTCCGGTGGAGCGCGTGCCAGTGTGTCCAAGGCTCGATGAGCACGTTCGGGTCTGAGCCGTAGACCCAAGGGACATCGACTCCCTGCACGTAGAGCGCGCCACCATGGTTGTGTACGCGGCGGCAGCCGCGGAGACGATGGAGAACCGCGGCGGCGAGCGCCCGCGGCCAATCGATAGGCCGTTGGATCACTCCGGCTCCCCCAGGTTTCCCGTGTTGCGGTTGTTGCGCTGGTATCGGGGCCAGCTGGACGTGGCGAGGCCGGAGGTCTCCGTGCACGCGTAGGCTTTGAGCTCGCTCCCGAAGTGCACGAGCACCGTGCCGTCCGGACGAATTGCGGGGCTGGTGGTTGTCTTGACCCCCTCGCCCGGCGACTCGTACCGGAATACCAGCCGCCCGTCGCCGCTCACTCCGTAGACGAAGCGAGGCTCGGCCGTGACAAAGATCGATCCGTCATCGCCCAGTGTGGGCACGCTGGTCGCGCGAAGGGACTCCGCGTCGCCGATGAACTTCCAGAGCAAGGCGCCAGAGGGGTCTAGCCGGACCACACCGTTTCCGGCCATAGCCAAGACGATCGACTCGTCAGGCGCCACCGCCATGCCGCGCACCGCGTCCGAGACGATCGGTATGGCCTTGGGGAATCCCGGAGCCACGCGGGCCTTCTTGTCAGGCGAAGTCGCGCGCAGGCGGTAGAGGAGCAGGTCGTCGAATGCGTCACCGTTTGGCCGGCCGGTCACGAGGAGCAGGTCGCCTTCCTTCGTGACTGCAAGCGGCCCCGTCAAGACCCGAGGCTCCCCGGCGAGCAGCTCCTCGAAGCTCCACCGGCGACCCCCGGTCGTATCCACGGCGACCACGGTCTGGAGCGTAGCGAAAGCGACGAACGGCACGTCGCCGCCCGCGATGACGGGCGCGGAGCCGGCGAGCGGCTGATTATCCACCGAGAGGTGTGACCAGACGAACTCTGCCTGTGCTCCCACGTCATTCAGGCGGTAGAGGGCGGGCGTAGCGTCCACCACGAACAAGGCGCCATCGAGCAAGGCGGGGGCCTCTCGGATCGCCCCCTCCCCCGCCGTGCAAAAACGGACCTTGGCTTCGCCCTGTGCGCTCGCGCAGGCCAGCTCACGCAACACCGGCGGCGACGCCCAGGTGCCCGCGCACTGCCGGGACACAGCGAACATGCGGCCCGAGCGCCCGCCCACGTAGAGCGTGCCCGTGGCGGAGAGCGCCGGAGTGCCGAGCTCGTCGCCGGGCTGACGGAACGGGGTACACGCTGGGTCGTTCGTGCCGTTGGCCAGCACACGGCGCAACGTGTCACCGGCGGCGATCACCGCGCGGTTTTCGTCGTCGACGATCGGGTGCGACGCCGTGCCGCTCTCGGGCATCGTGTACGTCCACGCCTCCGAGCACTGGTTCGTCGGCGGCGGACCCGAGTCGGGGGCCACGGGCGTGTCGTCGGGGATGACCACGTCTTCCGTGGGGCCGAAGAGGTCGGGGATGGGGGGCCCGGTATCCGGGACCTCGGGTAGAGACTCGGAGCACGCGACTAGGCTCAAGGCCACGCCCGAGCGCCACAGGAAGCCGGCGGTCACGGAGCGGACCCGCCGCTTCACTTGGGACAAGCGTCGCCGGTGCCCCGGATGTCGATTCCCAGATAGGCGTTGAAGCACCACGCGGTGCTGAAGCCGGTCTTCGCCGTCGCGTCGAAGGTCGCCTCGGTGTAGGCCGTGGTGTGGCGGGCCGCTAGGTGCGCGGCAGGGTCGAGGAAGAACTGTCCCGCGGGCAGTCCGTCGACGTAGATGGTGTTGTCGCCCGGCTTCCAGATCACGGCCCAGGGCGCGCGTCCGTCCGACTGCGAGCCGTCGGCGGCCAAGAAGTACCGAGGTACCTCCACCGCCTTGGTCTTGCCGCCCACCGTGAAGGTGTAGGCGGCGAACGAGTCGTTGAACAAGGTCTCCGTCTGCGTTCGGTATGGCCACCAGATCGCGAGCATGTCCTCGAGCTTGTAAGAGACCGTGGCGCCGACGCTGCCGCCGATCGCCTGGTTGGACCGCGGCCAGTTCGCGCCGTTCTTCTTGATGGTGGAAGCGGTGTCGCCCGCGTCGAGGAGGACCGTGAAGTCTTCGTAGATCACGCGGTCGCCGTTCGGGAGGTGGCAGGCGGCCTGATTGCCTTCATCGAGCCACAGGCAGGCCTCGTGCCCACCCTCTTTGATCGCCACCTCGATGTGACCCTCGGGGAACAGCGCAGATTGGGCAAACACCGCGGTCAGCCCCTCCGACGCCAGGGCGCCGCCACCGAGGATGCCCGACTCCTCGGTCGCGAAGGCGCGGACGTAGTCGCCCCCCGTCTTCTTGAACCACACCAAAGCCTCGACGGGGCGCTCGGTCGGGAACTTCTCCAGGACCACGAGCGCGCCGGCGGCTTCGTTCTCGAACGCGTCGCCCTCGGCCGTCCGGCCCACGTGGTACCAGACGTAGTGGATGTAGGTGTGGCTCTCAGACTCGAGCGCGTCCCAGTAGACCACCGGCGTGAGCTTGTTGGTGGTGGCCTTGTCCAGGTAGGTCTTGTTGTTCTTGAGGTCGAGGTCACCGTCCAGGTCGATCTTGGCCGGGTAGTCGTAGTGGGGCTTCGCCGAGGTCAATACGCGAAGTCGCGGCGAGTACTTACGCGCGAGTGCGGCGTAGTTCTCGCGGTCCTTGGGCGGCGCCGTGAAGAACTGGAACTCGGTGATCCCGGCCATCTTGTTGTTGGCCATGTCGGCGATCACCTGGATGGGGAAGTTGATCTTCGCCGTGTAGGGGCTGGCGTAGGCGAGCTCTCCCGTGGGCTTGAAGGTCCAGACGGTCTTGGCGTCATCCGACGTGAACGTCCCCTTGAGCGGCACGCCCGCGGTGTCCGTGACCTCCACCGTGCTGTCCTCCACGTTCTTCACGGGCTCGCTGAACGTGAGCAGCAGGGACCACGGCACCGCCACGGCCACAGCCCCCGCCTTGGGCGTGGTGGACTTGAGCGTAGGCGCCTCTTTGTCGGGGATGAGGTCGGGCGCCGGGCCTGGATCGGCCGGCGGCTTGGTGTCCTTGGGGGCTGTGATGTCATTCGGGGCGGCCAGGTCCGTCAGGTCGTCCGTGTCCGCCGGGGCGGAGGGCACGTCCTCGAGGACCGAGACGTCGCTGCCTGAGATCGGGACACACAGTCGGTCGACGCACACGCGCCCGTCAGGGCAATCGGCGACGGTGGTGCAGGAGCCCGAGGAGACGGTCTCCGCGGCGTCGTCGCCACAGGCCGAAACCGAGACGAGGGCTAGGAGAGCGCCGGCGCGCAGGAGACCGGAGATTCGAGACAGCTTCACGGAGGGGCTCCCCTTGGGATAAGGTCCGCCGAGTTTTGCCACACCCCCCCCCCAAGAATCAATTAGATGCCGCCGAAGGCCGTCTCGCGGGCCTCGAGTTACTGCTCGCGTGGCGGATCGTCCGGTCCAAGAAGTCGCGTTTTCTGTCGGTGATCACCGTGGTGGCCATCACCGGCATCGCCTTCGGCGTCACGGCGCTGGTGGTGGTGCTGTCGGTGACCGGTGGCTTCCAGGAGGCCTTCCGTGAGCGGATCCTGGGCCTTCACCCACACCTCATCGTGTGGCCCCGGAGCGACAGCTTCCACGACTATCGCCAGGTGGCCGAGCGCGTCCGGGCGCACCCCCACATCAAAGGCGCCACACCCACCACCTACGACGACATGATGGTGGCACACGGGGATCGACGCGCCGGCGCCGTCGTGAAGGGCATCGACACCCGCACGATCGGGGACGTCGTGGACCTCCGCTCCCTCATCAAGGATGGCTCGCTGGACGCGCTCGACGAGACGCCGTCGGCCTCCGAGATCGCACCCGGACGCCTCGAGCTCCGGAACCTCCTTCAGGAGGTCGCCTACACGTTGGTGCTCACGGACTCGGGTCCCACCCTCCACATGGACGAGCCGGCGGTCCCGTTCCCCGACGAGGCGTCGCTCCGCGTCCTCAACGCGGGCCCCGAGGCCATCGACCTCGCTGTGGCATCCGAAGACCCGGACAAGGGTCCCATCGCCGTAGCGGCGGCGCTGGCGCCGGGGGCCCTATCATCGCCCGTGACGCTCCCGGCCGGGCGGCTGACTCTGGGCTTCGTAACTGGGGGTGCAGCTCAGGGCGTCGAGACCGCGAACGAGTCGGCGCCGGTCCTGGACTCGGGAACCAGCGCGCTGCTCGTGGTGGCCCGAGACGGGGGAACCACGACGAGCCGCCTACTCCCGGTGCAGTCCACGCGCCCAGGCCCCGAACAGGCCGCCGTTCGGGTGGTGGAGCTGCGCTCAAAGCCCACTCCGGTCACGGTCGTGGTCGACGACGGGGTGATCCCCGCCGACGGCGCCGCGCACACCGTGCCGGCGAGATCCCCCGGGGTCGTGCTCGGCCAGGCGTTGGCTGCGCGCCTCAACGCGTCCGTCGGCGACTTCGTCACCCTGGCCAGCTCGTATCGCGGCATCGACTCCCGAGAAGGTCCGCCGGGGCTCGAGCCCACCTCCGGCCGCTTCGCCGTGACCGGGGTCTTCGAGAGCGGCTATTACGACTACGACAAGCGCTTCGCCCTCGTGGCGTTCGGCGCAGCCACCCGCTTCCTCGGCAACGGTGATCGGGCGAAGTGGCTCGAGGTGGCGGTCGACGACGTCCTCGAGGTCGAAAGTCGCCGCAGCGAGGTCGAGAGCCTGCTCGAGCCGTATTCCCTGGCCACGTACACCGAGGACCTGACTCGGGTGCAGCGCCGGCTCGGCGCCCTTTATCGGGGCGACGTCTCGCAGTTCGAGGTGGAGCCCCCAAGCTCCGCGCTAGCCGTCCTCCGCAACGCCGCGCGAGGCACCGCCTTCCTGCGCAGCGGCCTGCCCTCCGCTTTCAGTCGCGACACGTCCTGGTCCGTCATTTCGTGGCGCGAGGTGAACGGCCCGCTGTTCGAAGCGCTCAAGCTCCAGAAGCTCGTCATCACGATCTTCTTCATCATCATCATCGTCGTGGCGGCGTTCAACGTCGTCGGGACGCAGATCGTCATGGTGCGCCAGAAGACCCGCGAGATAGCCATCCTCAAGGCGATGGGGCTGTCCGCGCGGCGCGTGCGCCGGGTCTTTCTTCTCCAGGGCCTCCTGGTCTCTCTGATTGGTGTGACCGCGGGGCTGCTGGCCGGGCTCGGGATCTGCGGCGGTCTCATGGCGGTGGGCTGGCCGCTCGAGCCTGAGGTCTACCTCATCGATCGGCTCCCTGTGAGCCTCTCCGGGGTCGAAGTGGCCCTGGTGGCGCTGGCTACGCTCGTCGTGACGCTGCTCGCCACCACCCGTACGGCGGCCCGAGCTGGCCGACTCCACCCGGCGGACGGGATCCGCTGGGTAGAGTAAGTCATTGTTTTAGAATGCGGTTTCCCGGCGATCACGGGAATTGTTGCAAGTCCAGAATCTCGCAGGTTTCTGCATTGACACCCCGGAAAGGCGTCTGTTAGGGTCCGCGAGCCTCATCGGTGGAGCTGGGGGCCAAAAGCCCCCACTGAACACGCAGCCAGTTCGGTGCTCGCAGCACCGGGCGCCAACTTGAACCCAGCGGCCGGCTCCTTAGCCGTCCGGCGCACACGAACCTTCCGTCATTGGGAGCAGTCGACAGCATGGCGGAGACCGTTGGACAAGTGTTGCGTGCTGCTCGCGAAGCGACGGGTCGTTCCGTCGTCGAGCTGGCACGGATCACTCGTATCCCGGTGGGCTCGCTCGTCGCCCTCGAGGAAAACAACTTCGAAGCGCTCCCGGCTTCGGTCTTCGTTCGCGGCTTCGTCCGTTCGTACGCTCGCGAGGTCCGACTCGACCCGCCGGACGTCCTCGCGCTCTACGACGCGCACTTGAACGAGACCACGCTGCGCGCCCCCACCAGCGACGATGAGCCGGTCCTCGCGCCCCTGCTGTACGTCAGCGGCAGCGCAGAGGTGCAGCGAGATTCGTTTCGAGGCCTCCAGGTCTCACACGTGCTCCTCCTCGCGCTCGCGGCCATCACGATGGTCATCGCCTACGTCACTGCGGGCGTCTCCGACGACAAGTCCGCTGCAGGACGTGACGACGGGCGTCCCGCGTCCACCGCGGGACGCGCGGACGCTCCAGCCTCGCCCGGCGCCGCCAGCCGCTCCGTGGCAGGCCTTCGACCCACGCTGGCGCCGGATGCCCGCCCCGCAGCGGGCGTAGAGCCCTCGGGTCGCCCCAGGGACCCTGCCCGCGGCGCCAACCCATACACGGCCAGCACGGGCCGCGTACCCTCCGCTCCGCGCTGAACGCCCGTGGCGGCTACTCGCCAAGGGCTGCTCCTAGAGTCCATCCAGCGCCTGCTTCGGCGCGGCGCCACAGCGCGCGTCCAGCACCTCCTCGAGAAGACCCGCACTGAAGACATCGCGCACCTCCTTCCGGGGCTCACGGTCCGCGATCGCCGCAGCGTGTTCGACCTCCTGCCGTCCGCAGAGACGCAGGCGCTCGTGCTGGCCGAGGCCGATCGCAGCTTCACGCAGGAGCTGATCGAGCCGCTGCCGCTCCAGCGGATCGTGGAGGTGCTGCGCGCCCTCGACACCGACGACGTCGCGGACATCCTACGCGCGCTGCCCGACGAGAAAGCAGAGCCGCTGCTGGCCGCCCTCCACGCCCAAGAGAGCGGGCTGGTCGAGGAGATCCTCGGCTACGGCCCCGAGACCGCCGGCGGCATCATGAGCGCGGACTACTTCGCGCTGAACCGCGACACCACGGTCACCGACGCGATCCGCACGCTCCAGGAGCGCGGCGAAGAGCTCGACATGGCGTTCTACATCTACGTCATCAACGAGCACGGGCACCTCGTGGGCGTGGTCTCGCTGCGCCAGCTAGTCACCTCGAAGCCAGACCGCCGCCTCTCCGAGGTGATGGAGCCCGAGGTCATCTCGGTCACGACCGACGCCGACCAGGAAGACGTGGCCTCGATCGTGGCCCGGTACAACTTCCTGGCGGTCCCGGTCGTAGACGAGAACAACCGGCTCCGAGGCATCGTCACGGTCGACGACATCATCGACGTCATCAAGGACGAGGCCACCGAAGACATCCTCAAGCTGGCGGGCGCCGGCGAGCAGTTGGCGCCCGAGGCCCCCGCGCGCGACCACCTCCGGATGCGCTACCCTTGGCTCATCGCCAGCTGCATCTCGGGCTTCCTCGCCGCGTTCATCCTGGAGCCGTTCATCGGCGCGCTCGGGGCGTTCCTCGGCTCGTTCGTCCCCATCGTGGCCGGTATGGCCGGTAACGTCGGCATCCAGTCCTCCACGATCATCGTTCGCGGCCTGGCGACGGGGGCGGTCGACACCACCCGCTCAGGCGCCGTGGTTCGTCGCGAGGTGCTGGTCGGGCTGGCTCTCGGCGTGGGCTACGGCCTCATCGTGGGGACCGGCGCCGCGCTCGTCGCCTGGCTCCAGAGCGACGGCCGCCCTCCCCTGGAGATCGTCTACGCGGGACTCGCCGTCGGGCTCTCGCTCACGGCGTCCATGCTGATCGCCGCCACGGTTGGCGCCGTGATCCCGCTCGCCTGTTTCCGCTTCGGCCTCGACCCCGCGGTCGCTACCGGGCCGTTCGTCACGAGCTCGCTCGACGTCATCGGGCTCCTCTCCTACTTCGGCATCGCGGTCGCGCTGGCGATGGCGCTGGGACTTCACGGCTGAGCGCCTTGCTCACCGACGATGAGGGGGTGGTGCTGCGGTTGGCTGACGTGGGCGAGAAGAACCGCATAGCCACGCTCTACCTCCGCGAAGGGGGCCGAGTCGCCGCGGTGGCCCGAGGTGCGAGGGGAAGCTCGCGCCGCTTCGGGGGTGGGCTCGACCACTTCGTTCGCGCGCGCTTCACGTTCGCCCGCACGCGGACCGGCCTCCCCGTCTTGAACGAGCTGTCGATCGTGGAACCGTACGAGGGGCTTCGCGGCGACGTCCTGGCCTACGCCGCCGCGTCGTTCGTGACGGAGCTGGTGCTCGAGACCACGGCCGAGCACGACCCCTCCCCCCGCGCCTACGACTGGCTCGTCACCTGCCTCGGGCAGACCTGTGCGGCACCCTTCGACACCGTGTTGGCCTTCCAGCTGGGTTGGTTCCAGTGCCTCGGCGTGCTCCCCCCGCTCGATCCGGAGGGTCTCCGAGAGGCGGGATTTCCGCTCCTCAGCGCGGAAGAGCGCGATGGAGCCAACGCTCTCGTGGCGTTCCGGAGCGTGTCACCCGACAGCCGACGCGCGGTGGGCAGGCTGACCAAGGCGCTCCGCGAGCGCGTCCTGACCCGGCCGATGAAGAGCGAGGCGTTCCTGCGGGAGCTGCTCTAGAGGCGGAGGAGACCACTCTCTGGGGGGAGCCGGCCGTCAAGCGTTCTCGACTACTCCGGAAGGCGCGCTTCAGCGGGTGTTGAACCGGTTCATCGTGGTGTGAAGACCATCGGTGACGAAGCACTCGACCGCGTCCGCGCCCCGCTGAAGCACCGTATCGAGATCGATGCGCTCGTCTGCGGAGAAGGACGACAAGACGAAGCTGGAGACGTCCCCGTGCTTCGGTCTTCCGATCCCCACGCGCACACGGGCAAAGTCGCCCTTCGGCGCGAAGTGCTGAAAGATCGACCGAAGCCCGTTATGTCCCGCGTGCCCGCCACCGGGCTTTACGCGGACCTCGCCGTAGGGAATGTCGAGCTCGTCGTGAATGACCAGGACGTCCTCGACGCCGACGCCGTAGAAGCGCGCACACGCGCCCACGGACTCCCCGGACAGGTTCATGTAGGTCTGAGGCTTCAGGGCGATCGCGGAGTGGCTCCGGATCTCCAGGCGGCCGACCTCACCCTTGAATTTGGCGCTCCACGAAGCTGAGGCGCGCCGCATCACCTCGTCGACGACCATGAAGCCGACGTTGTGGCGATGCGACGCGTAGTCGCGGCCCGGGTTGCCGAGTCCGACGAGCAGCTTCATCAGAGACGCCCCTCCGGGCGCGGCAGACGGCTACTTCTTGCCCTTGGCCGGCTTCTTCGCCTTGTCGTCGGTCTCCGTCTTCGCGACGATGACGACAGGACCCGCCTCGACCACAAGAGCGTTGTGGGAGTAGACGAGCTCGAGGCCAGGGGCCACCTTCACGTCGGCCAGCTTGACGCTGGTGGCCGGCTCGAGGGTGGAGGTGTCGACCGTGATCGCGGCCGGGATCAGCGCCGGCTTGCACCGCACCCGGATCTCCCGGGTGACGTGGCGAATCCGGGCGCCCATCTTCTGGGCCGGACCCACGCCGCTGAGGTTTAGCGGCACCTTGACCTCGAGCGCGCGCTCGGGGTCGAGGCGAAGCAGGTCGACGTGGACGAGCGACCGCTTCACGGGGTGCTTCTGGAGGTCTGCGATCTTTGCCACCGCGACCGTCTCGCCGCCGTTGACGCTGAGCGTGAACGTGGAGTTCATCCCGTGCTCAGTGGCGAGGATGCGCTTCACGTCCCGCGGGTCGACCGCGAGGTTCACTGCCTCGCCGCCGTGGCCGTACAGGACAGCTGGCGCGAGACCATTGGAGCGGATACGACGACCGGCGCCCTTGCCGGTTCCGACGCGACGACGTGCTTCGAGGGTGAGGCTCACGAGACGACTCCAAACGTTGACTTGGCGCGCTAGGATTCGAACCTAGATAAACGGAATCAAAATCCGTTGTCCTGCCCTTAGACGACGCGCCATCGTTACCGCGCGGCAGTTCCGACGCAGGAAGTCGGGGGGTCGACACCACGCGCATCTGGCGGGCCCCGGCACCCCGACGGGGACGCGGCTTCTAGCATCGACGCGGCGCCGCTGTCAATGGTCTCGTGGTGGGCACGACCGACGCTATCGGATGCCATTGGATGCTAGCGACGCGTTTCGCCGGGACGGCCGCTCCTCGGAGCGGCACCGGCTTCGGTCGCCAGCTTCGGACCCGCAGGGCTCAACTTCGCTCTTGACCCGCCTGCGGGGCGCCGCTAAGGTCCGCCCACTTCGCGGCCGGAGGGCCAGGAAGTCGAGCCGGAACCATGACCAAGCGTCCCAACGCAATGCTCGCCCCCAGCATCCTGGCGGCGCGCTTCTCCAAGCTCGGCGACGAGCTGCGAGCGGTCGAAAGCGCCGGCGCAGACATGATCCACGTCGATGTGATGGACGGCCACTTCGTGCCCAACATCACCATCGGACCTCCGGTCGTTCGCGACCTCCGCACCGTCACCCGGTTGCCCCTCGATTGTCACCTGATGATCGAAGCGCCGGACCGGTACCTCGGCGACTTCGCCGCTGCGGGGGCTGACAAAATCTCCGTACACGCTGAAGCGTGCCGCCACCTCCACCGCACCATCCAGGTCATCAAAGGCCTTGGCTGCCAGGCGGGAGTGGCGCTCAACCCGGCTACGGGCCTCGAGGCGGTTCTACCGATTCTCGAGGACCTCGACTTCGTGCTGCTGATGACGGTCAACCCCGGCTTCGGTGGTCAGAAGTTCATCGAGTCCGTAGTCCCGAAGATCACGGCGCTCAGACGAATCGCCGACGACCGACACCCCGCCCTGGCCATTCAGGTCGACGGCGGTGTGGTGGTCGACAACGTCGCCCGCCTTCACCAAGCTGGCGCCGACTGGTTCGTCGCTGGCACCGCGATCTTTGGCCAAAGTGAGTACGGAGCGGTGATCGAACGCTTCCGAGCCTTGCTCGGTCTCGAATCCGCCTCAGGGCGGCGTGTCGGGGCGTAGCGCAGTCTGGTAGCGCGTTCGGTTCGGGACCGAAAGGCCGCTGGTTCGAATCCAGTCGCCCCGACCAAAGCCTTCGGCGGCTTCCCGAGCGGTTTATCCGCGCCGCCGAGGGCAACCCCCCTCATCTTTCGTCTTACGACCGTCGTCGTCGCTGCAGCCTGGTGCTGCCGGCGCGAGACGTCCTGTTCCTTGAGACGCCTCAGTGCGTGTGCTCAACTGCGCCCCCGCTGGGAATCCGGAGCATCGCTCTAGGGTTCCCCGCCGAACGGATCGGTGGGTCCCCACCTCCAGCGCTGCTTCAAGACGAGGTCTCTCATGCGCGTCGCCCTTGCCATGGCCCTACTCTCGATCGCGCTCCCCGCTTGGAGCCAGACCGAGCCGCCTCCCCTGGCCGATGACGAAGGCCTCCCCCGGATCGTCGTGGGGCCGCAGGGCTTCTCGCTCATGCGCGTTGCGGTCGCGCCCACGCGCTGCGAAGGCGGCGGGGCGGTATGCAAGGAGGTACACGCGCAGCTCAATCGAAACCTGCAGGTGGCCCTCTACTTCGAGCTGCTCAAGCCGGAGACGTTCATCCCCGCGGCGGCCGAGGCCCCGCTCGGTGAAACCAACTACCCAGACTGGAACAGCGTCGGCGCGCGCCACCTCATCAAGTCGGAGGTGTCTGGCTCGGGCCCCTATACCGTCGAGCTCCGCCTTCACGACGTGCTCGACGGGAAGGTGCTGCCGGTCAAGGGGCAGAGCCACACCGGCCTCTCCGCCAAAGCCGTCCATGGCGCGGTCGACGAGTTCTTGAACTCCACCGTCGAGGCGCTCACGGGCAAGAAGGGGCTCTTTGGCTCGCGGCTCGTCTTCGCGATCAAGACCGGGAAGCAGACCCGAGGCGTGGGGATCGTGGAGATGGACGGCGCGGATCAGGGGGGCATCGTGGGGGGCGACACGATCAGCATGCTCCCGAGCTTCGCTGGCGGCGGGGTGCTGTACACCAGCTTCCGCGACGGCAAGCCCGACCTCTACATCGGCAAGAAGAAGCTCACGAACAACCCGCACCACTATCGCGGCGCGTCGATGGGACCGTCCGGCACGATCGCGGCTGCGCTCTCCAAGGGTAGCGGGACAGACATCTACCTCCTGGACGGCGGCGGAAACCCCACCACACGTCTCACGAACGGCGAAGGGCAGAACGTGTCCCCCACCTGGTCTCCGGATGGGGGTAAGCTCGCGTTCGTGTCGGACCGCTCGGGTGGCCCCCAGGTCTATGTGATGAGCGCGGGTGGTGGCGGCGCCACCCGCGTGACCATGGCCGGCGGATACAACTCCACGCCCTCCTGGGGCTCGAATGGCTTGATCGCCTTCGCTGCGATGACCGGCTCCGGCTCCGACATCCTCACGACCGACGAGGGCGGGAACATGCAGCGCATCACGCAGAACCAGGGGACGAACACGGATCCCTGCTGGTCGCCCGACGCGCAGTACCTGGCCTTCGTCTCGGCGCGCGAGGGTGGCAAGCGCATCTACATCTCCACGCCGGACGGACGTTACCAGTTTCCCATCACGGAGAAGTCGGGCGGTTACAGCACCCCGCGCTGGGGGAAGTGAGCGTCGCTTGGTGTTAGGCTGAGCTGATGCGCTTCGCCCCGCTCCTCCTCGTTGCCCTCGCGTGCGCCGCCCCCGAGCCGCACGCCGCAGGCGGGGATTCGAGCGTGCCAGGCGATATCGCGGACACCGCCAGCGGCGACGTAGCGCCGCCCGGCGAGGACGCCACTCTAGACAGCGGCCCCGATGTTCCCGACGTCACGGGCGAGGTCGACCCGGACGTCGGCCGGGTGGACGCGGGCCCGGTGTGCGGCGACGGGAGCTGCGATGACGGCGAGAGCGCGGCGGTGTGCCCAGACGACTGCGCCGTGGCCCCTGCGGTCACCTGCCTGGAAGCGAGCTGTGGGCCCGAGGTGGCGGCGTGCGATGCGCTGGCCGACTGCCTGGCCACCTACGTCTGCCTGCAGGCCTGCGCAACCTCAACGTGCGCCTCGAGCTGCGTGGCCGGCACGCCACCCGGCGCGAGCCTGGTGCTGGAGGCCGCCCTCGAGTGCGGCGTCACCGAGGGCTGTTTCGGGACTACGGACACGTGCGGAGACGGCGTGTGCGGCGAGGGTGAGCGTTGCCCCGAAGACTGCCCCATCAGCGGCAGCTGCGGTGACGGCCTGTGCGGCCCGGGGGAGTCACCCGAGGGGTGTCCGGACGACTGCGCGGACGGCCCGGTGTGCGGAGATGAGGTCTGCGACGCGGCCGAGACGCCAGAGTCCTGTCCAGAGGACTGCTCGGCGCCGCCCGACCCCTGCGGCGACAGCACCTGCGCGGAGGAAGAGACCGCTGAGAGCTGTCCCAAGGACTGCGCGCCGAAGTCGTGCGTGGGCCTCTGCGGCGTCTACAACGACAAGAACCCCTGCCAATGCGACGACCAGTGCGTTGACTACGACGACTGCTGCCCGGACCTGGGCCCGGCGTGCAAGGAGCTGGTCTGCGGGGACGGCGTTTGCGGCAAGGACGAAGTGTGTGTCTCGGACTGCCCCGTCGTGGTAGAGCCATCCGTTTGTGGCGACGGTGAGTGCGAGGGGGATGAGACGGCAGACGGCTGTCCCGCCGACTGCAAGCCTCCCGGCTGCGAGGGGAAGTGCGGCCCCTTCGTCGAGGGCGCGCCCTGCCAGTGCGACCCGGAGTGCCTTGGCTATGGCGATTGCTGCGGCGACTACACGGTGCTCTGCCTCCCGCCCGAGACCTGCGGAGACGGCGCGTGCGGCACGATCGAGAACCCCGCCTCGTGTCCCGACGACTGCGCCGGCGTGACCACCGCGGCGTGCATCGTGGCCGAGTGCGCTACGGCCGCCTGTGTGTCGGATGGGTGCAAAGCGGGCCTCGCGTGCCTGGGCGAGTGCGACGGCACCGACTGCGCGCTGCAATGCGTGGCGAAGGTGCCCGCCAATACGCAGGGGTTCATCCTCGTGTTGGCTTCGTGCGCGGAGGAGAAAGGGTGCTACGCGCCCCCTAACCCGTGCGGCGACGGCACCTGTGCCGCACCCGAAGAGACCCCCGAGACTTGCCCGGCGGACTGCCCGCTCCCGGTTCCTTGTGGCGACGGGACCTGCGCCGCGCCGGAGGAGACCCCCGAGACTTGCCCGGTGGACTGCCAGCTCCCGGTTCCTTGTGGCGATGGGACCTGCGCTGCACCGGAGGAGACCCCCGAGACGTGCCCGACGGACTGCCAGCTCCCGGTTCCTTGTGGCGATGGGACCTGCGCCGCACCGGAGGAGACCCCCGAGACGTGCCCGGCGGACTGCCCACTCCCCGCGCCCTGTGGCGACGGGACCTGCGCCCCACCCGAGGAGACGCCGGAGAGCTGCCCCGAGGACTGCGCCGCCAGCTGAGTGACGGTGCCGCGGGCTGAGCGCCTGAGACTACTTGGGAGGTGTGGGGCTCGACGGAGCGCTAGGTGAGGTGGCCGCCTCGCGCAGGCGGCGGTCGACGCACTCGCGGAACCCCGTGCCGCAGTTCATGATCTGGCAGTCCGACCGGATCGTCAGCTCGAAGTCGCTCAGCTTGCAGGTGGCGGCACACTGGGCTAGGCGGCCGAAGTCCGAAGACTGATCGCCACGCTCACACTTGAGGTCCCATCGGCACGACTCGACGCAGCGCCGCGCCTCCGAGCTCACGCCCATGCTGTCGAGCATGCAGGAGTCGTACTGGTCGCAGGCCTTGCTCGCGCAGCTGGAGCGGGCCTTGAACTCCGCGCTCTGCCCCTTGGACTCGACGCAGCGCTTGACGCAGCCGTCGTTGCCCTTGGCGCCACACTTCGTGGACGTCTCGCACCACTGGGTGCACTGGTCCGCGATGCCCTTGACGGCGGCCAGCTGGCCCGACTTCTCCGCCAGGCAGCGCTCAAAGGGACCGCCGCAGCCGCGCGCTTCGCAAGTGGCCCAGGCGTCCAGCGCCTTCTTGTCCTTGTTGCACGTCTTGCTGCACGCGAGGAGCGCGGCGAAGTCCCGCGCCTCACCTGGCGGACGACAGTTGATCTCGTGGTGGCAGGCGTCCGCGCAGGCAGCCTTCGCCTTGGAGACACCGGCCCTGGACACGACGCAGGCGTGGTACTCGTCGCACGAGGTGGAGCCGCAGCCCTCTCGCGCCTTGAACTCGGCCTGCGAGGCCTTGTCCGACTGGCAACGCTCGATGCATGGCTTCCCGCCTGCGCCCGGCGCGCACTGCTCAAGGTGGGTGCAGATAGCGGTGCAGCGCTCCATCACCGGGTCCTTCTGCGGGGGAGGCGCGGCCTTCGCGATGGCTGCCTTGCGCTTGAAGTCGATGCAGGTCTGGTAGCCCGTGGAGTTGCAGGGCAGCTCGGCGCACGCCGTGATGGCCTCGAGCTCGTCCAACGGCCGGTGGCACGAGCGCATGCACGAAACCAGGGCATCGAAGGGTACGGCGGCGGCTGGGACGCCGGCGCCACACGCTAAGTCGCGACGGCAAGCCCCCTCGCAAACGAGGCGCGACTCGGGCACCCCCAGCCCGACCAGCATGCACTTCCCGTAGGTGCTGCAGGAGGCCGCGCACTTCTCGCGCACCTTGAACTCGAAGCGCGCGCTCTTGTCGTCGAGGCACCGCTTCACGCACGCTTCGCCATCTGCCGCCGGGGGGTCGCCGCAGCCGGCGCTCCGGTCGCAGATGCTTCGACAACGAACCTCCTCCTTGCTGGGGAGGATCTCCTGCGCCTTGACCATGCAGGCCGAGTACCCATCGCAGGCCGCGGATTTGCACTCAGCCGACGCCTTGAGCTCTGCTGGGCTCTTGGAGCAAGAGCGGGCGCACGTGACCGTGTCGAACGGCGAGACGGCGGCGCCCGAGGCCGCGCACTCCAGCTCCTTCTGGCACGAGGGGACGCAGTCCCTCATGCGCTTGGTGAGCTGGGATCCTGCGAGCACACAAGCGGCGAACCGCTCGCAGCTGGCCTGCGGCGCGCAGCGGCCGATGACGGCGAACGCCGCGCTCGCGCTCCGGTCCGTGAGGCAGTTGTCGACGCACTGTCCTCCTCCGTTGACGCTGGCCGGTCCCTCGGACCCGGGGTAACACGCGGCGTAGCGCTCACATGCGGCCTCGCACTTTTCCCTTGCGGGATCGCGAACCGGCTTCGGGGGGACCACCACCGGCTGCGCGACCGGCTGAGGCGGTGGGGGCGTGTAGACGGGCTGCGCGACCGGCTGAGGTGCCGGAGGCGTGTACACGGGCTGCGCGACGGGCTGAGGTGTCGGAGGCGTGTACACAGGCTGCGCAACCGGCCGGGGTGGCGGCGGCGTGTAGACAGGCTGCGCCACCGGCTGAGGCGGCGGCGTGTAGACGGGCTGCGCCACCGGGCGAGGGGCCGGGGGCGTGTACACGGGCTGCGCAACCGGCTGAGGCGGCGGCGTGTAGACGGGCTGCGCCACCGGCTGAGGCGGCGGCGGCGTGTAGACGGGCTGCGGCGTATAGACCGGAGCTGGCGCGGCCACCGGCTGAAAGACCGCGACGACGCATGCGTTGTAGGCCGCACCACACGCCTTCGCCTTGCACTTGTCGACGGCGATGAAGCCCAGCTTCTGCTGAGGGTCGGTCTGTGCCATCACGGTCTCGCAGCTGGAGAGGCACTGGGTCATCGCGGCCACGTCAGAGGCCGCGCCCCCACAGCCGAGCTGCTTCGCGCAGGCTTCGAAGCAGAACTGCGGCATACCGCCCCGAGCCTTGGAGGTGCAGGCCAGCTGTTCGAGCCCACAGGAAGCCGAGCAGCGCAGCGCTGCCTCGATATCTTTGCGCCGCGCCGGGTCCGACGCCGCGGGTACGCAACCCTGCATGCAGCTCTGGAAGGCCGTCGGCGTGGCCGCTACGGTTCCGCATCGGAAGGGGTTCTCGCAGAGCGTGGCGCACTCGGCCGTGACCCCGCCCTGCCCCTTGGCGAGGCATACGTCCCAGGCGATCCCGCAGGCCTGACCCGAGCAGTTGTACTGAAGCTCTTCGAAGGACCGCTCCGCAGTGGAGCCGAACAGAGACCGCGCGACGCACTCGCTCTGACACGCCCCGAACTGCGCGGCGGGGTTGCCCGCGGGCACGCACTGAGTGCGCCGCCCACAAGAGGCCGTGCACTTCTGCTCGGGGATCGTCGCGGTGTTCATGGTGCGGACGAGGCAGTCGTTGTACGGCACGCCGCACGCCTGATTGAGGCACCCGGCGGCCGCCCACCACGGTCGGGAGGTGGTGAGGTTGGCCGACCGGAGAGTGGCCTCACACGCGATCATGCAGCCCGAGACGAGGTCCCGCTGCTGCGCCTGCCCGGCGCACGTGAGCTGCTTCTCGCAGGTGGACGCGCACAGCTGCCGCTCGCCGTCGGTGAAAACGCGGTCCTGCGCAAGCGCCGGCACCCCTGCGAGCAGCGCCAGAGTAGCCAGGGTCACGACGCGCGCCTTGGAAGTGAGACCAACAACCGACATGGTCAATCTCCTGTAGGGAGGGTCCCCCACACAAGCGCCGGCAGCTGAGCGCCACCGGCTTCTTCGCTAGCGAGGCCCAACGGTCCCCGCGAGTCGGGCGGATGATCTACCCGCGGCCCGGACGGCGGGCAAGCGCAAAATCGAACGATTGCTTGGAAGTGCGCGTCTCGCTCCACCGCCAATCCAACGAAACCCCCAGAAGCGCCTTGATGGTTCAGTCGGTGGCGCGCCATCATCCAACGATGCGTGTTCCCGAGCTCATAATCACTCTCGTCCTCCTGGCCGCAAGCGGCTGCAACCGCGCCGAGCCCGCGAGCGCTCCCCCGCCTCCGAAGGGACAGGGAGCCGGCGGCGCGTCATCGCAGACAGTCACCGCCGCCGCAGAAGCCGTCTGGCCGCCGCCCGGCTCCGCCAAGGCACCGCCACCACCGGAGGTCGATCGCATCATGCGACGGGTGGCCGAGGGCCTCTCCACGCAGAACCGCGGAGAGGTCGAGCGTTATTTCATCACGGACCTCAGCTTTGCGGCCGTGTCGGACTGCGAGCCCGGCGTGGCCGCCCAAGTGGCCGCGGGCCGCGCGCAGGCTGCCACCAGCGCGGCTACGAGCGGCGCGGTGACCTTCCGCGGCTTTGACGAGGGGTATTTGCTGGAGGTGCCCGCAGGAGGCAAGCCCGGCCCGTGTCGCGCCCGGCAGGCCGTAGGCCTTTACCAAGCTCGCTATACTTGGCGCGTCGGTGAAGCGGACGTCAGCGGCGAGGCGCACTTCCTGCGGGTGGGGAGCGTGTGGTTCCTGGTGAAGCTCTGAGGGCCCCTGGCCTACGTGTGATGGCAGGCGTCGGCGAGGTGGCCTGAAGCCGGGTGCTTCCCGATCCCGCGGTGCCATCAGGGATCCTGCGTTGGCGGCTCCTCTTCGTCGCGCTCGGGCTTCTCTTCCTTGGCGGGTGGCTCCTTCTCGTCGGGGTCGAATGAAGGGGCCGGGGCCGGGATCTCGGACTCATCGCCGTCGCGCGGGTCGTCAGTGCGCTCCCACTCGATCATCGGCACCTCGGACTTCACGATCGGGATCGCCTCCTCCCGCTGAACGGGCAGCGCGCCTTCGTAGAAGGCCTGATCGTAGCCATAGACGTCGTTCAGGAAGATGGGCTCGGGGTTGTCTGCGTCAAAAGCGACGGTGTTGTATTCGACGTGCACGGGGATAGGCGCCTTGAGCTTGAACGCGCGCTCCTTCTTGGCCTTCAGGATCTCTTGAACCTTGGCGCGGTTCACTATCCCGTCCCGCTCGAGGAGGTAGGTGGCCATCCCCACCGGATCGTGTAGCCGCATGCACCCGTGGCTGAAAGCCCGGAGCGTCCGGTCAAACAACGACTTCTTCGGCGTGTCGTGCATGTAGATCGCAAACTCGTTCGGAAACAGCAGCTTCACCTGGCCGAGCGCGTTGTCGGGGCCCGCCTCCTGGAAGATGAGCTCTCGGCCGTCGTTCAACACCCGCCGCTTGTATCCATGCCGTTCGAGGTAGGTCGGGTCCTTCGCCGCCTCAACCAGGACCTCCTGGATGCGGATCCGCTCCGGGACGTTCCACACGGGGTTCAGCACGACCGTCGTGATGGTGCTGGACAAGAGCGCCGTGCGATTCAAGTGGCCCTTGCGCCCGTGATCGGCGTCCACCTCCATCTTGTTGTTGCCCACGACAACCCGGTGCTTCCGGACCTGGTCGGCCCCGTCCCACACCTCCACCTCGAACTGCGGGATGTTCACTCGGAAGTAGAAGTCGTGGCCCCGCCGCGTCACGTTAGACTCGCGCCAGCGTTGGAGCGAGAGCGAGAGCTGGCGGACGCGGTCTTTCATGGGCTCGTTGAGCTTGCGCTTGACCGCGCCTTCGACCCCGTGCGCGTCTTTGACCACGCCGTCGACCCTGAGCTGGTGGTGCTTCTGGAAGCGCTTGACCGCTTCGTCGAGCGCGACGTCGAACACCTCGCTGAGGACGTCACCCTCTGCCGTCGGCTCGAGGAAGCCCTGCGCAGCGAGCCGGTGCCTCAGCTCGATCACCTTCGGACCCTTCATCCCCTTCTTCAGCGCGCCGCGGAGCTTCAGCGGCGCGATGTCCAGCGCGCGATACTTGGCCAGCGCGCCACGCGCACGCTCGTAGAACGGGTGCCGGGGCCACATCGCCTTGAGCGCCGCCGCGGGCTTCTCACCGGCGGCCTGGAAGTCCGCGAGCAGCTCCTTCTTGAACTTGTCTGCGCCCCGGCCGGCGGCCTCGGGACCCGGTGCGTCGAACGGGTGCGCGACGATCAGGTACTTGAAGTCGAGCGCGTACTGCATGAAGCCCTGGACCGCCGCCACATCCAGGTCGACCAGCGACGCCCGTAGCGCCTTGCGCGCCGCCGACGCTGAGGTGACGCGGGCGTCGAGATCTGCCAGCCAGACATCGAAGGGGTCGTCGTCCGAGAACCCCTTCTCCAGAAGGTCCGCGGCGACGCGTTTGCGCTGGTCCGAGTACGTCTCGCCGTCCGCGGGTTCGAACGCCGTGAGGATCGCGCCGAGTCGAGCGACCGCGCCCTGGGGATCCGCGTCGAGCGCCGCGGCCAGCTGCGCCGAGGCCGCCTCGTAATCAGCGAGCGATTTGGTGAGCCGGGCAGTGGGGTACGGAGATGGCTCCACGCCGTGGGACTCGATGTCCAACAGCAGGTCGACCACGGCTCGCCCCTCCGGCGACAACGCGTCACCTCGGCCGAGCCACCGGGAGTAGTCGCGGAGGCCGTATGCAGACGCCAACAGCTTGCGGAACCGCTTGGCCTTCCCTGCGGCGACCTCGAGCGCTCGGCGCGTGTCATCGTCGGCCGCGCCCTCACCCTCGAAGCGCTTGCGGATCGAGAGCAGCAGGGCGTCTGCGAACTTCCTCGTGGTTCGCGCGCGCGGCTTCTTGGCGGGCTCGGCGGCTGGCGCACCAGCGATCGGCGCCGCGCCCGTGGGGTGAGCGACAGGGGCGACTGCGGCAGGAGGGGTTGGTGTGGAGGGCGCTCCCGGCGGAGACGGCGCGACCGTGCGCTCGCAGCCCCAGGCCCCTAGAAGGGCGAGCACGAGCGTCCGCGCAAGGCGAACGCCACGACGGCGGGTGTGGGACCGACCGAGCACGGCGGATGTCCCCCAAGCATGACTAACAATCGCGGCGCACATCAGAAGCCTCCCGCTCGAGCCTTCAGCACTCCCCGTGCCAGCGTTGTCCGTCAGCGCCGAGACACGCCGCCCCTGCGCCCTCTCTGCCGTCCCGTGGCCGGTTTTTCAGCCCAAGGTCGCGGACGAGCGTCCCACCCGGCGTGCGCCCGTGGACACACCTACGGCGCCAGATTGACACGATGGCACTGAACAGCCGTGCCGGTCGCGCGGCGGTGAAAGCTACCACACGCGGTCCGGTCGGCAACCTTGTGTTGCCACGCTCCGGAGCGGCTGGTAGACGGAGCCGCATGCGAGTTGGTAGACGGACCCGCGTGCGATCTGGACGAGCCCTCCCCTTCGCTGCCCTTTGGGTGGTCGCGCTCGGGTGTACGGCGCCGCCGCCACGCGAGACGCCGGGACATCCTCCGCAAGCGGTGCCTGCGGCCCTGGCCGCCACCGCGCAGCCACCTCGCCCGCCGACGTCCCCCAAGGTCCGACCCAGCCCGCCCGCACAGCAGCAGCCGCGGTCTACACAGCCTCTGCCACCCGCCCAGCAGCCGCCACCGCCCGCCGCGCCGGTCCCTTCGGCTCCGGAAGTCGAGGCTCCGCCAGAGGGCCCCCCTACGGGTGTCGCGGAGGCGGTGGCGGCGCTGCAGTCAGCGCCGGAGATCTTGGGGCTCGCAACGGGTGTCGCAGTCGCCGACGTAGCGACTGGAGACGTGTGGGCAGCGGTCGACGCCGACCGCCTCCTGAACCCAGCGAGCAACGAGAAGCTGCCCACCACGGCAGCCGCTCTGGTCCTCCTGGGACCAGAGCACCGGTTCGAGGCCACGGTGAAGCTGGCGGCGGGGGGAGTGGTCGTTCTCTCGGGCGGCGGCGACCCGAGCCTCGACACTGCGGCGCTAGACGCCCTCGCCGCTGCGGCCGCCGACGCACTCCGGGGGACCGCGGCTAGCGCAGTCGAGGCCGACGAGTCCCCCTTCGCGGGCAGCGCCCTGCCGCCGGGCTTCGAGGCGAAGGCTACCGACGCCGCTTATCGGGCCGCCACGGGTCATACGGCCATCAACGAGGGGACCTATCGCGTCACGCTGTCGCCCACCCGGGTCGGTTCGCCCGTGAAGGTCGAGTTGGATCCCCCGGGCAGCTACCTGGTGCTCGACAACAGGGCCAACACCGTGGCTGGCAAGTCACGCCGTATCGGCGTGGAGAGTAAAGGCGCGACGGGGCTGGTCGTGAGGGGACGACTCGGCGTGGACGCCACCCAGAATCCCGTCGCCGTGCGGCGCGTGGACGATCCGTCCCTGGTGGCGGCCACGGCCTTCCGCGCCCTCCTGAAGCGGCACGGCGTCACGGTCTCCGGACCGGCGCGCGTCCGGCGGGTACCCGTCGAGGCCGGCGCGAAGATCCTGGCCACACGACGGTCCGCACCGTTGTCGGAGCTGGTCGCGCACGTCAACAAGACCTCGAGCAACTTCGGGGCGGAGATGCTCCTGCGGGCGATCGCGCTGACCGAGGCGCAAGCAGGACGCGGCCCGGCCAACTGGGAGACGGCCACGGCGGCCGTCTTACGCGTGGCCACCGCCACCCTGGGCCTCGAGACCGGTTCCCTCGAGGTCCGTAACGGCTCGGGGCTCTACGACGGCGGACGAATCACCGCGCGCGCCCTGGCGCGGCTGCTCACGGCGATGCACGGACAGCCCGCGTTCGCCGCTTTCGACGCTTCGCTCGCGGTCGCGGGTGTTGACGGGACGCTGGCCGGCCGACTGCTCGGCGCCACGACGGCGAAGCACGTGCGTGCGAAGACCGGGACGCTGGACGCAGTCTCGTCGCTGGCCGGTTATGTCCCGACGCGCAGCGGACGGCTGCTGGCCTTCGTGGTCTTGATGAACGGGAAGATGAAGAGCGCCGCGGGGGCCAGGAAGGTGCAAGACCGCCTGGTCACGGCGCTGGCGGCGCTACCCTGAGGGGCCCGCGCCGCCGCTGAATGTCAGCGCGCGGCGACCGCCAAGCGGGCCTCGGCGCGCTTGCGCCGACGCTCGTGCAGCTTGAACTGCGAGTCGCCAATGGAGGCCGACTCGAGCTGCTTGTTGGCCTCGTCGAGGGACTTCTTGGCGCGCGCCACGTCGATGTCCTCTTTGAACTCGGCTGCCTCGGTGATCACGATCAGCCGGTCGCTGAGCACCTGCAGGTAGCCGTCGGCCACGGCGAGGGCTCGCCCGCCACCCTTGGCCGACTGGAACGACAACGCGCCGGGCTCGAGGGTCGTGAGCACCGCGACGTGCCCGGGGAGGACGCCGAGCTCGCCGAGCGCGCCCGGCGCCGTGAGTTCCTTTACGGACTCACGGAGCTTCAGCCCCTCCGGGGTGACGATCTCGAGATCCATCGCGTCGGCCATGGCTTACTTGTTCTCCCGCTCGAAGTGCGCGAACACCTCTTCGATCGGCCCCTTGAAGTTGAAGTACGGCTCCGGGACGTGGTCCAGGTCGCCCGCGAGGATCATCTTGAAGCCCTTGATGGTCTCGTCGAGCTTGACGTA
>SXGT01623661.1_pt1 | contig 24529 bp, 17 predicted proteins | sample 3176221 | NCBI WGS metagenome assembly SXGT01 (sample SAMN11356862, study PRJNA531348) | freshwater metagenome | isolation source: freshwater sample F1-120 | place: China: Fuxian Lake, Yuxi | collected 2017-12-25
ACAGATCGCACTTCGCGCGAATTGTCTCCTGATCTTCATCAGGTTTCGTTTCAGGCGCGGATCTCTACCAGAAGGCGTTGGCAAGTTGTCAGTATCACGAAAGGTTTCAATCGACGTCAGCAGGTCGCCGTGGTTCCTGTCAGACGCATGATGACCCCCGGACCCCTTGGCGATGCGTCGAGCGCAAACGGCGCACGCGGCCTGATCGGCATACTAGAGCCCGCACAGTGGGTCAAAGCGGCGAAACGCGCATCCTTAGACGCCTGCTTGACAACATCGGACAGCATCGGACATCAACGTGGAGATATCTCAGCGCAATTTTCTTGCTGGCCGATAGAGCACGAAGCCGGGCCTGCTGGAGCTGTGCCCACTGGCGGACCTGAAGCTGCCGAATGTCGGTGAGCACAAGGTCGCTCGCTGGTGTCGCGGGCGTACGTCGTCTACGCGCCGTGGCGCCCAGCAGACGCGCGCCAAGAGCCGGCGACGCTCCGCCGCTACGGGCAGGTGCTGGCGCCGCTGATGCTGGTGTTGACGTGATAGGCGTCGTAGCCCGTGGCCCCGTACGTCTCGCCGACGCAGCTGACGGAGTTGGTAAAGGTGTCGAACGAGATGGCGTTAAACCAGCGGTTCTGGGCATTGGTGTCAAGTAGAAACGAGCCTTTCTGGGCTCCAGTCGAGGAGGCGCGGAACAGCCAAGGCCGGTACCGCTGGACGGTGGCGTCATACTGGCGGCCGGCGACCAGGACGTCGTCGAAGATCATGGTCAGCGCGAAGAATTCATCGGTGCCGGGCGAGCCATAGCGATTGTCGTTGAGCAGGCTGAGATTGGCAAAATTCACTTGGATTAGCCATCCGTCCGCCCCGTTGGCGTCATTGGAGCTCTGTCCGACCGCCCACACCGTCGAGGTGCCGAAAGCGCGAACGCCGCTTAGGACATCGATGCCGCTTTTGCCGTAATTCTTCCAGGCGACGACGTTGCCGTTGAGGTCCCACTTGATGATCTGGCCGTCTTGGCTACCGACGGCTAGCTGCGTGGTCATGCCGACGGTGAAGACGGCGGAAGCGGTAGCGACCACACCCTGAATTCGGCAATGGTCGTACTTGAACGTCGTGGGGAACGTAGTCACCGGCAGCTTGCCGCTGCGGGTCTTCTGCCAGACGACAGCGTTGCCATTGGCGGGGTCGATCCGAATCAACCATCCGGAATCGTAATTTTTGCCAGTTGCGATGTCCTTGTTGACAGACGCGGTGGTGCCGGCTGCAAAGGCGGTCTTGGCGTCGATGACTGACACCGCGCGCAGGGAGTCGTTCCCGTCTCCAGCGGAGACCAATGCAGAGTGCAAGATCTTACCGGTGTCGTTGATGAGGAGCGTCCAGCCCTCTTCGGCACCAACGGCGGCGACTCGGTGTCCGACCGCGAGGTAGGGGCCGCCGGTCTGCACCGCCGCCACGGCATACAGGTAGTCCGGCGCAGCGTCGGGCGCGTAGTCGGTCGCGAGCTGCCAGGTCACCGCGCCGATCTTGTTGCGGCGCGCCACCAAGCCCTGATACGACTTGGCGCTGTGAAACAACGTGCCGACGGCGAGCGTGCCCTGATCGGCGGTGTGGATGACGCCCTGCAGGCGATCGTGGCCGGCCGAAGCCAGAGAGTAGATGCCATAGCGACAGCCGCAGGTTCCGGAGGTGCACGCTGACGCACCGAGCAGTTCGCAAGCTGCGCCCTCGGCCGTTGGGCCGAAGAGGCAGACACCGGACTTGGTGTCACAGCCGTCCGTGGTGCACTTGGTACCGTCGGTGCAGACCTTGGCTGCTCCGGGCGCACACTTGCCAGCGCCGTCACAGGCGTCGCTGATCGTGCACAGGTTTCCATCCTCGCAGGCGAGCTTGTGTGGGGTCGCGGTGCAGGTGCCTGTGGCGGCGGCGCAGGCGTCGTGGGTGCACGGGTTGGCGTCGTCGCACTTGACCGCTGATCCGGCGCAGGCCGAGGCCCCATCGCAGACGTCGTTGGTCGTACAGAGGTTTCCGTCGCTGCACGGGTAGAGCTTGGCCTGAGGCGAGGCGGCGCAGGTGCCCTTGGTGGCGTCGCAGGCGTCCGCCGTACAAGCGTTGCCGTCGTTGCATATGGTCTTGGTGCCGACGCATTTGCCAGCGGCGTCGCAGCCGTCCTTGGTGGTGCAGAGGTCCTTGTCATCGCAAGCGACGCCCGCTGTGGGGCTGCTCTGGCAGGTGAGGGCGGAGTCGACCTTGGCGCAGACGTCCTTGGTGCAGCTGTTTTTGTCGTCGCAGTCGATGTCGACTTTGCAGACGCAGGTGTAGGTGCCGCCGACGCAGTTGCCCTCGTTGCACTTGTCGCCGCTGGTGCAGTCGCTGCCATCTTCGCAGACGATGCCGGTAGCCTTGGGCTTTTTGCCGCAGGCGCCGCTCGCTGGGTCGCAAACGCCGTCGTTGCAGCCGTCTCCGGCGCATACCTTGGGGTTGCTGCCGAGGCACTTGCCGGTGCTGTTGCAGGCGTCGGTCTGCGTGCAGAGGTTGCCGTCGTTGCACGCCACGCCGCTGGCCTTGGGCGCGAGGCCGCAAGCGCCGGTCTTGGCGTCGCAGGTGGCGTTGTTGCAGGCGTCGCCGTTGCAGGGCTTGGCGGTACCGCTGGCGCAGCTGCCCGCTCCGTTGCAGACCTCGTTGAGTGTACAGGCGTCGCCGTCGTTGCAAGGCGTCGGCTGCGCGACGGGCTTGGTGGTGCAGGCCTTGCCGACCTCGTCGCAGAAGCCGACGAGGCAGGTCTTGCCGCCGTTGGTGCACTCTTTGGCCTTGCCGCCGCCACAGGCGCCCTTGCCGTCACAGGTCTCGCCCGTGGTACAGAACTGCGCGTCTTGACAAACGGTTCCCCCCGGCATCGGCGCCTTGACGCATTGGTGGCCCGCTTTGTCGCAGCTGCCCGTATTGCAGCCGTCGGCGAGCGCCGAGCAGTCTTTGGGCTTGCCAGCGAGGCACTTCCCGGCGTCGCAGGTGTCGCCGTCGGTGCAGAAGTCGCCGTCGTCGCAGCCGCTGCCTTTGGCGGCCGGCGTCTTGACGCAGGCCCCGGTCTTGGCCTCGCAGGCGGCGAGGTTGCAGGCGTCGCCCTGCCCGGCGCAGCTGACGACCGCGCCGGCCTCGCACTTGCCCGACTTGCAGGCGTCACCGCTGGTGCACAGGCTGCCGTCGGCGTCGCACTTGGTGCCATCGGCCTTGGTCGTGGCGCCACACAGGCCGGTCGACGGGTTGCACGCCGCGTCGACACAGGGCCCAGCGCTGCCGCTGCAGTCCTTGGCGCTGCCGCCGCCGCAAGCGCCTGCCTGGCACTTGCCGCTCTTCGCGACGTGGCAGAAGTTGCCGGTGTCGCAGGATTTTTCGGTGTTGGAGACGGGGTCGAAGGTGCAGTCGCCTGCTTTGCAGACGTCGGCGGTGCAGGGGTTGCTGTCGTCGCACTCGGCGTCTTTGGCGCAGCCACAGCCCGTCTGCGACTTGTTGGTGGCGGTGACGATGCACTGGCCGAGCTTGCAGGCGGTCACGGTGCAGACGTCGCCGTCGTCGCAGCTGGCGGTCTCATTGGGCGTGCTGGCGCAGCCCTTCTTGCCGGCGGCGTCGCAGGCGTCGACGGTGCATGGGCTGTTGTCGTTGCACTCGTCGTCTTTGGGCTGGTTCTGGCACTTGCCTGTCGCGCCTTCGCAGCTGTCGAAGGTGCATGAGACGCCGTCATCGCAAGCCTTGGGCTGGCCTACGCAAGCGCCGTTGACGCATGAGTCGGCGTCCGTGCAGGCGTTGCCATCGTCGCAGCCGGCGCCACCGGGGACCACGCCACAGCCGCCTACCGGGTCGCAGCTGTCGAGGGTGCAGGGGTTGTTGTCGTCACAGGCCTTGTCGACCTTGCCGGCGCAGACCCCCTCCTTGCACTTGCTGCTGGATGTGCAGACGTCATTGTCGTCGCAGGTTTGGTCGGTGTTGATCGGCTCGGTGGCGCACTTGCCCGTCTTGGAGTCGCAGGCGGTCTTGGCGCAGCTGCCATCGCCGGCGGGCTCGCACTTGGGCGCCAGCGCGGTGTTGATGACGCAGATCTTCATGCTCAGGGCGCAGGTGCGTGGCTGGCAGAGGTTACTCTGGGTGCAGTCGGAGTCGCTGGCGCAGGGGCAGGCGTTGGTCTTGCCCACACACACGCCGGCCTTGTTGCAAGCGTCGCCCTTGGTGCAGCTGTCGCCATCTTCGCAGGCGGTGTCGGCGTTGACGCCGGTCGCGGTGCAGCCGACGGCGAGGTCGCAGGCCAGCGTAACGCAAGGGTCACTGCCCGTGCAGGAGGCGTGGTTTGGGGTGTGGACGCAGCCCTTGGCTTTGGCACAGGTGTCGTTGGTGCATGCCTTGCCGTCGTTGCAGAGGTCGAGGCTGCCGGCGCAGGCCCCGTCGAGGCAGATGTCGCCTTTGGTGCAGAGGTTGCCGTCGTCGCACTGCAGCGTCAGGTCGGTGATGGGCTCGTGGACGACCTTGTCGCCTTGGTCGCAGAAGTCCTTGGTGCACGGGTTGCCGTCTTCGTAGTCGGTTGCCGCAGCGGCGATGCAGTTGCCCTGGGCGCACTTGGTGCCACAGACGCCGCGCCCGCAGTGCGCGCCGTCGGCCTTGACGAAGGTCTGGCAGGCTCCCCTGTCGTCGCAGGCCGCCTTTTGACAGGCGCCGATGGGCGGGCCCGGATCGCAGGGAGTGCCGCCCGTCTTGGCTTCAAGCTTGCAAGCGCCGGCGACGTCGCACAGCGACTCCTGGCAAATGCCGACCACCAGCGTCTGGTCTTTGCACACGGTGCCGGCGGCGCGGTTTTGCAGCTTGCAGGTGCCGGCGTCGCAGACGGGGAAGTTGCACGGCGTCTTGCCCTTGAGGTCCTTGAGGTCGTTGCAGTCATAGTCGGTGATGCAGTCCGGCTCGAACGAGTCCGCGCCGCCCTGGCCATCGCTGACATCGACGCCGATGTTGATGTCGATGTCGATGTCGTTGCCGACGCTGTCCTCGGCCTCGGCCACCGTGACCTGCCCACACGCGGCCAGCAGCAGGGCGCAGCTGACGAGGGCGCCGAGGCCTGCCGACCAGGCATTTTCGAGCGCGAGAAGGCGCAGGCGGGGCATAAAGACGCGCATTGGGGACTCCATCGGCCGCAAGTCCGGGGCCAGCGAGGCGACACGACGAAGCAGGATAGCGGCGCAAGAGGCGCTGCGAAAGATCCCGAGGGGCCTTGCCCTCACATTAGCCGCGAAGCACCAAGATCCAGATGTCGTAGAGCGCGTGGGTCCACGCCGCGGCAGCGAATCCACGGACCAGAAAGAGCCCGCCGAAGAGCGCTCCCATGGCGCAACGAAAGACGAAAGGGGTGAAGGCGAAGGGCTCAACGATGTGGTGTGCGGCCGAGAAGACCACCGAGCTGAAGGCGATCAGGCCAAGCAGCGGCAGCGGTCGGCTGCGCCAGTCGGGGCCGACGATCCGTGCGCCGAGGCCAGCGAGCAGGCCCAAGCGAAACACCAGCTCTTCGTGAAATCCTGCGCCGAAGCTGATGAGCACTGCATCGACCAGCCCCACCTGGTCGCGGACGGCGGCGGCGGCGAGCGTAATGCCACCTGCGGGTGCGACGCCAAGCCCGGCGGTCAGGGTCTCGAGCACCTGTCGAGTCGCCATGCTAGCCAGCAGCGCGCAGGCGAGGGCGTAGGCGCTGCACTCCAGCAAGAAGGGCAACAGCCACCGCGTCGAAAGCCGACCGCGGCTCGCCAGCCAACCGACGATTGCGGCCTGGCAGAGGGCGATGCCGGCGTAGAACACGGCCCAGGGCAGCGCGCCGCGCAGATCGGCGAGGGAGAACGCCGTCGCCAGGGCCACGCTGACGAGATCGGCGCCGTTGCGGACCTCGGGCGCCAAGATCGCGCCGAGGCCATGAAAAGTGAGGAGCGGTAGGGTCAGCGCGGCGGCGCCAAGCGGCGACGAGGTCTCACGCAGGTAGGTGGTGAGCGGCCCGCCGGCGCCCGCCCCGAGAGCGCCGCCACCCTTGGTCGCGGCCATTACGGCGTCACTGGCGCCCGGAGCGCGGCCGGGAGGGCGTCGTCGTGTTCCATGACGAAGCGGCGCCTGTCGTCGTCCCAAACCTCAGTGGCGACTCCGATGACGCCACCGTCAGGGCGCAGGGTCAGGCGGCTGAGGTGGGCGAAATGCCCGTGCTGGGGCTGGTGCCAGGTGGACGAACCGCAGCCGAGGATGAGCAGCGGCGGCGCGCCGGTCGATGCGCCGTCGACCGCCGTTGGCTGATAGGTGCCGCGATGCGGGGCGTGCGTGTGGCCATGCAGCGCCGCGGTGAAGCCGAGCTCCGAGAGGGCCGAAAGCACCGCCTTTGCGTCTCGCAGCTGCGAGGTGTGGCGCGACGGCAGGCCGCGGCGGTGCAGGTTGTGGTGCAGCAGCGCGACGCGGACGCGCACTTCGGCGGGCTCGGTGGCGACGAGGCGCTGCAGGCGGACCAGCTGCGCGGCCCCCACCTCGCCCTGGGCGAGCAGCGGCGCCGTCGGGATGGCGCTGTGCAGACCATAGATGCGCAGCCATGGCCGCGGCGCTTTGACGAAGGGCCAGTCGGCGCGCGACGCGGCGCCCTCGGTCCACGGCAGCAGGGCGGCCTCGGCCCGTGATGCGGCCGCCGCGCCGTGGGTATAGACGTCGTGGTTGCCAGGGACCGCCGACAGCCGGTCGCCATCGCCGATGCGTGCCAGCAGCGCCGCGCCGGCGCTGAACTCGGAGGGCAGCGCTAGGTTGGTCAAGTCGCCGGTAAACGCGACGTGATCGATGGCGCGGTCCTGCAGGCGCTCGACCAGCGCGTCGGCGAGCCACGCCGGGTGGGCGGCGCGACGAGGCCCGAGGAGGTTGATGAGGCCGCTCAGGCGCTTGTTCAGAAAGCGCAGCGGCGAGGTGCCCGCCAGGTCGAGCACGTGCAGGTCGCTGATGTGGGCAAGGCAGAATCGTTCCACGCTCGAGAGCCTACCGCCACCACGGCCCGACGACTAGCACCGAAGCGGCAACAAACGGCGCCGGTGCCTAGTAGAGCAGGTTCTCGATCCGCTCCTCTTTGGCTGGCAGGTCACGCTCGCCGAGCAAGGAGCGCAGGTCGATCTCGATGGTGCGGGACAGCGCGTTCATCGGCACGTCGTTCATGCTCCGCTCGAAGGGGTCTTCGCTGGCGTCGCCGATGCCCTCCATGACTCAGAACACCCAGCTGACCAGCGCCGACGACAAGATCATCGGCACGGCAGGCAGCCACGGCGCGATCCAGCCGATCCCCTCGTGGGCTGCAGAGATGCGCTCGGCGAAGACGTCGAGCAGGCCGAAGGGGATGAGGAACACGAAGACCTTGACGAACAGGCGACTGAACTCAGCGTACTGACGCGGAAGTGGCGTGTTTTTGGTCCGTTCGCAGGCGCCCTGGTGGCTATAGAGGGTCTCCAGCTGCCGCATCAGCTCGATCTGGTGGAAGAGGTCGAGCGCGCGGTCGTCGTGGAGCGCCCGCAGGGCTGCGGCTTGTCGCGCCAGCAGGTGTGTCGCCGGGTTGGCTTGGGCGCTGACAGCGGCCAGCTCCTCAGCGTCGAGGAAGGGGCTCAGCTCCTTGTGCCAGTCGTTGCGCATGTGCTCGGCGTGACGCTCCATGCGGCGGCGGGTCCAGGCCGTCGGGTTGTCGAAGAAGCGCGAAGTCTTGCGGAGCTGCAGCCGGAGCGCGTTGACCCAGGCGAGGTGGCGGTAGATGAGTTGACGGTGCGTCTCCGCCAGCGCGGTGCCCTCGGCGCTAGGGCCGCCTGGCGCCACGGCGTCAGGGGTCGCGGCGGCGGCTGCGCGGCGCGCGTGGACGTAGTTCTGCACCGAGACGGCGAAGGTTCGACTGGCGTTGACGATGCCGCCCCAGATCTGCCGACCCTCCCAGAAGCGATCGTAGGCGGCGTTGTTCTTGAAGCCGACGTAGAATGCCACCGCTGTGCCGACCGTCGCGATCGGCAAGAAGGGCAAGCGCAGCACGGTGAGGCCAAGCTCGGAGTATGCGAGGTAGACCGCCAGCGACCACGCCGACGACTGCGCCACATTGGGAGCGGCCCAGACGAGGACTACGCGCCACGGAAGGCGACGTTCGATGATCACGGCCGACTCCGCTACGAACGGCGTTGACCCCGCCGCGTCGGCAGCTGAACCCGCGCCTGGCAAAAAGTGTCAAGCTTGGCCCTGCCAACGCCCCGGCGCCGTCGACGTGGCCGCCGGTCAGGAGATACCGCCGTGCAGCAAGATCCATCGCGCCCGCTCGCCCCGCCCGTCTGGCCGCCGCTGACCAGCCTCGCCGCCACCGCCGGCTGTGCCGCCAAGATCGCCCAGGCAGATCTGCGCGCCGCCCTCGCCCACCTGCCGCCCGTCGCCGACGCCCGCGTGCTAGTCGGCATCGAGACGGGCGATGACGCGGCGGTGATCGCCCTCACGCCCGACCTCGCTCTCGTCCAGACCGTTGACGTTTTCACGCCCATCGTCGACGACCCCCTGGCATATGGGCGCATCGCGGCCGCCAACGCGCTGTCGGACGTCTACGCCATGGGCGCCACGCCACTCTCGGCGCTGTCCCTGGTCGCCTGGCCCCTCGATGTCGCCGGTCCGGAGGCGCTCGGCTTGGTCCTGCGCGGCGCCAGCGAGGTCTGCGCCGAGGCGGGCATCGCCATCACCGGTGGCCACAGCATCGTGGACCAGGAGCCCAAGTTCGGCCTGTTCGTGACGGGCACCGTCCACCCCGCTCGCGTCGTCCGCAACGACGGGGCGTGCGCCGGCGATGTCCTGGTGCTGACCAAGGCGCTCGGCACGGGCGTACTGACGACGGCGCGCAAGCGGGGCGCCATCGACGACGCGGCGTTGCAGACGGCTGTGGAGTCCATGCGTCAGCTCAACGCCGCCGCCGCCGCGGCGATGACGGAGGAGGCGGTGCTGCCACACGTCCACGCCTGCACCGACGTCACAGGGTTTGGCCTCCTCGGCCACCTCGGCAACGTCCTGCGAGCGTCGTCGGCGCGCGCCGGGAAGGCGCTCGGTGCCCGCCTTGATTTCGCCGCCCTGCCCTTCCTCGCGGGCGCGGAGTCGGCGGCGGCGGCAGGCCTCTGCCCTGGCGGCAGCCGGCGCAACCTCGCCTATGCGGCGCCGAGCTGCTCCTTCGATGATGGACTCGTCGAGTCGCAGCGCCTGTTGCTGGCTGACGCCCAGACCTCGGGCGGGCTGCTCATCGCCGTCGCGCCCGACGGCCTGCCATCGCTGCTGGCTGCGCTCGAACGGCGGGGAGTGGCGGTGCGCGCCGTCGTCGGCGAGCTTTATGCAGCCGAGGTCGCGGGTGCCATTCGAGTCGAGGCGCGCTGGGCGACGTAGAGGCGAGCTGCGGCGATTGCGGGTCTGCTACTCGGCGACGCCGCCGACGCCGACCGCCCCTTCGACGGCCTCCTCTGGCGCCTGCGGCTCCGGCCAGCCGGTGAAGCGTGGGACGTAGGGCGCCTCGGCGATGAACTGTTCTTCTGTGATGACGCCGTCTTCGCGCATCTTTCGCAGGACACTGATCATCCGCTCTTGCCACCACGGGGTCCACTTCTTGCTCTCGAAGACGCGGTAGCCGACGCGGGGGTGCGGCTTGTTGGCGGCGAGGAAAGCGGCCTCGAGCGGCGTCAGCTGCCTGGGATCTTTGCCGAAGTACACCTGGGCGGCGCGGTGAACTCCGTACTTGCTGGGGGCAAACTCGACGATATTGACGTAGAGCTCTAGGATGCGATCCTTGGTTTTCACCTTGATATCGAGATCTTCTCCACCATCACCCCCGTCGTCATCCTCGGCACCGACGCTGGCGGCGCGGCCAGGAGCGCGGCTCGGTGCCTTGGGCGCCGGCGTCGGGCGCGGCAGGCCATCGGGCGTGGGCAGCACAGGGTCAGCCATCAGCGTCCGCTCCATGTGCCAGACGATGAGCAGCTCTTCAAACTTGCGGCCGAGGTACTTGTCGCGTGTCAGGTAAAGGTTCTTGACCAGCTGCTGCGTCAAGGTCGAGCCGCCATAGACGAAGCGGCCATAGTCGAGGTTCATCTTGATGGCGCGCTCGAGGAGGCCGAGGCGCAGCCCGCGGTGCTTGTAGAAGGCGCCGTCTTCGGTGACCAACATGGCGTAAGGCACGTAGCCCGGCAGCTCGGCGAGCGGCACCCAGGCGTCCGAGCTGGGGCCGACTTGCTGGTCCTCCAGCAGCGTTCCCGACTCGTTGACAGGCCGCTTGAATTCGCCGCGCAGCTCCTTGAGGTCGAGGTTGCCGAACGCCGTGACGACGCACCCGGCGTCGTCGAGATTGGCGTCGAAGTCGCCCTTGTAGGGGTTGGCGAGCTGGAGCTCGAGCGTTACATCGGCCGCCAACTCGCCGACGGCCTCGATCTTGCCAATGGTCGGGACCATGGACGGCGGCAGCGCGGCGGCGATCTTGCCGCAGTCCTGTCGAGGCAGCTCGACGGCGATTCGCAGCTTGGCCTTGTCGCCGCTGGCAGGGCGCACAGGTTTGGCGCTGGCGGCGTCCGCGCCGCCGGCCGCCACGCTCTTGTCAGGCGCCGTGCTGGCGCCGAGGCCGCTCACCAGGGCGGAGACGCGCATCGTGGCCTCGCCGACGCGGATCGGATCCAGATCGAGGGCGAGCGAGCCCTGTTCGCCATCGGCGACGAGCAGCAAGTTGGCTGAGAACGACAGGCCCTCGATCGGCCGCGGCGCGAGGCGCCACCAGTCGACCCCGACGCCCTTGGCGTCCAAGCTGCCTTCGACGCGGGTGCGCTGCCCAGCGGCCTCGGTGCGGATCGCGAGGCTGCCGTCCAGGCTCGCGCCAGGGCCGACATGGATTGCGGCGCCGAGGCCGCGGGCGGCCATCGCCACGGCGCCGCCCGAGAAGGTAAAGGTGGCGGCGTCAAAGCGCCCGTGCGCCGTGGTGGCGACCTTGGCTTTGAGTACGCCGACAGCGTCCGGGCTGCCGATGCCAAAGAGCTCGACGCCAGCGTCCAGACCGCGGCTGCCGTCACCGAGCTGGGCGGTCAGCGCCGCCTTGGCCGCCCGCAGCCCAAACGAGGGCAGCGCCGCCGCGGGCTCGAGCAGGTCGACGCCGCCGTTCTCGAGCTGAAAGGTCAGCCCAGGTAGGGCGTCGAGGCGGGCGAGGGCGGACGCGACGCGACCATCGACAGCGGTCACCGCCGCGAGCAGGTCCTGCAAGGCGGGAATGGCTGCGGCGCTCGCCGGTCCCTTGCGGGGCGCCTTGCGCGGGCTCTGTGGCGCCTTGCGACGGGCCTCTGGGGCCAACTCCGGCCGGTCCACTTCGTCGTCTTCCTCCTCGGTCGCGGCGGCGATGACGGGCTTGGCTCGGGCCTTCTCGATCGCGTCCCAGAGAGCGGCGCCGTTCGGCAGGGCCGAGATGGTCTCGCGGCTCCACTGAATCTTGGCGCGGACCTGCTCAATGGTCACTGTGATGGGCCGCTGCAGCGGCTTGGCGGTGGTCGCCGCAGCAGCGCCAGCCCCGCCATCGGCGCCGACGGCGCTTCCAAACTCGATGGACGCGCTGGACATCTCGATCGTGCCGAGCCCAAGAGGCAACGGCAGCGCTCCGCTGTCGAGATCGACGCGCCAGCCACCGACCTCGGTCGGCGACAGGGTCAGCGCCTTCAGGGTCGCTGCGCCGAAGGCCGCAGACGGACCGGCGACAACCGGCGCCGCGGGCGGCTTGGCGGGTGCCTTGACCGCCGGGGCCTTGACCGCCGGCGCCTTGGCGGCGGCCCCGCTGGCAAGGCCGGGATTTTGGGCGACCACCTGCAGGGCACCGAGCAGCGCCGGCTCTGCCCGCAGCGGTCCAATCCGCACCCCCTCAGACGGATCGACCGCAATTGCACCAAGGTCGAGCCGCAGCTGAGCGCCTTTGTGCAGCGACACGCCGTCGAGCGCGGGGCCCGCCTTGGCATCCCAGGTCAGCCCGCGAATGACCACGGCGTCGGCGAGCTCGGCCAGCCCGGGCAAGGGCGGCAAAGGCAACGCCAAGGGCGGCGTGAAGCCGCCGCGTACACGCATGGCGTCCCCATCGGCGACGGTCGGCACGACCTGCGCAGAGAGGACCGAGGTGGCTGCCCCTTCGACGTGGGCCCGAGCGCTGCCGATGCCGGCGGCGGCGTCGAGCCCCACCTCGATGCCACGGACGCGGACGCCGCCGGGCAGCAGATCGGCAAATTGCCCTTCGAGGCGGATGGCCACCTCGCCGTCGCGCAGGTGCAGCGCCATGGCTCGGGCACCGGCGCCGTCGGCGTCGCGATCTTCACGGTCGGCGTCCGGCGCCCGCCGCAGCACCGTCCGCAGCGCCCGCAGCAGATCGAGCAGCTCCTCGGGGCGGCCGTCGCGCAGGCGAACGTCGAGGCGCAGGCCTTCGAGCGCCAGCGACTCCGGGCGACGCCGGCCAGCGAGGGCGCGCAATGGCGACAGGCTGGCGTCCACGACCGGCAGCGCGAGCATGTCGCTGCCGTCGGCGCGGCGCAGGTGCATGCCGGAGAGAGAGACTGTGCCGAATACGCTGACGGAGACGTCGTCGAGCTGCAGCTGGAGCCCGGCGCCGTCGGCGATCCGACCGAGCCTGGCCCGCACCTCGCGCTCGACGACGGTGGTGGCGACCAGGACGCCAATGACCGTCAACGCCGCGCCAGCGCCGAGGGCCATGCCCAGCCATCGGGTGCGGTTCCCTTGGGGAGTCGGAGCGCTCATCGTGGTTCCTGTGCTGAGCCGACAACGTCAGCGGTCGCTCGCCGGTCGCGCCCGGCGCGCAGCGAGGACGCCGCGGCCGCGGCGCCTCTGACGCGCACCGACCGCAAGGGGTTCGGCGTCAGGCGGCGCCGGCAGGGGGAGCGATCGCCTGGGGAGAGCCCGGCGCCTCAGCCACTTCTGGCACCGGCGCGGGCAGAGACATGGCCACGATCTCGGCGATGTCCAGGGTCTTCACGCCTTCGATGCCCTTCTCCTTCAGGCCGTCTTTGACCATCGTCAGGCAGAAGGGGCAGCTGACGGCGATGGCTTCGGGGGCCGTGGTCATCGCCTGCTCGACGCGCAGCTGATTCACGCGGGTGCCGATCTTCTCTTCCATGTACATGCGTGCGCCGCCAGCGCCGCAGCACATTCCCATCTGCTTGCTGCGCTCCATCTCGACGAGCTGCACGCCCGGCACTGCCTGCAACGCCGCGCGAGGGGCGTCGTACTCGTCGTTGTAGCGGCCAAGGTAGCAGGAGTCGTGGAAGGTCACCTTCAGTCGCTGGGCCTGCGACAGGTTCAGCCGCTGCTCCTGGACGAGCTTCCAGATCAGCTGGCTGTGGTGCACGACCTCGTAGCGGCCGCCGAGCTGCGGGTACTCGTTCTTGATGGTGTTGAAGCAGTGGGGGCACGAGGCGATGACCTTCTTGACGCCTGCCTCGTTCATCTGGGCGATGTTCTCCTTGGCCTGCTCTTGAAAAAGGTACTCGTGGCCCATACGGCGAGCCGGGTCGCCAGAGCACTTCTCCTTCTTGCCGATGACCGCGAACTCGACCTTGGCGGCCTGCAGGACCTTGACCACCGCGTCGGTGACCTGCCGGGCGCGATCGTCGAAGGCGCCGGCGCAGCCGACGAAGTAGAGGTATTCGGCGTCGGGCTTGTCCTTGAGGGTCGACACGTCGCTGCCCTTCATCCAGGCGTCGCGCTTGGACGAGGCGATGCCCCAAGGGTTCGACTTGGTCTCGAGGTTCTTCAGCGTGACCTTGAGCTCAGGGGGAAAGCTGTTGAGTGTCAGCATCATATGGCGGCGCATGTCGACGATCTTGTCGACATGCTCGATCATGACTGGACACTGCTCCGAGCAGCTGCGGCAGGTGGTGCAGGCCCAGATCGCGTCAGGGTTGACGCTGGCGATGAGCGGCGGCATCGCCCGCTCGGCCTGCTCGACCTCGGCGTCGGTGACGGCGCCGCTGGTCGCGATGGCGCCACCCTTGAGGATGCGCGGCGCCTCGTCGTAGAGGTGGGCCTGCAGATCCTTGATGATCAGCGCCGGGTTCAGCGGCTTGTCGGTGTTCCAGGCCGGGCAGTTGACCGAGCAGCGGCCGCACTCGGTGCAGGTGTACAGGTCCAAGGTCTGCTTCCACGACAGCGCCTCGATGCTGCCGAGCCCGAGCGACTCGCCTTGCTCGACCCGCTCTTCGATGCGGTCGATGAGCGACAGGGCGCCTTTTGGCTCCAGCCGCGATAGGAAGACGTTGGGAAGCGACGTGATCACGTGAAAGTGCTTGGAGATCGGCAGCAGATTGAGGAACGTCAGGATGATGCCGAGGTGGATCCAGTAGTTCGCCTCCCCGAGCCACTGCAGGGTCGGCGCGGCGAGGCTGGAGGTGGCGAACATCCGTGCCAGCGCGCCGCCGATGGGGGCATGGGCTACGAGCTCGAGGGCGCGAGGATCACCGGCCTTGGCCAAGCCGCCATGGTGCAAGCCGTCGTAGAGCAGGTCGGTGACCATCAGGCCACCGATGAAGCCCAAAATGACCAGCGCCTCGATCGAATAGTGGATGCGCGCGGGTCGCTGCACGAGCCGGCGGTAAAAGAAGCCCAAGATCGAGAGCAGCACCAAGGCCTCGGTGAGGTCTCGAATCAGGTCGTAGGGTCCATGCACAAAGCTTGGCAGCGTGAGGTCGGGCACAAACGCCAGCACAAACAGCATCGTCGTCCGCAAGCCTAGGACGCAGAACCCCCAAAAGGTCAGCGCGTGCAGCAGGCCCGACACCGGCTCCTTGAACATCTTGCGCTGGCCGATACCGACCACCAGCAGCGTCTTGATTCGCTCGCCGACGAGATCCCAGCGCGTCTCAGGCCGCCCGGCCAAGAGCAAACGCAGGCGGACCCACATCGTCCGGGCGAAAATGCCGAGGCCGAGGAGCAACATCGCCGCCCCGAACGGCGCCCGGTAGTCATAGTCGAGCACGGCGCCGCTGGCGACCGCCGCGGCGTGGGCGGCAGCGTGGGTCGCCGCCGCCGTCGCTTGATAGGCCACCGACTCTGCGGCCTGGACGCTGCCTAACGCCATCGTGAATCTCCCGGAGGCGGCGCCGCAGCCGCCAGCGCCGCGTCGTCCGCGGCATCAAAGGGGTTGATCTCTGACAGGATCTCCACCGGCACCCCGTCCAGTCTACGCGCCCGAAGGGCCCAGGTGGGCAGTCCGCGCTCGAGGCAGCCCCGCTCCCGGCGGCTCGGCGGGAGTCCTGCGGTGGCGTCGCGCAGCCAGTGGACCTCCAGTCCGCGCACCGCTGCCAGCTCGCCGGCAGCCCACGCGGCATACCCGAGGACGTCGGTCTTGACCAGCAGTACGCCGCCAGGCGCCAGCACCGTCGCCGCCAATGCTGCAAAATCGCGGTCGATCAGCCGGCGCTTGCGGTGCTTGCTCTTCCACCAGGGATCGGGAAAAAGCGTGTAGATCGCCTGCACGGAGCCGGCGACGACCAGCTCTGGCAGCGCCTCTCGGGCGTCGCAGAGCGCGAGACGCCGATTGGAGCAGCCGGCGCGCTCCAGGTAGGCGTCCGCTACCTCGACGAATTTGCGGCGGATCTCAAAGCCGAGGTAGCGCGCCTCAGGGTGAAGGGTGCAATAGCCGCGGGCGAAGCGCCCGAGTTGAAAGCCGATCTCCACCACCAACGGTCCGGCTTGGTCTGGCGCGGCGAAGGCGCGGAGCGCGTCAGCGTCTCGCCGCAGAAACACCGGATCGTAGACGTGGACGCCGTGCAGGGCGTCGATCTGGCCATTGGCGCGGCGATAGGCCTGGCTGCCGCCGACGATGCGTGTGGGAGCGACGGTCGGCAAAGCGTGGAGCGACGGCGCGTCGGGTACCACGGCGTCGCTGTCGTGCGGCGCGTCGACGCCGCTACCTCTGCGGTCACTCCGGGTCTCGCGATGGAAGGGGCGGAGGGCCATGACGCGGCAGAATAGCGCAGTGCGTCATGGCGGGGAAGGGTGGCCGGACGCGTGAATCTCTGGCCCACCTGTCGCGGCTGGGCGCGGCGGCGGACGCACTGGCTGCACGCCGATTCGTGAGCGCCCCGCGACTTCGCAAGCAAGGCCGGGGCGCCCGCGCCCAGTTGCCACCGCTTGGTGCGCGCAGCATGCTTGCGAGTCTGCGGCTGCGAGCGCGTCGCCGCGCGGCGCATGACCAGGCCACCTAGGGTCGCCGCAGCGTGGCCCAGGGCCCTGTGCACCGCGGCCCCGGCGACAGCGCCGACGGTACGTGGTCGCAGGTTCTGCTCGGTCGCGCGACCGGCGCTGTCGGCTGCACTACACGGTCGGCTGCACTACACGGTCGCCTGTACTATCCGGTCGCCTGTACTATCCGGTCGCCTGCACTGACGCCGGCCTGCAACGTCGCGGATCCTACACGATGGCCAACGCCGAACCCACCACACCGACCGCCGCTGAGCTGGACGCGGCCGCCCGCGGCCCAGGCCTCGCCGCCGGCATCGGCGTTGTCATGGTCCTGCTCAGCACCAGCATGGCGGTGGTCAGCGGCGTCCTGCTCTACCGCGGCGACGCTGGCGATCCCGTGCAGAACACCCTGCCCTCCGGCTGCGCAATGGTCGCTGTCGCCGAGCGCCCAGGGGTGGCCCAGCGCCTCCTTGCGTCGACCGCGGCGCCCTTGCCGCTGCCCGAGGCAGTGACGGCGTGGCTCGGCGATCTGCGCGCCGCCGCGACCGCTTGGAGCCTGCCCGTCGCGCCTGGCGCGGCGCTGCCACGGGGACTGCATGCCGAGAGCCCGGCGGGCGTATGTCTGCGCGATGGCGTGCGCCTGTGGACGCTCGGACACCAAGCCCCGGGCGCTGAGGCGCTGCTCGCCGACCTGGCGCAGGGGCTCGGCGGCGGCGCGTGGCAGGCCGCGCAAGCTGTCGGCGGCTTCGTCGACTACAGCCTGCGCGCCGAGAGCGAAGGCGCTGGCGCACCGGCGCGGGCGGCGGCGCTGGCAGGCCCTGAGCGGGTGCAGGTACTGGTCGGCCCGCCAGACCCCAGCGCGGCGCTGGCGGCCTTGGTGCCGACGCTCGCGGAAGGTTCGGCCCGCAACGACCTAGGCGTGCGCAGCGCCTTTGAGCGCGTCGGCGCGGGCGCGCTGCAGATCTTCCTCGACGCAGCGACCACCAAGGCCCACGCGGTCGCGCTGAAGGGCCTGCCGCCGCTGCGTGACTTCGTGGCCCGCCACGCGATCTGGCTCGGCGCCTCCCTGCGCGACGACCTCGGCGATGGCCGCGTCCACGGCCACCTGCACGTCGGCTGCGAGCAAGTGGGCGCCACCGCGCTCAAGCAGGCGCTCGACGCTGGCCCACCCCTCGCGACCTCGGCCGCGCTGCGCGGCGCGGCGGCTGGCGCCACGATTCGATTGCAGCCCGAGACCTTCGCGCCGCACCTCGCGGCGATGGGCCAGGTCGGCCCCTTGCCAGCGCTGTCATCGTCGCTGGCCCGCGCCGGCGGTCCGACCCTGTCTGCGCTTTGGCCTTCGCTGCAGGGCACGTTCGTCTTGCGCGTCGCCCGCGCCAGCGAGACCGCGCCCGCGTGGTGGATCGCCGCGCGACTGCGGTCTGGAGCCCTGCCGCCGCCCTGCCGTGAAGGTGGCGGTGACGCCTTGGGGCCGAGCTGCGGCGCCGACGCCGAGTGGTTCGTGCTGGCCGCGGGACCGAACGGCGCCGACGCGGCCCTGCAGTGGCTGCGGCAGCACCCGGGCGCCGACCCCGACGCCAGCGACGACCGGGCGCGCATCCTCGACGACAGCGTCGGCGCTTTTGTCGACGACCCGAGCGCGCTGCCAGGCGTCAGTCTGCCGCGTTGGCAGCCCCTGGAGGTTGAGTCGATCTGGCTCGACACTGGCCTCATCCTGCACCTCGCCTACGATCCCCGCCCTGCCGCCGCCCGCTGATTGCCTCTCGCCTGGAGCCTGGAATGCTGTATCACTACGCCAAGATCCTGGACCTCTGCGAGCCCTTCCTCATCGCTCACCGCGGCATCGTCGACCACGTGGAGCGCAGCCCGCTCGGCGTGCCAATCCCGCCTGAGAACGTCTTCGACCCCCAACACCGGCGCCACTCCACCTTCCTCGGCCTGCTGCGGAAGCTCGACACCCTGACCTTCGGCCCATTCGGCATGACGATGCCTTCGTGGGTCTTCTACGATTGCGCGGTGATGCCTGGCGTCTTTCTCGGCCTCGGCGTCCGCGCCGATCGCCTGGAGCCATGGGCGCGCGAGGCGTTCGAGTTGCCCGCCGGCTACGATGGCTTGGTGCCGGTGTCGCAGTTCATCGCCATCCCCAAGCTCAATGCGTTCGCGGCGCCGGGCCCGGTCGGGCAGCTGGCCGACACCTGGCTGCTCTACTCCTTGGAGTCGATCAACCAGGTCTCGCCGGGGTTCGCGCCGCCGGGGGTGCTGAAGCTGACGCTGGCGCTCGGCCTCGCCTGCCTCCCGCTGCGCCGCCTCTATGGTGTGACGCAGTGGCGCTCGCCCAAGCTCGATACCTACATCGATCTCGGTCCCATCGAGCTGTTGACTGCCTGGACGCCGGCACACTCGCTGCCGCGCACCCTGACGTTCCACCTGGCGCCTGACGAGTTCAGCATTCAGACGCTGCTGGTGGCGCCGGCGATGCACCCGCTGGCGCCAGCCCCTGACGAGCTGCTCGATCCCGACGATCCCGCGGCGTTGCGCACCTTGCAGGGCCGCATCGAGGCGGGCTGGCAGGTGCGAGTCGTCGGCAGGCCGAGCGGCTTCGGCGCCCACCTGCGGGTGCCGCTCTCGGTTCGGTCGCCCGAGGCACGCTGAGCGCCGGCACCGCCCAACGACATCGCGCCGGCCCGCCGCCGGCCCACAAGGACACGCCCATGCTGCCCTTTCCAATCCGCAACCCGCACCTGCTAGACCACCTCGTGCCCTTCGTCGTCACCACGCCGCGCAACCGCGAGGCCCTGGACCTACGCCCCTTCGGCGTCTCGCTGCACCCAGACGGCGAGATCGACCCGCTGCGCGTCGCCTCACAAGGCTTCCTCGACCTGCTGCACCGCCTGGACGGCCTGACCTTCGGGCCCGAAGGCATGCCCATGCCGCGCTGGGTGTTCTACGACTGCTCTGAGCTGCCCGGGGCGATCTACGGCCTGGCGCGCCCGGCGGCGACGCTTTGGCCAGAGGCCACGGCGCTTTTTCAGGTGCCCGCCGGCTACCAGGGGCTCGTGCCGCTCTCGATGTACATCGCGATCCCGATGGCGCACCGCGGCGTCTGGTTCGGCCACAACCTCGCCTCGGCCGCGCCGGCGCTTCGGGTCGCCGGCATGCGCGGGGTCGACCTCGGCGGCCTCGGCAGCCTGACCAAGGGCCTCGCGCTGCGGGCTTTTGGCGTCCGCCACTTCTGGGGCGCCACGCAGTGGGATAGCGACGCGCTATTCATCCATTGCAAGTTTGGGCCGTTGCGGCTCGCCACGGCGTGGACGCCGGCGCACTCCGAGCCAGCGACCCTCACCTACGGCTTTGACGTCACCGACACGAGCCTACGGGCGAGCATGGGCGACACCACGGTCGCCATCGCGAGGCCAGCGGCAGACTTCTGGATCCGCGCTGGCGACACCGAGGCGATGATCGCGTTGCAGGACCGCATCGAGGCCGGCGAGCGCTTCGTCATCCCGGGTCCGCCGCGGCGCGAAGGCGACACCCAGTGGACGCCGATCGCCGTGGACGCCGACGCCGCGCCGTTGGCCCCCGGCCTCGATCCGCGGCGCCGTGGGCTTGGGCCTGGACTCGGCGACCCTTTGACGCCGTAGCCGATTGGGGCTGCCGCGTCTGCCGCGACGCACCGTCACGGCTTGCCGAGGGCCGGCCTTGCGCGGCGGCGCGCGCCACCCTATCTTTCGCGACCGCTGTCGAGACGGCGAGGTACGCCCGAAGGCGGCGCCCAGGCAAGGAGTCACGAAGATGGCCTCTGCAGACGTGCTCAAGATCACCCAAGGCAACTTTCAGTCCGAGGTCTTGGACTCCAAGGTGCCCGTCCTCGTCGACTTCTGGGCCACCTGGTGCGGTCCGTGCCGCGCGGTGGCGCCCATCGTGGAGTCGCTGGCAGGCGAGTACGCGGGTCGCGCCAAGGTCGGAAAAATCGACGTCGACGCCGAGCAGACGTTGGCGCAACAGTTCAACATCGCGTCGATCCCGACGCTGATCGTCTTCAAGGGCGGCAAGCCAGTCGAGTCGGTTCTCGGCGCACGCCCGAAGACGCAGATCGCCGCGTTGCTCGACAAGCACCTCGGCTGAGCAGGCGCGGTCTGCAACGTCGCGGCGTCCTGGCTTGACCCGCGCGGTTGGTGCTCGGCCGCGTCGCACTGGCTCGCGGACAGGAGAGTCTCGATGAAGAACGGTGGTGTCATCGCCTTGGCGGCGATCGTCGTGGCGACGGTAGCGTTCCTGCTCTATAGCCTCTCGGGCGAACCGAGCGGCGACGCTGCCGCTGGGGCCGGCGCCGTGGGCCAGGCGGAGGGCAGCGGCAGCGAGGCCCTGGGCGCGGCGAACGCCGCCAAGGTCGGTCGCGAGCAGAACGAGGGCGGCGCGTCCGATGAGCAGGCGGCGGCAGAGCTCAAGCTGCCGGGCCAGCTGCCGAGCCTTGGTCTGCAGCCGCTGGCGGCGAACGAGGCGCCGGTCAAGCCACACAGCGAGGTCGAGCTTGAGGGGACCATCCAGCAGGTCGACGCCGAGATGGCGATTCGCGCTGTGTTTCCGAAGATCCGCGGCTGCTACGCCGAGCTCCGCGAACGCGCGCCCCAGGCCCAGGGGCGCATGCTCATGAAGATGAATGTGCGCCGCAACGACGACGGCCAAGCCGGCACGGGCGAGCTCTTCCTAAAGGAGACGCAGTTCACCGACCCGAAGTACCTGACCTGTGTCCGGGCGTCGATCGACGAGACCAAGTTCAAGACCGACGCCAGCCAGATCGACGGCAGCTTCACCTTCACCCTCTGGCTCGCCCCCGAGGATGTCGACAACCATCGCAAGTTTGCGGCCGAGCAAGGCGGCGCGGCCCCGGCCCGCCCGAGCGACGGCGAGCGCCCGGTTCAGCCCTAGTCGGCGCCGAGCCAGCCGCCGCACCGCGCGCCGAGCCAGCCGCCCGCGGCGCAGCCTATTACCGTCAGCATCAAGTAGACACCTGCGGCCCCGTGGCGGCCGGCGCTCCAGTGCGCTAGGACCTCAGCGTTGAACGCAGAGTAGGTCGTGAACCCGCCCATCGCGCCGGTCGTCCACAGCAAGCGCACGGTGTCGCTCGAGAAGCCGCCACGTCGCTCGGCGAAGGCGAGGAGCAGCATCAGCGTCGCCGATCCGACGACGTTGACGAACAGCGTACCGGCGCTGGCGGACCACGCCGGCCCTACGCCGGAGAGCGCTCGGCGGCTGGCGAGGCCGACGGCGTAGCGCAAGAGCCCACCAGCGCCGCTGCCAACAAAGACCGCCAAGAGAGCGAGCCCGCTGACCTGATCACCGGATGCGAGGGGCACAGACGCGGCCAGGTCAGGCCCCGGCGGCAGACTCACTCGGCCACCGGGTTGATGACCAAGAAGCAGCGCGAGACGCCGGTGAACAGGCCACAACGGGCGCAGTAGGGCACAGTCCACTTCTTGCCCGGCACGATGATGCACTGGTTGGGCGACTTGCCCTTGCACTTGCTCGCAGCGCAGAGCGGCTTATCGGCGCTGCAGACGGTGCCGCAGTAGCAGTTAGGCTCGGTGTCGGACATCGGGGTGCAGGTGCATTTGCTGTCTCGGTCGGCGTCGACGAAGACACAGTCGTCTTGGGCGACGCAGCCCGGCACGTCGCCGAGCGGCTCGCACTTGAACTTCGGGCAGATTCGCACGCTGCCGTCGAGCTTACAGCCGCTGCCGCAGCTGCACGTCGCGTCTACGTCTTGGCAGATCGCGGCGTGGCACACGGGGGCCTTGCCAGCGGCCGCACAGGCCTTGCCGCAATAGCACTCGCCGCTGCCAGGGCAGTCCGCCAAGAAGGCGCACTGGTCATCGTATTGCTGAAACAGCGCGCGCGCTTCGGCGGCGATGCCGAGGCACGATGGCTTGGCGGTGTCCTCGTCGACCGTGTCCTTGCCGGCCCCGCCGCCGGTGTCGGCGTCGGCGACCGCGCTGTCGCTCGATCCCTCCTGAACCTTGTCGCCGCCACAGGCCGAGACGCTGCACGCGACGGCCGTCACCAGCGGCAACCAGAAGGGCCGCCGACGCACACCGTGAGCGGTGAGGACCGCACAGGCGGATGCGAGCCCGAGAGCCTGCGTCGCGATCGTGGTGTCCATTGGCTGGAGAGTGCTCATGTCCCGGCTCCATGCAGGCAGGGGTTATCGTGCCGCAGGGTCACGGTAGCGCAGCCGCACCCAGAGCGCCACCGCGCGGGCCTGGTCGAGCGAGGCGAGGAGTGGTCAACCGACGGGACCCGGCGCCGAATTGTCATTGCCAGGAAACGAGGATCTGCTAACGTCCTTCGCCGCGCGCGCCTGCCTGGAGCGGCCTGCGCCCACGTACGCCCTGGGTTATGAACCTCTGACGTCCCAAGGTCTCCCTGGCAGAGGAACTCGCCATGGCCCAGTGTCGCCGCCCCGCCCACGCGAGGGGCATCGTGCGCAGCCTGAGCGTCGGCCTCACGGTCGTCGGATTGTCGGCTTGCGTCGGCGCCGGCGGCGGCGGCGGATTCGTCGGCGTCGCTGGCAGCGGCGGCGACAGTGGTGCTGTGGGCGTCACCGCGGACGGCGGCGGGGGCCAGAGCGAGACGGTAGGCGGCGGCAGCGACGGCCCGCAGACGGTCAGCGACACCCAGGGTGGCGGCGCGGACACCATTGGCGCGATCTGCGGCGACGGCCAGTGCCAAGCCGGCGAGAGCCAAGCGACGTGCCCACAGGACTGTAAGGCCGGCGCCCCATTCTGCGGCGACCTCGCCTGCAATGGCGGCGAGACCCCTGCGACGTGCCCAGGCGACTGCCCGTTGCAGGGCGGAACTTGGAAGAAGTGCGTCTTCAGCAAGTGCCAGAGCCAGTGGTCCGCCTGCAGCGCCTCGGCCGCCTGTGTCGGCGCCGCCAACTGCATCGACGCCTGCAATGGTGTCAAGCAATGCGAGCAGGCCTGCTTCGAGGCGACGCCTGACGATGGCAAGAACCCCCTCATGAACCTCTACCTTTGCGGTGGCGAGCAGCAGTGCGGCGGGGCGAACCCGGTCAGCTGTGGCGACGGGACGTGCGGCGCTGGCGAGAACTCGACGACCTGCCCGCAGGACTGCAAGCAGGGCGCAGTGTGCGGTGACGGAGCCTGCAACGGCGCGGAGACGGCCATGAGCTGCCCGGCGGACTGCAAGACCGCGGCCAAGTGCGGCAACGGGGTATGCGAGGCCGGTGAATCGCAAGGCACCTGTCCCGCTGATTGTCAGCCCGTCGCGCAGTGCGGCAACGGCGTCTGCGAGTCCGCGGAGACCAGCAACAATTGCCCGCAGGACTGTGGCTTGCCGAACAAGTGCGGCAACGGCGTCTGCGACGCCGGCGAGACGCAGAGCAGCTGCCCGGCGGACTGCAAGTCAAGCAGCAAGTGCGGCAACGGCATCTGCGACGCCGGTGAGAGCTCGACCAGCTGCCCGAAGGACTGCAAGCCCGCCAACAAGTGTGGCAACGGCGTGTGCGATGCCGACGAGTCTTCGAGCACATGCCCTGTCGACTGCCCAGCGGACGACTGCTTCGCGCAGAAGTGCGCCAAGGAGATCGCGGTCTGCGATGCCAACCCCAAGTGCGTCGCGACCTACCTGTATGCGGCCCTCAGCGGCTGCTCCAAGACCAACGGCTGCCAAGACGGACCCTGCGTTCAGACCTTCTGCGGCACGGAGTTCCAGGAGTGTACGGGGACGCCGGCATGCAACACGCTGCTCGGCTGCTTGCAGGGCTGCAAGCAAGATCAGGCCTGCGCGACCAAGTGCTTCGGCACTGGCATCGATGACTATGAAGCGATGGCGACTTGCTACGACAACTGGTGCGGGCCATGAGGCTCGGCTGAACCGTCGCGGCGGCCGCTCGGCCAGATCGCGACTGCAAACTGGGCACGAGAGTGCCAGGATTGGCTGCCGTGAATCGACGTCAGGGCCATGACGTTGGGCAGGCAGCGGGTCGATGGGCAGACAGAGCGCCAGCGTGGCGCCGGAGGACAGAGATGAGCAGTTCGATGTGGAACGCCTTGTTTCGGCAGGGGATTCCGGTTGCGCTCGTCGCGCTTCTCGCGGCATGCGTGGGCAGCGGCGGTGGCGGCGGCACGGACACCACGGGCGGCGTCGACGCCTGCGGCAAGCAGAACGACTGCATCTCGGACTGTGGCAACGCCAAGTGCGAAGCCCCGGAGACCACCGCCAGCTGCGCCAGCGACTGCAAGGCCGCCGGCCCGGTCTGCGGCGACGG
>SXGT01065491.1_pt1 | contig 24528 bp, 15 predicted proteins | sample 3176221 | NCBI WGS metagenome assembly SXGT01 (sample SAMN11356862, study PRJNA531348) | freshwater metagenome | isolation source: freshwater sample F1-120 | place: China: Fuxian Lake, Yuxi | collected 2017-12-25
AGCACTGGAATGGGAATGTTTGCATCATTTTGGCCGCTTTTCAATCACATTAAGTCGCGCGAAATTGCGATGACCAGTCCAGTTGAAATGGATTATCGCGGAATGATGGAACCAAATTCAAATCAACTTAACGAAAAAAAAGGTTCGTGGACAATGTCATTTTTATACCGCGAAAGTGATATGGGACCAACCGGTAAAGACGGGACTGTCACCGTGATTGACACGGCTCCGATCACTGTTCTCTCAGTGGGATTGAAGGGTGCGTATGGAATGAAGAAGACCAACGAGGGATTGAAAATTCTCAACGAGTGGATTGCGGCACATCCCGCATGGCGCGTGGTTGGCGACCCAAGAACATTCTCATATAACGGCCCAGCAGTTCGAAATGGAGACAAGTGGAGCGAAGTCCAACTGCCAATTGAACTGAAGTCTGATGTACTCTCAAAGAATGGAACTGAAAGTACTAGCGATTGATATTGGCGGAACGAATGTCAAGATCCGAGTTGCTGCCGACCCAGAGAAGAGATCGTTTCCTTCGGGGACATCGCTGACCCCACAACAAATGGTTGAGGGCGTATTGAAGTTGGCGCAAGGTTGGACATTCGACGCTGTCTCGATTGGATTGCCAGCGCCAATCAGCAAGAACCAACCAACACGTGATCCTGCCAACCTCGGCAAGGGATGGGTCGACTTTGATTATGACAATGAGTTTGCAAAGAAGGTGAAATTGGTCAACGATGCTGCGATGCAAGCGGTCGGTTCGTACGACGGCGGACGCATGCTCTTCTTGGGTTTAGGCACGGGGCTGGGATCGTGTCTGATTGCTGACCACGTGATCATCCCAATGGAACTTGCGCACATGCCTTATCGCAAAGGAAAAAGTTTCGAAGACGCTGTTGGTGTAAGGGCGTTGAAGAAGCACGGAAGAAAACGTTGGGAGAAAGAAGTCCATGAAGTGATCGAGATTCTTTCGGCGGGAATTCTTCCTGATTATGTCGTTCTAGGCGGCGGAAATGCCGTGCGATTGAAAGATATTCCTACGAATTGCAAGCTTGGTAATAACGCGAATGCATTCACTGGTGGATTCCGTCTGTGGGCTCCAGAGTGGGCGAAGTCTGTTGCGGTTTATCACAGATAATTCGAATTCGAAAATTTATTTCTGAGGAAGCAGTCCACCCATCGGTTTGATTGCTTGGCGTGAAGCCCACACAATCAGCGCGATTCCACCTGTAATCATTACGAGCGAGAGCAACATAGGAAGTGTCAACGAACCGATCATGAACACGCCATCATCGATTTGCCGAAACTGTTCACTTATGATTCGAGCCGCCCCATAGGTGACAAGAAAAACTCCCGCAATCACTCCAGGGCGCCGTGGGTTCATCCAAACGATCGCCATCACGAGAAACAAAATCGGTCCATCTGTGAATGCTTGAATGAAGTTGCTGGGGTAGTACGCAGTCAACAATGGTTCAAGTTTTGCAAGGACATCTGTACGGTGCAGATATGCGGCGCGATAGACGGCTTCGGGAAGTGGTTCTGCGGGATTCACAAGTTGTTGAAGTGGAGCGAGTTTCGCGGCGGGGAAATTGGATTCTAAAATTTCCGATGGATATTTGACCGCCCACCAAGGTGGATTCGCCTGCATAGATTCTGGAAGCGGCTTGCCCCACAATTCGCCATTGACCCAATTGGCTAAACGACCAAAACACAAACCAAATGGCGCGGCGAATGCGACGCAATCAAAGAGATGAAGAATCGGAAGTCGAACTCGGCGCGCGAAGAGCGCGCAGGCAATCATCGATCCAAGAATGCCGCCATGGCTGGACATCCCGCCTTTGTGAATATCCAACAGTCCCCACCACGGCAACGAAGAATGAAATGTAATCAAGAGTTGTGGTTCATAGAAAACCACATGTCCCACGCGACCTCCGATGACAACTCCCATAATCAGATAAGTCATCAAGTCGCCAACTTGCGGAATCGTCAAGCCAATTCGAGCGCGTCGAGCAAGTTCGCGCAAGAGCAACCAACCAAGAAAAAATCCCGCGGCATAGGAAATGCCATACCAGCGGATTCCGAAGCCTGACGATATCTCGATGGCGAATGGGTCGAGCGTGTGCACAATGGTGGCGAGCATCTGCGTAGCATCCCCGACTTGTGATGGATGCGCCACCCACCCACGGAAGTCTCAGCGAATTCGCTCGGCCGGAGCGGCCAGGAGATTTGACGCCATTCTTGAACTTGTTGATCCAGGGCAAGACGCTGACATTCGACGAATCGCGCGCGGCGTTTGGTGAAATAATGACCGGCTCTGCCCATCATGCAGAAATGGGCGCCTTCTTGGCGCTGCTCGCGCGGCGTTTGCCAACCGTCGATGAACTCGCTGGCGCCGCAACTGTGATGCGCGAACACGCCACAACGTTTTCAACTTCGATCGACACCGCAAAGATTCTCGATACCGCGGGCACTGGTGGAGCACCAAAGACATTCAATGTCAGCACGCTTGCGGCGATTGTCGCGGCATCAGCCGGTGCGTTCGTTGCGAAACATGGAAATCGATCTCGCACTGGTCGAGGATCGGCCGAGGTCTTGGATGCGCTTGGGGTGAAAGTTGATGCGACTGGATTGATTCAGCGACGCTGTCTTGAAGAGGCACATGTTGCATTTTGTTTCGCGCCAAATCATCACCCAGCCGCACGACACGCGATGCCTGTTCGTAAGGCGCTGGGGTTTCCGACGATTTTTAATTTACTTGGTCCACTGACAAATCCCGTGAATGCTCGCAGACAAGCGATCGGTGTTTATGACCGTGCGTTTGTTCCCATTATCGCGGAGGTACTGCGTGAACTCGGCGCAGTGCGTGCGGTGGTTTATCACGGCATGGATGGTTTGGATGAAATGACCACGGGCGCAGCAACATTGATCGCAGAAGTGAAGCATGATGCGCAAGGTGGATCTGTGAAGGTTTATGAAACAACACCGGAACTCTTGGGGATCACACGAGTCAATCCGCTTTCGATTGCGCCAGAAAATCTCGATGCGGCAACAAAACTTTTCCGGGATGTTCTTGAAGATCGCGCGCCACGCGCCGCTCGAGATATGACGCTTATAAATGCTGCGGGGGCCTTGCTTGCCGCGGGAATTGTGGATGACTTGCGCGGGGGAGTTGCGGTCGCGCAATCCGTGCTGACTTCCGGCGCTGCCCGAACAACGCTTTCCAACCTTGTCCGAATATCCAACGAGAGCATTACTTGATTTCCATATCTTTCAAAGTTCACTATGACAACAACCACTGAAACTATTCATATGACATCTCAAGAATGGATCGACCTAGGAATGAAGTATGGGGCGCCAATTCTCTGGTCGTGCGTCATTGTTGTCGTTGCGTTTTTCGCCGCAAGTTGGGTGCGACGCTTGGTTGTGAACGCTTGTGAGCGAGCGGAAATCGAACCAACCCTTGCGCGCTTCTTTGCAAAGCTGACGCGTTGGGTGATCTTGTTGATTGCTGGAACATTTGTGTTGAATAAATTTGGATTCGAAACCGCAAGTTTCTCTGTGTTGATCGGCGCAGTTGGATTAGCGGTCAGTCTTGCATTCCAAGGAACACTGTCCAACTTTGCCTCTGGAATTATGCTGATGATCTTCCGTCCATACAAGATTGGCGATTCAATCATTGCCGCGGGACAAACTGGAACGGTCTATGAAATCGATTTGTTCTCAACGACCCTCGACACGGTCGACAACAAACGAATATTCATTCCAAACACGGCAATCTTTGGAGCGGTCATCACAAATATCAGTTTCCATGAAAAGCGGCGCGTGGATGTGGTTGTTGTTTTGCACCACAGCGCGAGTATCGACAAGACGCGCGCGGCACTGATCGAAGCGGCGAAGCGTATACCTGGTTGCCTTCCAGACAAACCTGAAATTGTTCTTGTGGAAATGACCGCTGGGGGAATCACTTGGCAAGTGCAGGTGTGGAGCCAATCAGGAGATTTTATCGCTGTGCGACAGGCGGCGATGCGGGAGGTCAAGATTGCGCTTGATTCTGCGGATCTTCCATTCGCAGTTGCGCCATCTGTTGAAACGAAAAGGTGATTCGGCTGACTTTTAAGGACCAACCCAAGTTCCATTGACTTGGCGATATCGCGGTGCGCGGGCGATATTGAGCCCAGCGTTATCGCGATTCCAAATTACAGCGCCAGCATTATTCACTTCGAAGATACGACCACTGTTCGTCAGGGTGATCAAGGTTGTATTGTTGAGTGTTCGAAAAGCCCCACACTGAACCGCTCCGCCATAAATCTGATTGGGCGATCCGTATGTCCACGCGGGAGTGCTTGGACCAAATGAAAGCACGGGGTCAATCAAATAATTTCCCGACGAATCGCGTGGCGGAATGATTTCCATAACTGTGGAATAATCATTAGCGCTTCCAGCGCGATCTCCATTGCAGAAGGCCATAATGTTGCCAGCGCCAGGCAGTCCTGCATCGATCCATGTTGCGCTATGAACTACAAAGAAAAATTGATTTGCGGTTGTGCCACGATCATAAGTTGCGGGATTTCCCCAACGATAGAGAATGTCGCCACCACGCCCTCTCGCGCCACCAGTATGTGTTGCCGCTTCTGCAGTCGTTGTCGAATGATCTATCACCCAGAATTCGTTGAGTTTGCGAGAACTGACAACGATCTGATCGAGAACAGGGTTGTAATCGATTGAGTTCATATGAATCCAATCACCTGTTCCTTGTGCTGAGACTGATCCCGCGTTGATGTTTACCAATTCGGGCTTCGTGCTGATTACGGCATAATTTGGAAGCGCCGCATTCGTATCTTGCACAAGATGATCCCAAAGATTCCAACGCCACACAACGCTATATGTGCTGTATCCCGTTGGTTGAATTTCCAGAATTGACTCGGACCATATTGACGATGTGAGATTCACACGGCCAATGGCGGTTCCTTCTGCCTGTGTGTGACCCTCCCACACAATGCAAAGAATATTTCCATTTGGCATCAGACAAATGTCGTGGTGGTGTCCATATTCCGCATTCGAAACAATGAGATCGTTGACAATTGTCCCCGCAGCATTAAAAACCTGAATGCGGCCGCCGCGAGCAGCTCCGTTATAAATCCCCCCCATATAGATGGTCGGGCGAACAAGGGTTCCATCGCCGCGCAAGTATGCAACGCTCGCGCCACCAGCAGCACCGACCCATGTCTTCGCTACAAGGCCAGCCGAGTCATACGCTGTTGTTGTCGTTGTGTTCGTTGTTGTCACAAGCAACCACTCGGGATCTAGCGCGGGGCATTGACCCCAACCGCCAAGGAGTGAGGCGAGGTCGCTACCGTCGGTCGTCCCATCACCCGTGACATCGCCGCCGGATCCCCCCCAGTTTGAGAGGAGGCTTGCAAGGTCAACACCATCAACAATGTTGTCGCCATTCAAGTCGGGCGGGCAAGCTGCATGAGCACTTTGTGAAATGTCGGCGGAATGGCTGGCAGCAATCATGGCGATGACTGCTGTGGGAAAAATCCCCACACGAGATTGTTTGTGGAAGTTTCGTGGTTGAATAGTCATATCGATCAAACTTCGAGATATCTGATTATGTCGCTGGGTTGGGCAATTGCAAGCAGAGTGTTGGTTTCTATGAATACTTTGGAGGATTGACGGTAGTGTGGGACAGCGAAGCGCCCAGAAACGGTGAATTTTTGAGCATTCGTCCGTTGGATAATGTGGGTTTTGGGTTGATAAGCAAGATGACTTCGGATGATGCGCAAGATTCAAGGCGCAAAGCGACTTTGTGGTAGCCGATATCCTCCAATGATCAAACCAAGACCTTCTATTTCAATTGAGGGTGCAGCACTTGAAACACCAAAAGCGGTAAACCCTTGGTACGAAAATCCAGTGTGGATTTGGATCGCGTTTGGCGCGTGGATAGTTGCCCTTGTTGTCATAAGTGTGATGGTTGGAATCAATCCAACTGGACGCACGGTGACTGGCTTGTATCACGATGCGAGTTATAACTGGTTTCAACAGAAGCCGCTATATAACGGACCGGGTGGCATGAATTATTTCCCGCAGTTTGCGCCAAGCTTTTTTTTGCTTCATTGGCTTCCTGTACCAATTGGCGACATTGCGTGGCGTTGGTTGTCTGGATTCATTTTGTTTTTTGGAATTTGGAGACTCGTCAAAAATCAATTTCAATCCAACGCATTTATTGTTCTACCGTGGATTTTGCTGATGGCGTTGCCGTTATCGCTTTCCGCGCTGCGGTATGGTCAGGCCAATGCTTTGTTTTCTGGGCTCTTGGTGAATGTCGCGGCATCAATTGCACAGCGGCGTTGGACCGGAGCAACTCTTTGGATGATGCTTGCTGTGATCGTAAAACCACTTGGGTTGGTTATCTTCTTGCTTGCACCATTCGTCTATGTTCAACTGCGGTGGAAAGTGCTTGAAGCGATTCTCGTGCTCGTTCTTGCGCCTTTTTTTGTTTCGGATTTTGATTATGTGTTGTCACAATATTTTGCTTCGTTTTCCAATCTTCAGTCTTGCTCCGCGGTCGCAGAACACCGCTTTGCGGACTTTCACGGAATTATCAGAACATTCGGTGTGGAACTTCCACCAACTCTTGTGCTTGGAATCAGGTTCGTCGCAGCGCTTGCCACGCTTGGAATATGGTTTGTTGCGAGTCGCCGATTTGATGAACCACTTCGTGCAATTTGGCTTCTGGCGCTTACAACAATCTATTTAATGCTCTTTAATCCAATGAACGAATCCAACAGTTATGTAATTCTCGCCCCAGCTTTATCAATATGGGCGCTCATATTGTTGGCGACCTCGGAGTATCGAGCTCTTGGGTGGTGTTTGGTCGGTTGCATCCTCTCAATTGGCCTTCTGAAAGAGCCGCTTCGCCCCATCTTTGGAAATGGCTTCGCTCTGCTTTGGAATCCAGTCATGGCTCTCGCGTTTTTTGGTGTACTAATGCTGATTCTTCGGGATGCGCAAAATTCGAAACAGATTCTGATACCCACGAAAGATTTCAACCAGAAATGATTCCTCCCATAAACCAAAATCTCGTTGGGCCATATGTTAGTTTTTTATTGCCGTGCTTCAACGAAAGCGAAGTCCTTATCGAAATGCACCGTCGCGTGAAAGATGTTGGGGAGAAACTTGCGAAGACTTATGAGATTGTTTTTGTCAACGATGGATCGACCGATGACACATTGCTGAAAATGATCGAACTCTCCGAGAAAGACCCGATGCTTGTCGTTGTTGATCTTTCCCGTAATCATGGTCACCAACTGGCGCTCTCTGCGGGATTGCAATGTTGCGCGGGAGAGCGTGTGCTTGTTCTTGATGCAGACCTGCAAGATCCACCAGAGTTACTTCCACAAATGCTTGAACTTATGGATCAAGGTGCTGATGTGGTGTTTGCTCAACGGCGAACAAGACTCGGTGATGCGCCCCTGAAGCGTTTCGCTTGCGCTGTCTTTTACAGACTGCTGCAAAAATTGTCAGACACAGCAATTCCACTTGACACTGGTGATTTTCGATTGATGTCTCGCAGGGTTGTGGACCAAGTGTTACGAATGCCAGAACGCCATCGATTCATTCGTGGGATGGTGAGTTGGGTTGGATATCGTCAGGTTCCATTTTTCTATGATCGCGAAAAACGATTTGCTGGAGAGACGAAATATCCATTTTTTCGCCTCTTGGCACTTGCGCTCGACGGTATCGCCTCATCTTCAACAAAGCCATTAATGTTGGCAAGTTATGCGGGAGGGCTCTTCGCATTCTTGTGCCTTGGATTTATCGGCTATGCGATGTATTCGTTGTTCTTTGTTGGTCAAACCCCTCAAGGATGGACGAGTTTGATGATCGTTGTCACCCTGATGGGAAGCGTTCAACTATTTGTCCTTGGAATCGTTGGACAATATCTAGGAAGGATTCACGAACAAGTTCGAGGCAGACCTATATTTATTATTCGAGATATTGTTCGGGGACGATCGGTCTCGTGACCTGACATCCTTCCGCGAGCAGGGCGTCCAAAAAGAAAAAGGGGAAGACTTTCTGAAAGTCCTTGGCGCATTCATAGAGTGCGCCCATGCCGCGCAGGATGGGCGGTAACAAAGCAACGCAACACGCCTTCCTTCCTTGGATCGCCGGTGCAATGGTCGCCGGTGCAGCAAGCGCTGGAATTGCTGTGGGGTTGGTGGAGCCAATCGATGCTTTGGATGAACGTGGTCGACTTGTCGTTGTCACCGCGTTGATCGCTGCCGCCATCGCCACGCACGGAATAGCGCTGGCGTGGCGGCGGTGGTCGTTTGCATCTGCAATATGTCTACTGATCGCAGCTGCGGCGTTTGGCGCATTCCGAGTCGCCACCGTAAATCAAGAGTGGCGAGAGTTATTGAAATCACTTGGCGTCTCCGCTGTATGTGTTCAAACAAAAAAATCCACTTCGTATGTTGAATCCACCCGGAAGCTTGTGTGCGTCGAAGGCATTGTCGTTTCAACTCCGCGCACTGATGAATTTGCTTATCGCGACGCGCTCATTGCGTGTGATTCGCTCGAAGAAGACACGCTTGCTCGCTTTGTGCCGCGGACACCGTCGATTCGTTTCAATCTTGAAATCGATTCTGTGCTCGACAGTCGTGGCGACCGCCATGAAATCCATGCGACACTGCGGGTGATTGTGGAGGGCACAGTCGCTGGATGTGTGGCTGGAGATCGAGTGCGGGCAAAGGGTTGGTTGAGTGGATTTGGTCTGCCAACAAATCCGGGTGGCTTCAATTCGATGGCGTGGAGTCGCATGCGCGGCATCGCTGGGTTGTTGTCGATACCAAACGAACATCTGATTGAACGCCAGGATTGTGCGCTCTTCTGTGCAACTTCGTTTCTTGCGCGTTGGCGATCTGGTGTTGATGTGAATTTGCGTGATGCACTCGGTGATGAATCCAGACTTGATGCGACCGCTCTCATCGCAGCATCAACAACTGGTGCAAACTGGCCGGGCTTGCGTTCGGTATCGAAGGCCTTCGCATCAACTGGTGTCCAGCATCTCGTTGCGATTTCTGGGTTCAACTTTGGCATACTTGCTGCGTGCGCACTTTGGTGTATTCGTCAAATGCGGTTGGCGCCTCGGATCGGAGGAATCGCTCTAATTCTTCTTGCAATTCTCTTTGTAATTTCAATCGAGTCTGAGGTTTCTTCGGTGCGTGCTGCGTTGATGGGAGGAACCGCAGCAATTGCGCTTTCATTTGGTCGATCTATTCAGTTTGGATCGCTGGTTGGACTGACGGCGATGGTCATTGTTGCGTTTGATCCATTCGCCGCGTCTCAACCGGGGTTTCAACTCAGCTTTGGAGCGATATTTGGACTTCGATACATCTCGCCATTGATTGGTCGTTGGCTGAATTGTGCTGTCCGCGGATATGGACTTTTCGCAACACTTCTTCGCCGCGCACTCGAACCTCTCGCGGCAGGACTTTCCGCCTGGGTCGTCACGGCGCCAATCATCGCGCTGCACTTTGGAACTTGCCCACTGTGGTGCGTCCCCTGCACACTTGCACTTTCGCCAAGCTTCGCCGTGATGGTCATCTCTTCAAATATCGCCGTCGTAGCTCAACCTATCTGTCCGTCAATTGGATTTGCGGCTGGTTGGGTTTCCATTTTGAATGCCCGCACGATTCTTTGTGTCGTGCGTTTTTGCGCGACACTTCCAGGAGCGCTTCCTTCAGGGACATCCGTGCGGATGGTCGAGGATCAGGGCGATTGGCGCACACGAATCGACATGATTGATGTGGGAAATGGTTCGTGTTATCTGATTCGTTCTGAATCATCGTCGGTTCTTTTCGATTGTGGAAGCCTTGGTGCTGGGGCGGTTGGTTCGCAAACAATCGTTCCAGCCCTGCGAGCGCTTGGGGTTCACGCGCTTGATGCTGTCGTGATATCGCATCCGAATTTGGATCATTATGGCGCATTGCCGGAAGTGGTCAGAGCGTTTTCTGTACCGCGCGTTTTAGTTACACCCCAATTTATTCGGTGGGCTCGATATGGCGCTGCGCACGAAGCGTTGCGTGTGGCACAGCTTGGGGGGGCATCCATCGAAGATTTTTCCAAAGGCGATGAAGGCCAATTTGGATATATGCGTTGGCGCGTACTTCACCCTCCCGCAAAAAGTCTCTTCACAGATTCAAACGATGGAAGTCTCATCATTCATATTTCCTGCCAAGGTTTCTCGATACTTCTTGTTGGTGATTCGGCACGAGAAGCTTGTCGTGCCGTACTTGAGTCTCCAAACTCCGAAGATCTTCAGGACATTACTGTTTTTGAACTTCCGCATCACGGAAGTTTTCGCCCTGATGCGGCGGCTCTTGCGACGCGTGTTGCAAGTCCAATTGTCCTGCAATCAACCGGACCAATTCGACTTGTAAAAGATAAGTGGGGGGAGGTTCTTATAGACGCGCAACGACTGGTGACTGCGCGAGATAATGCGTGTGCGGTTGTATGGAAATTCGACGGGACAGTTTGGGTTGGTCGCTGGAACGGATTGCATTATGAATGGTCCGATTCTGGATTGCGGCGGGATGTTCAACACGAAATCAAAGATATTGAGTTGGTCGAATTACAAAAATTGAAAACACCGGAATCATCCACCAACAGCGACGTCGATCAAGATCGCTCTTCGCAGGATGACCGTATCACCAACAGGTCCGCCCTCGGCCTCTTCGATCTCGATTTCGAGTGGGCCCGGTTGAATCGTGACGCCAATTCGCGCTTTCGGATTTTTTTTGTTGAGCGAATAACGTGCGATCTCTTGGTTGTTCTGGCGAATGACGAATCTGCAGTCTGCCAAATCGAGAATGGATGGTGGAATCTCTATCTCTGCGCTGAAGATGGAGAAGCCCTTGGGGATTTCGTAGATGAGCCGTTCAGGCCCCCTGATCTCTATTGCGGATGCGCCCAAAGGAGCTTCGACCTTGCTGACAATTGGTGTTGGGTATTCCGCACGCGGAAGCGATGGAGAAATTGGTGGAAGCACCGTTGGTTTGAACTGCGAAAGAGGAACCATTCGCTTTGGTGATTGGGATACGCAGCGAATTTCATCTGTAAGGATTGGCTGCGAAGATCGACTCATCCCCAATGACATGCCTTGCAGAACAAATCCGCCACCAAATCCGCCGGTAATTGATGTTCCGTCAATGATGGATCCATCCGACAGCCAGACACGCACCGCCGCGACTTTGGGTTGTGCGCTGACAAGCGCAATTCCTGCAACTCGCTCGAGCGGAACTTCTCGTTTGACGCCCGCGTTTTCGATGATCATTGGTTCTGCAAATGATTCGATAAACCCATTCAATCGATCTCCATTACGAAGAACAATCTCATCGAAAATCGCTGCGAGTGGTGGTTGTTCCATTGGTTGCAACTGGATGAAGGATGTGCGATCAACAGAGATATCCATCATCCCCATTCCAGGATGCTTCCATCGTGCAACGGGGCCGGATGGCTGTATGTGAAATCCTCCAAAGGTTGCAATGATGACTTGGCCATCAGTCAGTTTTGTGAAAGAAAATGGTTGGCGCTCGATTGCGCCAAAATCATCACTCTTTGGAATCCACGCCAATGCCGTCGATCCAAGATCAATTCCATTTTCACTGTGAATAATTCCGCTTTCATCAAGTATTGCATCAACCCATTGACCTTGTGGAGTCAAGACTTCGACTAGTGACGTCTCGGCGGTTGCAAAGAGCAGGAGAGAGAGGAGTGGTGTGGTTACAAACATATTGCTCAACGCTGGAAAATGGGTAAATATCTGTTCGGCATTTGAAGCACAATCAACGCCATCGCTGAGGCGTATGACTCGCCAGCCTGATGATCAATCCACGAACCGTCGTCGCTTTGCATCGCAATTAATTCGTCGCGGACTCGAGACCACCACTGTTCCCAGCGATCACCACCAGCGAGATACATCGCTTGGGTGGAGTAATACTGACCATAAAAATAATGGGCCTGCATTTGTGGCCCGCCAGTATTTGCGATGGTCGAATTACTGCTCAGATACTCCAAACCACGTTCGATTGAATCATCTTCATACACGCCAGAATAAAAAAGGCTTGCGACTCCCGCGGCTGTCCGAGGCCAAGCGCTTGATCCTGGTTGGCGCATATATCGAAAGCCTCCATCCGCATTTTGACAATCGCGAACATAACGCACCGCGCGATCAATCGTGTCCTTTGGGATCTTGATGCCAGCGTTGCGTGCGCTTCGCATCGCCATCACCTGACAAATCGTTACAGAAACATCGGCGTCGTATGGAACTGGGTTGTAGCGCCAACCGCCTTCATCGTTTTGGCTATTCAAGATCAAGTCAATCGCGCGCACAAGCGCATCCCGAACGCGAGAATCATTTGGATTCATCCCATAAATCTCACCAAGAAAAAGCGTGGCAAATCCATGGCCATACATGGGACCGGTTGTACTTTCGGCGGCGAGAAGTCCACTCTCTGATTTGTTTGCAAGAACGAAATCGAGCGCACGCGCGACTTGTTCTCCATAACGTCCACGACCTGGCAGATTCCCATCCGCCATAAACGCCAAGGCGGCAAGAGATGCAATGCCAACATGTCGACCATAACGGCCTCTTCCAAATGATCCGTCTTCATTTTGCGATGACGCCAGATACGCAAGTCCGCGTTCCACAGACCGAGTCATTTCGGGGGTGATCTCGTTTTTCGCTGGCTTATTTTCTGCGCCAATACTTATGGGATTTGGTTTCGCTGTCGGACCATCAACTGGAGGGGGTGGAACGATGGGATTTGCCGCAGGATCAATCTTCGCGGGCGATTCAACGGCTTGTGCTGGTGGCTTTTCTGCGGCTGTGACCGGCGGTGATTGAAGTGCGAGGATGAATGTGATTGCAAGAATCATGATGTGGTGGTGTTTAGGTTTGAAACTTATTTTATGGCTTCGATTCTTCCGCGATTCGTCTGTAATACGCTTCGGTCCATCGGCGATACACCGAAGACATTTTTTCACGAACACCCTGACGAATGCTCTCACGCGTTCGGGGTGGCAAGCTTCCCCATTCTTCATCCGTCTCTTGAATCACTCCACCTTCAATTGCGTCAACGGTTGGTGGTAATTCTCCTGGACGATCTCCGGTGGGTTGTGACTTTGATTGTCCGGGTTTTTCACCTTCTTTTTGAGAGGCTCGTTGCTCTGCTTCTTCGCGACGCTTTTGTTCTGACGCTGCGGAATCGGATTGCTTCCCACCTTTTCCACCCTTCGGTTGCGGGGAACCTTTGGGTTTCCCGCTAGATGAAGAGGATGAAGATGAACTCGACGAAGATTGTTGCTGTTGTTGCTGCTGTTGCGCGGATGCGATCAATGCATCAAGTCTGGCAAGAACATCTTCTTGGACTCTTTGAACAGCTGTTCCAAAATCTTTTTCGCTCAAAAGTGTTGCGCTTCGACGCATACCTTCGACTGTTTCCTCAAGTGTATTCTTTGCTTCTTTTTCGCTCAAGATTCTCTGAAGTGTTTCTTTCTGTGAGCGCCCACTTTCTGCGCTTGCCTTCTTTGAATCTGACTCGCTGATACCAAGAAGGTCATCGAGAGATTTTTCATCTTCGCCCGATGGTTTTCCTGCTGTGGCTCCTTGAGAAGATTGTGCTTCTGGGGTTTGTGCTTCTGGGGTTTGTGCTTCTGGGGTTTGTGCTTCTGGGGGAACCGGTGTTGTGGTCTTTGAGTCTTGAGAACTGCTTGCGCTTACAAATCCAGCGACCACAAAAACAAAGATCGGAGAGGTTTTATTTGTTGTTTTCAAATTGGGTCCTTCGCTTCTGGTTCCAACTTGATTGGTGGCTCGCCTTCGGGAGGAACCAATACTGGGGCTCCGGCATTCTCTTTTTCTTTCATCTTTTTTTCGAGTTCTTTACGTAGATCATCGGCAATTTTTGCGATGGAATCCTGTCGTTTCGACAAACTATTAAGCACATCAACTGGCATTTTGGTGCTTTCAACAGCCTTTGTTCTTTCATAGATCCGCTGTTGAAGTGAACGTATCACTTTCAATTCTGAAAGTGGGGGGATCAACGGCTTTTCTTCTTCTGCGCCACCACCGCCACCACCGCCGCCGCCAGCGCCTTCGCTGGGATCTGCAAATGGGTCATCTGGCTTCTTGGCCGCTTCACCGAGTGCGGTCACTAAACCTCGGAGAATTTCCATAACTTCTCTCTCCATTTCAACTGTTGATTGTGTTGGTGGTCCACCGCGCAAATCCGCGGACGCGCGAGTGGCGGCATCAAGTGCAAGGGTGGTTGCTTCGGTGAATGTCGGAGACTTCTGAACATCTGGAGAACCTTCTGATATTTCGGAGATCGCTAGACGAATACTTTCTTGTTCAACACCCAATCGACGAGCCTCTACCAACACTCGTCGATCACCATCTTTGTTGACCAAGGTTTCGGTCGCAACCAACAAGCCTTCTTCACGATCACAAAGTTTTTTATATGCCTGCGCAAGCTCATTTGCTCGCTGTTGGCGTTCTTGCTCTTCATTCTTTTTTTCTTGTTGGCGAACCAGTTCCAGCGCCTCTTGAAAAAGAGCTGTTGCGCGAACAAGACTTTCGTGACCAAGAGTAATTTGAGGAGCGGCCGCGCTCAGTGCGCTTGCCGCACGACCCTCTGCCTCTGCTCCACGCTCAATCAAGCGAACAACCCGCTGCGCACTGGGGCCGGCCGCACGACCCTCGTCCGCCACACCAGATGCGTTCAGTGAAAGTGTTGCGGCTTGTTGTGCAACGGTCGGTGATGACTTCGCAACCTCGGCACCTTCGGCCGTCATAAGCGCAAGACCAAGTTCTTCTGTGCTCTCTGCTTGACGAACAATTTGTTCGAGTGCGTCGACCAGAGACGCGAGGCGACGGCGAAGTGTTTCGGTTCTCGCTTTTTCGTCATCGGCGAGATCGCCAATCATTTTCTGTACTGTCTCAAGCGCCGACGCGGACGAACGCTGCGCCTCATCAAGACGATTTTCTCGTGTTGCTTGCTCTGCTTGATCCATACGCGCAGCGAGTGATTCGTTGTCTCCGCGCTCCGCCGCCTGACGAAGATTCTCGGCCCTGGTGGGATCTTCCTTTTGAACTTTTTCCGCGCGCATTTTGAGTTCTTCGATCGTTTCGCGCGCTGCTTGCGCGGCCGTCTTCGCACTGTCCGCTGCACGATCTAGGTTTGCTGATTCATCAGCTGATAAATCTTCACGGCTTCTCCCAACGGTCTTTGCCGCGGCCTTTGTCCGTTCTGTTTCTGATTGTTGAATCGCCTCCGCGACCTTCTCTAGTTTTCGAGCCGCCATCCACGAATCTTTATCTTTATCAAGAAGCGCCGCAAGATCATCGAGTTCACTACGAACTTCGCGCTGCGCAGCTTTCGCGTCTTCTGTTTTTTGATTGCTATTTGTGGAATCTGGTTTCTCCGCGCTGTCTGCTTGTATTTGTGCGGATTCTTGTAGATCGTTTCGTGCTGACTCACTTTGTTTTTTTGCGGTTTCAAGAATGTCGTCGGCAGCGTCGATCAGGCTGCGGGTTGCGTCATCTTGAATTTCGTTTCTGTCCAGTCTTTCTTCAAGTCCATCCATCATCGATCGAATGTTTGAAATGCGCTCGCTGATTTCAGTTTGTGGACGCACTTGTGCTGAGGGGGATTCTTCGCGTGATATCAAATTTGCTTGTCGCTCACTCGCTCGGATGGCGCCCTGACGAATTGCCGCGATTGTGTTGCGCGTTTCTTCTTCAAACTGTGGGCGTGTCAACACACGGAGTCGGCGCGAAGTGGAACGCGTTCCATCTCGTGGAACACCATCAAGACGAAACACATCGTCTGCGACAAGGGTGATTTCGAACACCTCGCCAGGCTGTGCGTTTGCCGTAGCGAGATCAAAGATTGTTTCTGCCTCAACCTCTCGGGCCCCGTTGGCATCAACAGAAATTAAATCTTTGCGCCAAGTGGATGATTTTTTCGCCTGAAGAGTGATGCGGTCAAGTCCAATATCATCTCGACCCAAACCCTTGAGTGGAATGCGGGCAGTTGCAAGAACGGTTTCATCCGCGCTTGGTTCGGTGATAAGCGCTTCGGGAGGAAGATCTGCCGCAACATCGATCACAACTTGGATGTCGTCGATGTTTTGAACTCTGTTGTTGTCAATCAATCGAATGGTGATTGACCGTGATCGGTCTGCGCGCCAATCAATATGCCACATCCCGTTGGATTCTGAAAACTGAAAATTGAGATCATCTGGTTGGTCACTCTTTTTACTGCTCGACCAATTGAAGGTTGATCGAAGCCATTCATCACGCTGTGGCCCTTCTTGTGGAACAACAATGGTCGTTGATGGCAACATATCCAGCCCGACTGTGGAGCTTTCAAGAACAGAAACCGGAATGCGACCGCGGTTGTTTATGCCGTTTCCAAGTTCAAAGCTTTGTGGTTGGACCAACGCGGCATACTGTGGCGGCGTGACCGTTGCTTTTATTGATGCGAGTGTGGGAGCTTCAACAAAATCAATTCGCTGAATGTTTGTTTCAACATCGCGTGTCATAAACTGAAACTCAACCGCGTCAGAGCCAGCTTCGAGCAATCTCTCAAATCGTGTTTCGCCCTGATGAATGAGGGGGATCTTTTCCCACGATCCGATGTCTTCCCCAATGATGCGCCGCAATCGAACCCAAACTGGTTCGGCTTCTGGATTTCCTCGAAACAAATCCGCTTTCAGAGCAATCGCGGTTTCTTTGGGGTGGTGTGTCGCAAATGTTGTGCTGCGAATACCGGTGCGTGCTGGCCAATCGGCTGTCACCCACGGAGTGAGTGTTCTTAAAATTCCCGTTGTGGCAAGGGTTGGAGAAAAAACAAAGAAACCGATCCACAACAAAATGACAGTGAGGAGAAATCCACCCTCTTTTTTCATTTGTGTTGTTGACAACAATCCAGAAATTGCTTGGGGCTCGACAAGCGCAATGGCGTCGTTCTCAACCCGTTCTGCAAATTGGTTTCCTTTATATTTCGGATCCGCCGCGAATTCGACTCCAGATGCAAGACGACCCGAAGCGTGGGGGTTTCTTTTTTCCACTTCAAGCGCTAATCGAACGCGGGAAGATGCTGGCGCCAATACAGGGAGAAACCGACGTCGAAAAAGCCAGTTGGTAAAAAGTGATAGCCCCAACAATATCAACCAGCGAAGTGGTGATGGGAAGCGAACAACCGCATCGATTGCGATGCATCCAGAAAGTGCGAGGATGATCGTTCGCCCCAGAATGATTGATCTCTCGGCGATGCGAGTTGTTCGCAAACTTCGACCGACATCATCAAATTCTTTGGGTAGATTTCGAATAGTCACTTTTTTTATCCAACGAAATGCTACGCAAGCCTCAGCCATCTTCGGCCAACCCATTCCATCAAAAGAAGAAAAAGAACCACAAAAAGCGCTGCTGGGCTGTTCCAAATGGGGTCAAGAATGGAGCGTTCTCGACTTATGGCGCGTTTGGGCAAAAGTTGACGCAGTTTTTCAATATCGCCTGGCACGATAACGGCTCCACCAGTTCGATTTGCGAGATCTATGAGTTGTGGATGATCTGACTCGGGATGAGACAACTCGGTGTCGTTTCGAATGACCTTGACAACCTGTTCCATTGTGCCGGTGCGTGAAGATTCAACACGAACACGCCAGACACCTGGGTTCTCTGGTGACCAAAGACCAACCCAACCAGAAGTTTCATAGGTGAGTTGAATGGTTTGTTCTGATGTTGTTCCGGTGATTTCGATTGGTTGAATCTGAACATCAAGCGGAGCTTCACCAGCCACGCTTGTGGCTTTGGGGTCTTGAATCTCAACGCGAATCAGTGCGGGCGAACCAACTTCTAGCTGTTTGGGTTCGACAACCAACCGAAATGGATTTCCATCAGATTGTGTGGCGCCTCGAGAGAGATAGCGTATGAACTGGATCCAAAATCTTTCTTGGTATGTCTCACCAATACCGTGACGCCAACGCCAAGTTTCATCGGTCGCTACATACACAATTAATCCAGCGCCATATCGCATAGAAAGAGCGATTGGTGAAGAGGTTTTTCCAGAAAGGGTTTGGGCGCGGGCAAGAACTTCTGTTGTTGGCTTCAGTGATTCTTGTTCAATCCGCTGCGCCCATTCCAAACGACCGCGTTCACCAGATGCAGAAAGTGTGTTTGGCCACCGTTCTTTTGATGATTCACCAAGTCGCATCACGCCCGCTCGCAAAGCGTTTTCTGTTGGTTCGACAAAAACAGCCTCATCAAATCGTTCTGGTGTGCCACGCATTGGTAGGAGATCTTCAAGATCGGTTCCGCGCCAAGAGTTTGGTGTTGATCTTTCACCGCCAATCCACAAAAGTCCCGCGCCCCGCTCACTGACAGATTGTTTAATTTGTGCAATTTGTGTTCCCGACAAACTTCCCGATGGAACATCACCAATAATAAACAGATCAAAATTCAAAAACTCTTCTTCGGTTTGTGGCAATCGCTCCAGTGGGGCGTTTCCTTCTTGTGCGAAATCGCGATCCGCGGATAAGAGCATCACCGAACTCTCGAACGATGATTCGCGCACCAATAAATTTTTGAGGTATCTGAACTCCCACCTTGGGTATCCCTCGATATAAAGAACGCGAAGTGGGCGATCAATAAATTCGACCTGTACCGCCTGTTCGTTGTTTGCAACGACAAGATCATCTTGGCCGGCACTGACACGCACAATCCAACGCGCTGGGCCCGCTTCAGATTGAACGCCTGTTAGCACTGCTTCACCTCGCTGGTTGGTGAACTCCTCTGGTGTGACCTCAACTGTATTGATAACCCTTCCTGTTTTTTCATCAATGAGATCAACCTGAATCTTCGTGCGTGGTGTTCCACCGACACACTGCAATTTTGCAACAACAGGAACTTGGTCGCGAATGAACGCGCGGGATGGTGCCTCTGCTTCTATCACCGCAAGATCGGTCATCGCCTCCGCTGATCCCAACGGCACAACGAACACGGGCACCGCACGAGCTTGAAGAGCGCGCAACACACTTCGATCTATTGGACGTGTTGTTCGGCCATCAGACATAACCACAATCCCACTTGCTGGTCGACCCGCAAGCTTACGAAGCGCTGTTTCGACTGGAACCGTCAACTCTGTTGACCATCCAACTGCTTCTGGAATCTTTTGTGGATCGATATCGAATGCAGAAGCGTGAAAACCAAGCCAAATAATTTCGCGCTCCTTCTTGATGTCAGACCAAACATCGCTCTTCAGCAACTCGGTGATCACAGCATCTCTTGATTGCAGAGAACCATCTTGTTGGCGATTATCACTCACCGACATACTTCTGCTTCTGTCGACCAACACTGCCACCCAATCTGGTTGATTCTCAACAATTGGAAGTCGAAGTTGTGGACCCGCGATCAACGCACAGACAAAAACAAGAAGTGTTCCACGAATGATCCCAAGGACAACGCGGGTAGATGTTGCGCCGACCATTCTTCTATAACTCCAAAGAACAATGAGGATCGCGCTGGTGAAAATGATGAACCAACCCCAAACTGCTGGTGGGTATTGCCACGCCAACTGAAGTCCTTCGGCACCTTCAGGAATAACGTCAAGACCAAACAACCAACGAAAAAGTTCGGAAGGTGTCATGGCTTTTCTCTCACAACCTGTGTGGTGATCGCCCCCATTGACGAATGCCTTGCGAGCCACGTTTCGCCCAACAATAACAAGAGAAGCGCGCTAAAAAACCAAACCGCAAACGATGTTCCTTGAAACGCGCGCGCGATGGGGGTGTCTTGCCCCAAGATGTTGGTTGGGTCCTTTTTTTGTGATGTGTTGTTTGGTGTTGATGTGACACCGTTCATAAAATTTGTGTCGCCCAAAACAATGCTCGCGTTCTTAAACTCACCTGTGATCTCTTCTGGGGATGTTGGTTGAGTTGACGCAGAGTTTGGGTCAATGTTGGCGATAATCCAACCAACCGGTTTGTTTGATCCATCAATCGCCGTGTAAACACCGGGGAGAGTGATGGGTTGTGAAAGCGTTCCGTTTGGATCAACAGAAATCACGCGCTGTTCATCTGCGACAACACCATCTCGACCAAGAAAAAATTTCAGTCCACTCGCTCCAAGAATGGTGTTTGACATGCGATCGCTTCCAACACTCACCTGCCTCCCTTGCTCGACCTGTGTGAAGGATTGGCGTATCAATTCCTGAAACAGGGGGACCATGAGTGGTTTTGCGGGAAGATTGGTCCAACCAAGTTCTGGTGGCGCAGCAAAGAACAAAACCGAACCACGAAATTCATCCGTTGTTCCCCGAATGAGAAATGGAGCGTTGTTTTCCATTGCAAGAATGGTTTCGCCACGATTTACGGGAATAGACACATTGAACCATTGGCCCACACTGACTGGTTGGATGAGTTCTTGTAGTTCGGATGAGAGTTGTAAAAGAAGTTTGTGTGGATTTTCAGGTTGGCGAAGGGTGAGTGGTGGATCGCTTTTGGTTGGCTCGCGTGAAATACTCCAACCCAAATCAAACGCTCTTAAAAATACATCTTGCCAAACTCCACTACTTGGTTGTGGTGGTGGGACAACAACAACAATCAAACCGGTTTTTACGGCTTGTGATAAGACCGCCCAACCAGCGGAATCAATCGCGTCTGGTCGTAGAACGATCGCCGCATCCAACCCGCGACATCGTTGGGTATTTATAGCTGTTGGTTCAATCAATTCTGTTTCGATTCCGACATTGCTCGTTGGTCGCAAGGCTCGTTCAACCCACGCGCCAACCGCAACATCTGGTCCGATTTTTTCGTCACTCCCACCCACAGATGTTCGATCAATTATCCCAACGGTTATTGTGCTTGTTGTGGCAACAATTATGAATCGAGAATTATCTGCTGGTTGGGCGTCTTTCTGGATAATTTCTGCTCGAAGCGCGATTTCGGTTCTTCGTTCGGCTTGAATTGTTATTGTTCCATTCAGGACCGCTTCAGCTTGGCCTTCTTTCCAATCGTGTGAAAGAGAGAGACGACTGTTGTCGTCCGAAGTAATTAAGATTTGTGATTGGGTGGCATTCAGACTTCCACCTTCACGACGAAGTTTGATCCGAAGTGGAATTCCGTTCTTGGGCGAAAGCGGACCCTTCGCTTGTGGCTCGAACGAGATGATTTGTGTGTTGTTGACCTCGATCTGGCTTGGGGATGTCAGAAAAATTTTGGGTTGGTTGGGTGTGTTGAGATTGTTTTTTACATTTTGAGCGATACTTCCACGCCTGAATTCGCTTACGACGCCTAGGGAGCGTGTTGCGTCGCTGGCTATCTCGATAGCGCCAGCAATATTTGATGGTGTGTCAGAAACTTGTGTTGCAACAAGCGTTGACCGTGCCGCTGCGATATCCGTGGTTGGTGGCCAAACAAGTTGTCGGGCTCCAGCGGCTAAAAGGAGGCCGACCCTATCTCCGGGTTGTAGTTCATCAATCGCCGCCACGGCTGTCGTTTGTGAAACTATAAACGCTTGTTTTCCTTCGCTGGTTGTTTGTTGAGAAATTCCATCATCAACAATCAAAACCAACTCTCGTGAGTTGTTCTGATTTGGTGTGTCTTTCTTTTTATCGTTCTGCAGAAGTGGGCCAGCAATCGCCATCCCAGCCAACACAACAACAAGGCAACGTAAAACCAGAAGCGCGAGTTTCTCTAAACGTCTGCGTCGTGTTGTTTGCCGAATTGCTTGCAACAACAAATCCATTGCCGCCCACTCAATGGGCTTTTTTCTTCTCCGAAAGAAAAAATGGATCGCAATTGGAATGATTGTTGCAAGCAAGCCGGCGACTGCGATGAGTGGTGTTGCGAAAATCATCTAGATGATCTCCGACGTGCAAACGCTTGGCGTTTGGCTAGAAGGGTGGAGAGAATTGGACCAACCGAATCGTGGGTATTGAAAACAGCGCAGTCAAACCCAAAACTGCGGCTTATTTTGTCGAGTTGAAGAAGGTGCTTTTGGAGTGAGTCCAAATATGCGGCACGCACCGCACGAGAGTCGACTTCAAGCGTTGGTTCTCCCTCAAGACCAAGGAATGGCGCGTCAACATCGAGATCAAATTTTATTTCTGTGTTGTCGAGTGTGGCAAAAAGGATTACATCGTTTCCGCGGTGGCGTAATCGAGCAAGGGCGGCGCGAATTTGATCGAGTGGCGCAAGAAAATCTGAAATAATCACAAAGAGTGTGTGCCCGCGATTCTGGTTGATTGCCTGCTCAGAAACTTTGGCCCAATTCACATTTGTGGCAACAGGTTCGGCGGCAAGACATCGAACAACCGCCCGCCAGTGATCTGGTGTGCTTGAACGGCGCACACCTCCACGAATGCCATCTGAAAAAATTCCAAGACTTACTTGGTCTCGTTGGCTTAGAGAGAGAAAAGAGATTGCCGCGGCGACCGCGGTTGCGTGGTCATATTTGGTCCAACGATTACTTCCCAGTTGGGCTTTCGTTCCGCCCCAACCTGATTTTGTGTCAAGTGTTCCAAATTTCATTGAAGCGGAACCATCAACCAGAATGGAGACATTCAGATTTGTCTCTTGTTGATATTGCTTGATGTAAAGCTTGTCGTTTCGCGCGAAAACTTTCCAGTCCAAATGGCGAACACTGTCGCCTGTTGTGTATTGGCGATGCGAAGCAAATTCGACAGCTGCACCCTGTCGTGGAGAAATATGAAGCCCGTTCATCGCCCCCTCGGCAATCATTTTCGCTCGAAGCTCGAAGGATGCGAGCTGTGAGAGTGTTTCTGGGGCGAGATATTGCTCGGCCCGTAAGGGAGTCGTTGGTCCCTCTGTCATGTTTTATGCCGCGCTATCGATGGTGGTGTTCTTGATGAGATCACCAACAAGTCGATCGGTGTCGATTCCGTCTGCCTGGGCGTTAAAATTGAGCATTATTCGATGTCGCATCACTGGCAAAACAACAGCGTGGAGGTGGTGTGGCATCACGTGGTGATCTCCAGATATCAAGGCTTTCGCCTTTGCTGCAAGAATTAAAAACTGGCTTGCGCGTGGACCAGCACCCCACGAAACATAATCACGAATGAACTTTGGTGATCTTTCATCTAGGCGGGTGGATCGAACAAGACGCAGTGCGTATTGAACAACATGATCAGCAACCGGAATGTCTCGAACAAGTTGTTGAATGCGCAAACATTCTGGAGCGCCAATAACCGATGTTGGTTCTGACTGTGAACCACCGGTTGTTCTCTTCACGATGTCGAACTCTTGGCTCTCGGTTGGATATCCAATGCGAACCAGAAACATAAATCGGTCGAGTTGTGCTTCGGGAAGTGGGTATGTGCCTTCTTGTTCGATTGGATTTTGTGTTGCCAAAACGAAAAATGGTTTGGGGAGTGCGTGTGTGTATCCACCAACCGTCACCTGGCCTTCTTGCATTGCTTCGAGAAGTGCGGCTTGTGTTTTTGGTGGCGTTCTGTTTATTTCATCCGCAAGGATCACATTTGCAAAAACCGGGCCCTTCACAAAATGCAGGTTTCTCATTCCGGTTTGCTTGTCTTCTTGAATCACCTCGCTGCCAGTTACATCGCTGGGCATCAAGTCGGGGGTGAATTGAATGCGTGAAAATCCAAGTGAGAGCGTTTTAGCGACGGTGGAAATAATCAGGGTTTTTGCCAGTCCTGGAACACCTTCGACAAGCGTGTGGCCTCCACAAAACATCGAAAGCAGAATTTGGTCAAGGATTGCATCTTGCCCAACAATTACTTTGCTGATTTGTTGGCGAATCGCGCCGGCGGCTTCGTGAACCGCCGCCGCCGCTTTGATTGGGTCGGTGCTATGAAGGTCTGTAAGAAATTCGCAAGACATATGAAATTACCTCGGGTGGAGTATAGGGTTGACGCATGCCAGAACTGCCAGAAGTCGAGTGTATTCGTTTGTGTTTGCAAAGAGAGTGTGTTGGTTCGACAGTAAGCCTCTACAAGTTGGCGCGCGAAGATATTGTGGGGTCACTTCAATCACCGCGCGGACGGCGTGTTGGGGTGCGATCCAAGACGCCAGGCTTTGCTTTGCTGGATGGAGCGACATTCACTGGGTTTGAAAGAAAAGGAAAACAGCTTGCTTTGATGGCGGGTGATGGAAGATCTTTGATTGTCCGGCTTGGAATGTCTGGACAGGTTTTGCTTGTTGGGGCTATTGATTCAAACCTGAAACACGTGCACGCTGCGTGGTTGCTGAAATCCAAAGAAAGGTCGCAGTATTTGCTCTTTCGAGATCCGCGGCGATTTGGATCAATTTTGCCGTGTAAAAACGGGGAGGAACTGAACGAGCATTGGTCTCGTCTGGGACCGGATGCGTTAACACTTTCGTCTCTTGATCTCTCTTCTATGACCAGAAACAAAAATGTCGGAATGAAATCTTTTTTATTAAACCAAGCCAAGGTTTCTGGTCTTGGAAATATCTATG
>SXGT01324364.1_pt1 | contig 24527 bp, 19 predicted proteins | sample 3176221 | NCBI WGS metagenome assembly SXGT01 (sample SAMN11356862, study PRJNA531348) | freshwater metagenome | isolation source: freshwater sample F1-120 | place: China: Fuxian Lake, Yuxi | collected 2017-12-25
TCTGGCCGGCGACCGGGCTCACCTTCTTCCTCGAGGGCGTGGCCGGTCGCCTGCTCGGCCGCGCCGACGCGCCGTCGCAGCTCGGGATGTGGTTGCGCTGGCTCGAGGCCCCGCGCCGGCGCGCGCACTGGGGGCTGCTCCAGCGCGCGCTCGCCGTCGGCGCGACCCAGCCCGCCGGGGACGCGCATGTTGACGAGACGCCCGCCGCCGACACGGCCGGCGCCCTGCCCCACGCCATCGCGCTCCACACCGCCGCGCTGGTGCGGCCGACCGAGGTCTCGCTCTTCGCCGCGACCGCCGCCTGGGACGCAGCCCTCGCCGACGCGTCGTGGCGCACGGCGATCGCCGAGCGCGCCATCACCCTGGGCGCGCCTCCCGACGCGGCCAGTCGCGCCGTCGACGAGCTACGCGCACAGGTGATCGCCGACGTGGCCCACGCCATCCTCGGGGCCGGCGTGCCGCTGACCAGCCTGCTCGCCCGCGCCGAGGACGACGGTGGCGTTGGCATCCTCGGCGCCGCCGCCGCCCGCGCCCGCGCCGAGCTCCTCGGTCGCCTCGAGCTGGCGTTCGAGCGCATCGGTGGCCGCGTGCAGGAGCGCAGCCCGCTGGCACCGATCGACGAGTGGCGTTCGTTCCTGGCCCTGCGCGCCGCCTACACCGAGGCCGCGCGCCAGGGCGGCGTCGAGCTGGAGCGGCTGGCCTTCCCCCACGCCCACAGCGAGCTCACCACCTGGACGGTGTGGCTGTGGAACGATCGCAAGGAGCACGTGGTCTCGCACGGCATGACCACGTGGCTGTACGACCGCGCGCTCGCCGTCGGTGACGCTCAGGCCATCGAGCTGCACGGCAAGAACGCCGCGCTCGAACCCACGACCGAGTGACTCGGCGTGACCGTGATCGATCTCTCGCCCGAACGCGCGCGACCCGTGCTCGAAGCGCTCACCAGCGAGGCGCTGATCGCCGCGGTGGCCACGCGCGCCGATCGCGCACCGGTCGTGGTCGCCAAGGCCGTCGCCGACATTCGCTCGGAAGCCGAGCTGGCGCTGGCGCTCTTGCGCTCGCTCGGTCCGCTGGCGGCGGACCTGCGCCTGCTCGAGGTCGGCGCCGGCGCCGGGGTGGTGGCCGGCGTGCTCCACGCGGCCGGCGCACGTCTGGTCGCCATCGAGCCGCTGATCGGCGGCTTCGACCTGTTCGCGGTCGTGCGCGACGAGCTGACCGAGCGCTGGCCCGCCGCCGCGGCGCCGATCGATCGGCGCGCCGCGGTCGAGCTCGATCCGGCGCGCGACGGCCGCTTCGACGTGATCTTCAGCGTCAACGTCCTCGAGCACGTGCGACCGCTGCATGCCTCGCTCGACGCGCTGGCGGCGGTGCTCGCGCCCGGCGGCCGTATGCTCCACACCTGTCCCAACTACCGCGTGCCCTACGAGCCGCACTTCGCGATGCCGCTGGTGCCGCTCCGGCCCGCGCTCACCGCGCGCCTGCGCCGCGACCTCGCCGCCGATCCTCTGTGGCAGAGCCTCAACTTCATCACCGCCGCCGACGTGACCGGCTTCGCCGAGCGCGCCGGCCTCGAGCTCGCGTTCCGGCCCGGGGTGCTCACCGGCGCGATCGATCGCCTGGCCGGCGATCCAGCCTTCGCGCGCCGTCAGGGCTGGGCCGGTCGCAGCGCCGCGGCGCTGGGCCGGGCCGGCCTGCGTGGCTGGCTGCGCGCGCTGCCGCCGTCGTGGCTCACGCCGATGGTGTTCGAGCTTCGCCGCCCCGCCACCTGAGCGATGGCGGCCCCAGGCCCAGCGCCCACAGGAGCCACACCGCACAGGCGGTGAACCACGCCAGCAGCGGCAAGAGCGACGGCAATCCGTCGAGGCCCAGCTTCATGCCCAGGTTCCAGGCCTGGCGCGGCCCCTGCTCGGGGTTGCCGCGCATGTCGATGGTCTGGCGCGAGACCGCGACCTTGCCGGCGTAGAAGTTCTTCCACACGAACTGCGAGTACGGCCGCTTGTAGCGGGTGTCGATCTCGGGCTTCACCACCGTGGCCGCAAACATGTTGGCGGCCGAGTGCACGAGCAACCCGGCCAGCGCGAGCGCGGCGACGACGCGGGCGACCTTGAGCGCGGGCGCCGCCGTGGCGCGGGTGATCCACACCAGCACGCCGCCGGCGAGCATGGCCGCGAACGGCAGCATCGGCACCAGGTAGCGCGGGCCCGCACCCCAGCCGCCGTGCCACGGCGGGATCGAGCTGTTGAGCCACAGGAACATGATCACCGCCCACGCGCAGACCGCGACCTCGGCCCGGTTCTGCGGCGACCACGCCAGCGCCACCGCGCCGGGGACCGCCAGCGCCAGCCACGGTGTGGTGTAGAGCAGGCCGCGATAGGCGCCGACCAGGATCTCCTTCAGCGCGTGCCCGTGGGGCTCGCCGATGCCCATGAACCAGCCGGTGTGTGGCTCCTTCCAGACCGAGAAGTTGTAGGGGAACGCACCCGGGCTGCCGAAGGCAGCGGTGTGATACCAGGCCAGCGCCGCCAGGGGCACCGCGCCGCCCAGCACCGCCCACAGGCACGGCTTGAGCCGCGCCACCCACAGGCCGTACACGGCGATCGGGAACGCGATCAGCGCCGCCGGATACTCGGTGGCGCCGGCGAAGCCGATCAGCGCACCCACGGCGATCATCCGCGCCGGCCTCGGCGCCGCGCCGCGCCGGATCTCGACGAGCAGCGTGAAGGCGATCAGCAGAAAGGCGCCGGCGATCTGGTTGCCGTACAGCAGGGTCGCGTACGGCAGCCCCATCGTGGCCAGACCCCAGCCCAGCGCCACGACGATGGCGGCGCGGTCGCCGAGCCCGAGCGCACGGGCCAGCCGGGCCAGGAACACCGCCGCGATCACCGACGGCACGCTCACCGCGACGACGATCGAGAACCACGCCGCCCACGCCAGCCAGCGCGGCGACGGGTTGGCCGGCGCGCCCGACGCGACGTACACGATCGCGTAGGGCGGCGTGCACAGCCACGACGAACCCGGCGCCTTGTCGCAGTAGTGGTGGCCGTTGCGGACCGCGTCGTCGCCGGTGTTCTTGGCGTACCGATCGGTCTTCAGCGTGCCGTGCTCCACCGTCGCGCGCACCAGGTTGAAGCGCGAGTTCTGGTTCCAGCCACCCGCCTGGTAGAAGTACGCGTAGCAGCCGAGCAGCAACGCCACCAGCGCCGCCGCCGGAGTGGTGGACCAGCGCCGCAGCCGCGCGCCGATGGAGACTGCCATCGGCGCGTGGATACCACGTCTTTCCAGCGGCCACGGCGCGTGGGATCGTGGTGGGCGTGACGAAGGAGCGCTGGCGTGACGTGGTCGCGGTGGCCATGGCCGTGGTGTGGCTCTGGGGCGGGGTGCTGCACTTCACGTGGCACCGCGAGGTCATGAACCAGATGCCGAGCTACTGGCCATGGAAGTCGTTCTTCGTGTACGCGTCGGGTGTCATCGAGCTCGTCATCGGCGCAGCGCTCGTCCCACGCCCGATCCGTCGCTACGGCGCGATCGGCACCATGCTGCTACTGGTCCTCTTCATCCCCGCCGTCTACCAGATCGTCGTCGAGAACACGGCCATGCTCGGCCGGCCCGAGGTCAATCGCGCGGTGTTCCGCTGGAGCGTGATCCCTGGCAACCTGGCGCTGTTCGCCGGCGCCAGCTGGCTGCGGCGTTCGACCGTCACGCCGTCAGCTTGATCGGCAGCCGGTGCACGGGCTTGCCCGTGAGCGCGAGCAGGGCGTTGCAGACCGCGGGCGCGATCGGCGGCGTCGCCGGCTCACCTACGCCGCCCGGATCGGCGGTGCTCTCCACGAGGATGACGTCGATCACCGGCATGTCGCCCATGCGCACGACCGGGTAGTCGTGGAAGTTCGACGTCGTGATCCGCCCGCCCTCGAAGCCGATGGCGCCGTGCAGCGCCGCCGACAGGCCGTACACGATGCCGCTCTCCATCTGCGCCGTGATCGTCGACGGATTGACGATGCGTCCGCAGTCGATCGCGCACCACACGTGGTGGATGCGCGGCGCGCCGTTCTCGATCGAGACCTCGGCGGCCTGGGCGACGAAGCTGCCGAAGGACTCGTGGACGGCGAGCCCGCGCGCGCGCCCCGCGAGCGCCGGCGTCCCCCACGCCGCCGCCTTGGCCGCCGCCTCGAGCACGCCCAGGTGCCGCGGCTTGTCGGCGAGCAACCGGCGCCGCACCTCGAGAGGGTCCTTGCCGCCGAGGCGCGCCAGCTCGTCCAGGAAATGCTCGACCGACCACGCGTTCTGGGAGCTGCCCACCGATCGCCAGAACCACGTCGTCACCGGCAGCGCCGGGTTCGCGTACGTGACGTGCACGTTGGGAATCCCGTACGGCAGGTTGTCGACGCCCTCGACCGACGTGGCGTCGACGCCCTTCTTGAGCGGCCCGAGAGCCGCCAGGATCGACGGCGACGCGATGCGCTGCCTCCACGCCACCGGCCAGCCGTCGGCGTCGAGCGCCCCCTCGATCTCCGACAGCGCCGCCGGGCGGTACTGCCCGCCGCGCACGTCGTCCTCACGGGTCCACACCGTCTTGACCGGCACCTTGGCCGCGCGCGCGACCTCGACCGCGTCGGCGACGAAGTCGACCTGCGACCGCCTGCCGAAGCCGCCGCCCATGAACGTGGTCGTGACCTTCACCTTCTCCGGCGAGATGGCGAGGATCGCCGCCGCCTTCATCACCGTGAAGCTCGCCGTCTGCGTCCCGGTCCAGATCTCGCAGAGGTCGTCGTGCACGTGCACCGTCGCCGAGAGCGGCTCCATCGGCGCGTGGGCCAGGTACGGCACCTCGTAGCTGGCGCGCAGCTTCTTCGTCGCCGCGCCCAGCGTCTTCGCCGCGTCGCCGTCCTTGCGCACCTCGACGCCCTTGCCGACCGCCTCGGCCAGCTTCCGGGACACGCCCGCGGTATCGAGCCCCGCGTCGCCACCCTCCCACTCGATCACCAGGGCCTCGCGCCCCAGCTTCGCCGCCCAGAAGTGGTCGGCGATCACCGCCACGCCGCTGGTGATCGTCACGATGTCGCGCACACCCGCCACCGCACGCGCGGCGGCGTCGTCGATCTTCTTCGGCTTGGCACCCATCATCGGGGCGCGCACCACCTGCGCGGTCAACATGCCGGGCAGCCGCACGTCGAGCCCGTACACCGCCTGTCCCAGCACCTTGGCCCGGGTATCGAGCCGCGGCGTCGCCTTGCCGACGAGGTGATAACGCGCCGCCGCCTTGAGCTCGGGCTGCTCGGGCGGCGCGATCTTGGCCGCCGCCGCCACCAGCTCGCCATACCGCAGCTTCCGCCCCGACGCCGCGTGCACGACCTGACTCGCCTCGGTCGTCAACTCCGCCGCCGCGACGCCGAGCCGCTCGGCTGCCGCCGCCACCAGCATCACGCGCGCCTTGGCGCCCGCCACCCGCATCGGCTCCCATCCCTGCCGGATCGTCGTCGAGCCCCCGGTCGACTGGCTGCCGTACTTCTCGCTGTCCGAAGGCGCGTGTTCTGCCTTCACCTTCCCCCACGACGCGTCGAGCTCCTCGGCGAGGATCATCGACACCGCCGTCATGATCCCCTGCCCCATCTCGGCATCGGCGATGCGAAACGTCACGGTGTCGTCCGGATCGATCCGGATCCACGCGTTCAGGTCGGCGCCCTCGCCTGACGGCTGCGGGGCCTCGCCGTCTCCGGTCGGCTCCTGCTTCCCCTTCGACTTCCCGCAGGCGAACCACAGCATCATGCCGCCCGTCGCCGTCGCGCTGACCTTGAGGAACTGGCGCCGCTCCATCACACGCCTCCCTTTGCCGCCCGATGGATCGCGAGCTTGATCCGCGAGTACGTGCCGCAGCGGCAGATGTTCCCGTTCATCCCCTCATCGATCTGCTCGTCGGTCGGTGCCGGCGTCTTCCCGAGCAGCGCGACCGCGCTCATGATCTGCCCTGGCTGACACCATCCACACTGCGGCACGTCCAGGGCGATCCACGCTTCCTGCACCGCATGCAGCGTCTTGCCACCGTCGGTCGAGAGCCCTTCGATCGTCGTCACGGGTCGATCTCCAACAGCCGCGATCGCCGTCTGGCACGCGAACGCCGGCTCCCCGGCGATGTGCACCGTGCACGCGCGACACTGCGCCATCCCGCACCCGTACTTCGTCCCGGTCAACCCGAGCAGGTCGCGCAGCACCCAGAGCCGCGGCATGTCCGGCGTCGCCTCGACCTCACGCACCTCGCCGTTGACGTTGATGCGATATCCCATGCGCGCGAGTCTAGCGCAGGGGACGGTGTCAACTCGGTCAACTTTGCGGTCACGGCTTGCGCTTGTAGGGGTTGCGCGCGCCGACCTTGTCGGTCACGAGCTTGCCGGTCGTGGCGTCGACGTCGCCGGTCCAGGCGTACTCCACGTCGCCGCCGTCGAGGTAGACGTGGCCGGTCATGTGGATGACGCCCTTCCTGGTGAGCTGGAGCGTGCCGGCGACCGGCGAGTTCGCGCCGCCCGTGCCCCGACCGATCCAGTCCCACACGATGGATCCCTTGCTGTCGATCTTCACCAGTCGATTGGTCGGGCCCGAGCCTTCGCCCTTGTAGGCGAGGACGTGGGCGATGACGCCACCGTCGGGCGTCGGAACGAAGCTGGCGGCTTCGAAATCGAAGAAGTCCGAGCGCAGGAGCGAGCATGCCCACACCACGTCGGAGGCCTTGTCCACGCGAAGGACCACGGGTTCACCGGACGTGTTGGGCACCCCGTTGGCAACGACCTGGTTGCCGATCACGATGAAGCCATCATCAGGGGTGGCGCTGACCGGCACGAACCAGCCCTTGCGATTGCCGACGTTCTTCCACTGGAACTGCATGAGCTGCAGCCCGTGCTGGCGAGCCCAGTCGATCGCGCGGCCGCTCAGGTATTCGGGCGTGCCCTCGAAGTTCTCGGGCTTCGGCCACGGGTGGCGGCGCTGCGCGATGATGTGGCGCGCGAACTCGTACCAGAGCTCGGGCGGGTCCTTCATGAAGGCCTCGTGCTCGGCACGGAACGCGCGGCCTACGCCCGCAGGCATCTCCTGGTTGCAGCCGCTCGCCGGCTCGGCATGCACACCTTGCCAGCACGACGGGATCCCCGCGCCGGCGCGGACTCCTTCGTAACGCTCGACCTCCTGGTAAGTCATGTCGAAGGTCAGCTCCATCTCGACCTTCCCCGGTGCGGGCACCGGGCCGCTGGTGACGATGAAGCTCCCGTACTGCGAGCGCGGCGTCTTGCTGACGGGCCGCTTGTCCTTCGCGGTCGCGTAGATCTCGACCCAGCCCCGGGTCGGCGAGTACACGTCGATCCCGAAGGTCGAGATCTCCTTCCGCGTGGTGCAGTAGTTGTCGAGCACGATCACGCGATCGTTCCGGTACGCGCAGGGCGGATAGGGCGTCACCCCGGTCCACTCACCGGTGCCGATGAACGCCAGCGGGCTGGCCATCACGTCGGCGATCGCCTCTCGGAGCGTGTAGAGCGTCACGTCGGGCGCGGCCACAGGTGGCGGCAGGCCGGCGTCGGCCGCCGCGGCGTGGACCGGTTCGCCGGTCGGCCCAGGATCGACGCGCGCCGGATCGGCGGGCGCGGGAGCCCGGGCGACGGGACCGCACGCGGCGAAGAGCGACAGCAGCACACCCGAGAGCCCCAGCTTCCGTGCACCCGTCATGACGCTATTAGACGTCATGCGATGGGCTTCGATGGTGTGGGCCTGGTCGATTGGCCAAACCTCTGGAACTGTTGTGGGCGCTCCAAACGCCGTCGATCCGTGTTGACGGCAGGACGTTCGATCTGGTCGGCCGGATTGTCGCGGATGACGATGAGGGGTTGCCGCGCACCCGTTCACATCCCGACCGCCGGGCGCTCCTGTCATGCGATCCTGTGTGCGAGGTGGCCATGGCAAGGACGGCGATCGTGCTGGCGGGTGTCGCAGCGTGTGGCGGCGACGCTGGCGGAGGTCCAGACCTGATCTCCGCGGCGCGCTGCGTCGACACGCTCGAGATGGAGTTTGCGTACAACTACCTCATCGGCAATGCGACGCTCCGCGCGGACTCGATCTCGATCGACGTCAACGGCGAGAGTTTCACGCCGCCCGGCGAGCTGCTCTCGTACGCGATCGACTCCGACGAGGCCAACGGAACGATCCCCGATCGCACCACGTTCGAGCTGTCCTGGCTGGCGCGTGGCGATGCAGCGATGCGGCTCTCCATCTACTTCGACACCGACGGGGTCGATTGGTGGGCGCGCGAGCTTCGCCACTACGACGCCGTCATCGACAACGAGGCGTGGATCTACTACGACCGGGAGCTATTTCGCTGTCCGCTCGGGCAGTCGTTCGTTGGCGACGTAGCGTTCGAGGCAGATCCCGGCACGATGCCGGCATCGATCACGTTCGAGAACCTGTGGGTGCGCGCGTTCGTCAAGGACGAGCCACCGGGCGTGCGGGTACCGCCAGCGGAGACCGCGCTGCGACCGCTCTGTGCCTGGCTCTACGGCTGTGCCGACCCCCCTCAGATCAACAACACGTTCAACAACTGCATGTACGAGTGGTCGATCCGCGGGCTCGCGTTCCGGCCGGAGGTGTTCGAGGCCGCGAATACGTGCATCGCCCAGACGGCGTGCAACGACAGCGGCGCGCAGTCCGCGTGTTACACGTCCACCCGGCCGAGCGAGGAGGCCTATCACACGGCATTCCGGACCCAGTGCGAGCAGTACTCGACGACCTGCACGGGCACGGCGGACCCGGACTGCAACGCGGTCGCGGCGAACTTCTTCTACGTCGACCTCCCGTTCTACGCGCGGAGCTTCGTCGAGGAACTGGCAACGTGTGTCGAGCCCAGCGTTCCGTGCGGCAACCTGGGCAGCTGTCTGGACGCGGCCGGCTCGCTGTACGGCCTCGATCTGTGAGCCTAGTCGCAGCCGACCCGGCTCTGCTCGATGTGGCAGCGCAGGCACATGCGCTGGTTCCTGGCGGCCAGCGCCCGACACCTGCCGCTGCCGCGCCAGCCGGGGCCGTGGGGTGAGACGCCGAGACGCGCCGGCTCGGCGGTGTGGCACTCGACGCAGAAGTCCTCGCGGTGGCAGCTCGCGCACGACTTCAGGTTCTTCTGGGCCTCGGTGGCGTGGTGGTCGGGGCCGCGCAGGTCGCTGGTCCAGCCGGCGGGGTGGAAGCGGCCGACGACGCCGACCCGATCGAAGGCGCTCTCGGCGCGCACGCCGACGCCGGAGCGTTCGTGGCAGCCGACGCAGAAGCGCTGGCTCTTGTGACAGGCGCCGCAGTCGGGCACGCCGCGGCGGGCCTCGACCGCGTGGAGCGCGATGTAGTCGCCGGGGTGGAAGTCGAGCGGCTTCATCGCCCCGGCGTGGCAGTCGGCGCAGAACCGTTGCTCGTGGCAGGCGGCGCAGGTCTTGGGCTCGGCGCGCGCGATGGCGTCGTGGCGGGTGCGGAACTCGAGGTCGTGCATGGCGCCGGTGGCGCCGCCCGTCGGCACCAGGGCACCATCGGGCAGATCGACGCGCACGCGGCCACCGGGCGTGGCGAGGTGGCAGGTGGTGCACGCGTCGGCGGCGCGGACACCGTCGTGGCAGGTCAGGCACGAGTCCATGCTCGGCAGGTGGTCGCGGGTCGCCAGCGCGACGTCGTCGAGACCGCCGTGGCAGTCCTGGCAGGCGGTGGTGGCGTGGCGGGCGTGGCTGAACTTCAGGTGCGGCGGCGGGATGGCGATCCGGGCCACTGGCTCGCCGGGCTTCGCGCCCGGGTGACAGGCGAGGCACGCCGTCGGCGGCGCCGTGGTGTCACCGGCGGCGGCCGTGCCCTCGAACCGGCTGCGGTCGATGGCGTGGCACTTCCGGCAAGTCGCCTCGGTCGGCGTGAGCAGATCGACCGCCGAGCGCGAGGTGAGCACGCGATCGTGGCAGTCGATGCAGGCGACGCCGAGCTTGCCATGCACCGCGTGCGAGAAGGTGAGCGGCAGGCGCTGGGCCGGATAGACCACCGGCGAAGGCCCGCCGGTGGCCGGCAGCGTCGTGAGCGCCGACAGCGCCGCCGAGCAGGCGATCAAGACCAGCAGCCGCCCGCGCGTCACCGACATCAGTGGACCTCCGGTTCGAACGCGAGATCGAGCACGGCCACCGCGCGCACGTCGAGGCTGGCCCGCGGGCTCGACGCCATCTCGGTGGTGGCGTGGATCGCGATGCCGCCATCGACCTGCCACGACACCGCGAGCTGGCCGACCCCCGAGAGCCCGTCGGCACCGTCGAGGTCGGAGTCGGCGATGGCGACCGACAGGCCGCCCAGCCGCGCGCTCAGCGCCAGCGCCCGCGACCGCTGCCAGCGCGCGGTGGCGCTCGCGCCCAGCCGCCGCCCGCCGTAACCGTCGTCGCCGATCAGATCGAGGCGCGCGCGCACGCGCCGAGCCACGTCGAGCTCGCCGCCGCCGCGCAGCCCGGCGACCCAGGCCCGATCCTCGGACTCACCCGGGCTGGGCACGTCGTAGCGGCGGAGCCACGCGGTGGCGAATCCGCGGTAGGTCGCGTGGCGCGGCGTCAGCGCGTACGACAGCCGGGCGTCCCACGACGTGCCGACCACGAACACGTTCCAGATCGAGTCGCCGTCGAAGGTCGGCACCGAGCGCGCGATCTCGGGCTCGAGCGCGTGCGCGCCACGCACCAGGCGCACGCCGGCCTGCGACTCGTCGAGCACGCCGTGCAGGAGCGACCAGCGGGCCTGGGCCCACGGCTCGAGGGTGACGCCGCCGGCGCGGGTGGTCACTCGCACCACGGCGCTGGCCAGCTCCTCGTCGACGCCCCAGGCCGGCGCCTGCCCGCTCTCGTTCGGATAGAGCCCGGCGTCGGGAAAGTCGAGGCGATCGGCGGGGCCGATCAACCCCGGCGTGCGCGACTGGCTGCGGCGATAGCCGAGGCGGGCGAAGCCCCAGCGGGCGCCGTCGGTCTCGACCGCGACCGCCGCGGTCGGCACCAGCGCGTCGCGCTCCGGGCACAGCGCGAGGTCGCTACCCAGCCGGGTCTCGCCGGGCACGCGGCTGCGATCGATGATCTGCCAGCTCCCGGTGCCCGGCGTCGGCCCCTCGACGTACTCGTGGCAGTCGGCGCCCGAGGTGCCGTCGAGATCGAAGTCGCCGCTGCCGAGCGGCGACTTGTCGCGGACGCGCAGGCCGGCGGTGGCCTCGAACAGCACCGGCCACGGGGTGTGGACCCGCGCGGTCACGCCGTCGACGCTCCACCAGTCGAGCGCGTCGATCTCGAGCTGGCGGCCGACGCGTAGATCGACGCGGCCGGCGAGGCCATCGACGGCGAGGTAGCCGTACGTGAGATCGAGGCCGATGCTCTGCGCCGCCAGCTCGGGGATGGCGTCGAGCGCGTCGAGCCCGCGATCGTCGACGGTGACGGTGCCGGCGGTCCACGGTCCGAAGTCGTGATCGAGGCGCAGGTGACCGGTGAACCACACCACCGGTCCGTCGTCGGGCAGACCGGGATGGGCGCGCCGGCGCTTGCGGCGCAGGTCGCCGACGTCCCACATCGACAGGGTCAGGGTCTGCGTGAAGCGGCGGCGGGCCAGCCACAGATCGGCACCGACCAGGCGCATGGAGGGCAGCTGGTAGACCTGGCCCACGGTGCGGGTGATGACCTCGTACTCGTAGGCATGGGCGCGCGTGGGCGCGGCCACGGCCAGCGCACCAGACCAGAGCGCGACCGAGGTGACGAGGGCGACCGGCGAACGCCTCACCGGGTCACCGCGATGGTCAGGACGTCGACCTCGCCGCTGCCGAGCGCACCGACGCCGACCCGGCCGGCGGGCAGCCCGTCGACGTCGCAGGTGAGCAGGACCTGGCCGTTCATCGCCACCCGCGCCTCGCCACCCCGCAGATCGAGCGTGATCGAGGTGGGTCCCGCGGCCGGCACCGCCTGGCCACGGCACAGCGTGGTCGCGGCGCCGGCGACCCGACGCTCGAGGCTGGCCTCGACCCCGGGGATGAGCACGATCTGGTGGAAGTCGGCCGGGCCGACCTGCCCCAGCACCACCGCGATGCCCTCCGACGGCACGCGAGCGCCGAGATCGACGCGGAGGGTTCCCCCCTGCGGACCACCGACGACGGCGTGGCTGGGATCGGCCCCGGCGCCGCGCAGGCGCCACACCGGCGCGACCGTCACCAGCGAGGGATCGAGCGGCGACAGCGGCGGATCGCTCTCGTCGTCACCGGGCACCACGGTGAGGGAGCCGGTGAAGCGACCCACGAGCCTAGGTCGGAAGCGCCACGCCGCAGCCTGGGCGGTGCCGGCGACGCGACCGCCGACCACGAACAGACTGCCGTCGTCCAGACGCAGCACGGCGTGACCGCCGCCGAACACGGGCAGCGCAGCGGCGTCGACCACCGACCACGACGACGCCGCCGGCAGGAAGCGCAGCGCCGGCCCGCCGCCCAGCGCGAGCACCAGGCCGTCTTCCTGGGTCGCCAAGACGGCACCGGCCCGCGGGGCCAGCGTTGGCAGCGCGCGGATCACGTCGACGCCGGGTACCAGCGCCGCGGTCTCGCCGCGCGGCGCCGTCCCATCGGCGCCGAAGGCGGTGATGATCGTGCCGGCGTCGTTACGGGCGGCGGCGCCGCCGGCGCCGGGCAGGATCGTGACAGCGCCCGATTCGAGATCGATGCGCTCGGCGGAGGTTTGGGGCGCGCCGGCGCCGTCGACGCCTCCGACCAGCACGACCGTGCGGCGGCCGTCGGGCTCGCGTTCGAGGAAGACCTGGCTGTCGACGCGCTCGGCGACCAGGAGCGGGCCGTCCTCGATCACCCCCGGCGTCGCGCCGCCGACATGGAGGATGCGGCTGTCGGCGCGGGCGCTGCCGGCCTCGCAGGTGCCGTCGTCGCGCAGCGATCCGCAGCCGCCCAGCAGGAGGACGCGGTGATCGTCGATGGCGACGGCGGCGGCGTGGGCGCGCACCTGGCTGACCAGCACGGCCGGCCGGAAGCCGTCCTCGGGATCGTAGATGGCGAAGCCGGGGCTCGGCCCGCCGACCAGCGCCACGGTGCCGTCGGCGAGCGGCACCAGGGCCGCCCCGGCCAGACCGCGCACGCCACCGAAGCCGGCCGGCAGCGCCACGTTGCGGAAGGTGTCGGTGGCGGGATCGAACCACTCGGCGGTGGCCAGGGGCGTCGGAGCGTAGCCGCCGGCCACCAGCACGCCGCCGCCGACCGGCGCGACCAGCGGGCGATCGCGCGAGGTCGCCATCGTGCCGGCCGGGCAGGCGTCGTCGGGCGGCCCCATCGCGACCCCGAGCGTGTCGCCGTCGGCCAGGGCGGCGAAGTCGAAGGGCACGGTCTTGCCCTGAGCCAGCACCTGACCTCCTTCTCCGATGACCTCGACGGCGAGCTGGCGCGTCGACGCCGGCAGATCGGCCAGCGCCACCGGCGCGTCGAGCGCGATCGGCCGCCGCTCGGCGCGGAAGTCCCCGAGCGGGGTCACCAGCAGCGAACGCGCGTCGGTGGGTCGGCCGCACGGCCCGTCGCCGACCGGCGCCAGGCGCACGCCAGGCGCATCGCCGCCGCACGCCGCCAGCGCGGCGAGCGCAAGGCCCGCTCGGGCCGGGGGAGAGACGACCACCGGCGCATGATACACTCGCAGCGGATGACCGAGCTGCCGACGACGTTCGGCAAGTACTACCTGACCGAGAAGCTGGCGACGGGAGGGATGGCGGAGATCTTCCTCGGCAAGATCATCGGACCGGGCGGGTTCGAGAAGCAGCTCGTCATCAAGCAGATCCACCCGGCCCTGACCGGGCAGCGTCATTTCGTCGACCTCTTCGTCGCCGAGGCCAAGACCCTGGTCGGGCTGGCCCACGGCAACATCGTCCCGCTCTACGAGCTGGGCGTGATCGACGACACGTACTTCATCGCCATGGAGTACATCGACGGGCCCACCCTGTGGCGCCTGAGCGAGGCCATGGCCCGCCGGGGGCAGGCCCTCGATCCCGGGCTCGCGCTCTACATCGGCGCCGAGCTGGCCAAAGGCCTCGACTACGCCCACCGCAAGGGCGGCGGCGTGATCCACCGCGATCTGTCGCCGCGCAACGTGATGCTGTCGCGCGACGGCGAGGTCAAGCTGGTCGACTTCGGCATCGCGGTCGCCTTCGGCGGCGGCGAGGGGCCGTCCGACGACAGCATGCCGACCGGGTCGTTCCCGTACATGTCGCCCGAGCAGGTGGCGCGCCAGCCGCTGACCGGCCAGAGCGATCTGTTCTCGCTCGGCGTGCTCCTGTGGGAGCTGCTGGTCGGCGAGCGGCTGTTCGCGCGCGCGACGCCCGACGAGACCCTGGCCGCGGTCAGCCAGGGTCCGATCCCGGCCCCCAGCAGCCGGCGTCTGGTGTCGGCGGCGGTCGACGCGCTGGTCCTGCGTTGTCTCGAGCGCGATCCCGACAAACGCTGGCGCGACGCCGACGAGCTGCTGTCGGCGATCAACCGGGCGCTCTACGCGCTCGATCCGTCGCCCGGCGCGCGCGACGTGGCGGCCGTGGTCGCCAGGTACTGCCCACCGCTCGGCCGCGAGGACGTGGAGACCAGCGCCCCGAGCGGTCATGATGGTTCGGGCCCGGGCGACGAAGACGCACCGACCACGGACGTGGGCGGACCGTCGACGCAGGTGATGGAGGGCGGACGCAAGCCCAAGGGCAAGCGGACGCCGACGGTGCGCGAGGCGTCGTTCGCGACCCACGTCGACTTCGAGAAGGTGATCGGGAGGCTGACGCCGCTGGTGCCGCTGCGGGCGATCCTCGAGGAGGACTTCCCGACGCCGGGGCCGGGGCCGGGGCCGGCGCCAGCGCCGGAGCAGACGCCGGAGCGGCGGGTCGAGCGGGCCGACACGGACGGACCGACGACGACGGTCAGGGAGAAGCCGTCGTCGCCGTCCACGTCCACGTCCACGTCCACCTCGACGACCACCCCGACGCCCACGCCCACGACCGCGACCACGCCGTCATCGACCCGCTGGGTGGTGCTGGCGCTCGGCGTGCTCGCGATCGCGGCGATCGCGATCTGGTGGATCACCAGGGACAAGGCCGTGGTCACAGGCGGGCCGATCGCCGACGCCGCCAGCAGCCCGCCGCCCGCCGACGGCCGCGAGCCGCCCGCCGACGGCCGCGAGCCGGATGCCGCCAGCAGTCTGCCGCCCGCCGACGGCCGCGAGCCGGATGCGGCCCCCCGCCCTCCGCCCACCGACGCCGGCTCCCGCCCTCCGCCCACCGACGCCGGCTCCCGCCCTCCGCCCACCGACGCCGCCTCTGTCTCCCCGCGCGCATCCGGCCGCTTGAAGGTCGGCGCAGTCCCGTGGGGCGAGGTCTACCTCGACGGCACGAAGCTCCCCGGCCAGGCCCCTCACACCTGGGAGGTCCCGGCCGGGCCCCACCAGGTCGAGGTCGTGTTCCCCGCCACCGAGGACGAGCCCGAGATCCGGCGCCGCTTCACGGTCGATGTACCCCAGGGCGGCGAAGAGACGGTGTCGGCCGACTTCAGTCGGTGAAGTCGCCGGGATCGACGGTCACCACCGGGTTCGGATCGTCGCGGGTGAGCGCGATCGTCGCCGCCGTCACCAGCGCGGCCGCGACCACGCCGCCACCACCGATCACCCACGGATTGCGGCACCAGCGGCACCGCTCGCCGCCGTCGATCCTGCGCTCGCCGCGAGCCACGCGCGCATCGGCGGGCAGAAGCACTCCGTAGCGCACGCTCGCGCCGCGCAGCCGCTCGATCAGCTCGCGCGCCGCGGCGCCGAGACCGCCGTCGACGTGCCCGATCTCGACGATCGCCGTGCACGCCGGCCGGGCCAGCACGCAGCGCTGGCCGAGCAGCGCGGGGCCACCGCCGCGGTACACGCTGGCCACCACGAACAGCTCATCGAGCTCCGCGTAGGTCAGCACCTCGGCGATGGCGGCGCCGGCACGGGTCTCGCTGGCGCCAGCGGCCAGCGCGTCGTCGCGCTCGACCAGTCCGACGCTGGCGACCAGCTCGAGATCGACATCGATGGTGCGGGTGTCGGGCCCGACCGAGACCGCCACGCCGCGCGCCGCGCGCCCGGGGGAGCGCGCCACGATCACGTGCTGGCCGAGGCTCAGGGCAACGGTCACCGGAGCTCGCCCCACGTCGGTTCCGTCGACGGTCAGGGACGCGCGCGCCGTCGCCGTGATCGCGATGTCGGTGACCGGCGGTGAGGCAGCGATGGCGGCCTCGGACGCGGCCACGCCATCGGGCGAGAACTCGGCGGTGGTCACCGGGCGCGCCGGATCGAGCGCGTGGGCCAGACGCAGCGCCTCGGCGGCCTCGTCGCGACGGCCGAGGTGGGCCAGCACCAGGCCGAGTCGTAGCGACGCCTCGGCGTAGGCCTCGACGCCTCCGGGCAACGGCAACAGCGCTTCGGCGTGAGAACGTGCCGACGCCAGTCGCGACGCGGCGAACTCGGCATCGACCGCGACCTGGTAGGCGCGCCAGCCCTCAGCCTCGAGACGCGCGACCTGGGCGAACCCGACGAGGTCCTCGAGGGGCACGGCCCCGGCGGCACGCGCGCGCCGCGCGGTCGCGATCGCGTCGACGTCGGCGTCGGCGGCAAGCGCCACCGAGCGCGCGACGTCGGACGCCGGTGCGGCCGATCGTGAGGCCGACACAACGACCACACCAGCGCCGTCGGCGTGGGCGGTGGACGCACTCGCACCGACCGCACCGCCGATCGCAGCACCGATCAGGAGCCGCACGATCAGCGGCGCGACCACCGTCGCGAGCACCTTGCTCGCTGCGCGCGTGGGCTGAACCACGTCCTCGACGGTACCAGATCCAGACTGCGACGCAGACCGCACCGGCTCACCCGGTCCGTGTCTATACTGGCGGGGTGAGCTTTCCCTGGCTGAACTCCAACCTGACCGGCTCTTCCACCGGCGCCGGCAACCGCCTCACCCAGGCGACGCGTGATCTGCGCGATCGTGCGGCCCTGCTGGCGCGGCTCGGCTTCACCGCCGCCGCCGCCACGACCCGCCTGCAAGCGCGAGTGGCGTGGGACTACGAACCCAGCTCGCGCCACGGCGGACCGCACACGCGCCCGGCTGGCCTCTCCGATGCCGCCATCGCGCAGCTCGTGACCGAGACCTACGCCCGACACGCGCCGCGATAACGCACGATCCGACCACCATGTCGTTGCCCCTCCTCGAGACTCTGCCGTTCGAGCTCGACCAGTTCATGCTGCTCGAGCGGCTGGCCACTGGAGGCATGGCCGACGTGTACCTCGCCGTCGATCGCGAGGCAGCGACGCCGCGCTGGGTGGCGATCAAGCGCATTCGCGCCGACCTCGCCGCGCACCGCGAGTTCCTCGACTTCTTCGTGATCGAGGGCCGGCTCTCGCTGGCCTGTCACCATCCCCACCTGCCGACCGCGTACCACCTCGGGCACGCGTCGGGGCGTCCCTACCTCGCCCTCGAGTACATCGCCGGACCGACGGTGCTGGCCCTCTTCCGCGCCGCCGCACGCCGGCGCCGGCCGATCGCGGTGCCGGCAGCGCTCACCATCGCCGTCGCCGCCGCGCGCGCGCTCGATCACCTGCACGGCCTTCGCGATCTGGGCGGCCGCGCCCTCGACGTCGTGCACCGCGACGTCACGCCCCAGAACTTGCTGGTCGGCCCCGACGGGGTAGTGAAGCTCATCGACTTCGGCGTGGCCCGCACCAACTTCCAGGCCCACCGCACCGAGGCCGGCGTCATCAAAGGCAAGTACGCCTACATCGCGCCCGAGCAGCTCGATCGCAAGCGCCAGATCGATCAGCGGGCCGATCTGTTCTCGCTCGGCGTGGTCATGCACGAACTGCTGACCGGGCATCCGCTCTTCCACGGCGCCAGCGATCTCGACACCACCGAGCGCGTGAAGGCCGCGCCCATCCCTCACCCCAGCGTGGTGAGGGCCGAGGTTCCCGCCGAGATCGCCGAGGTCGTGCTCGGCGCGCTGGCGCGTGATCCCGACAAGCGCTGGCCGTCGGCGGCGTCCCTGGTCGACGCCCTCGAGCGCGCCGCCGAAAGCGCTGGCGTGTGGCTCTGGCCGGGCCGCCTGGCCCGCGAGGTCGTCAACCTCGTCGGCACGCCGCGCACGCCCACCCTGCGCGATGGCACGGTGGTCTGGCGTGACGGCGTGGCCCCCGCCGCAATCGGCGACGACGACGGCGACGGCGACGACGCGGTCACGCCGGTGGTCGAGGTTCGCAACGAGGCGGGGGGATGGGAGGCGCCCAAGGTACCTGCCGATCCGCAGCTCTCGTACTTTCTCAGCGCCGGTGCAGTGGACAAGCCGTGGCAGGGCAGCGACTCGACCGACGTGACCCGCGGTTGATCGGCCGGGCGAGGCCGATCGCGCTGGTGTCGCTGGCCCTGGGCGCCGCCGGCTGCGGGCCCGCGCCGCCGATGCCGGAAGGCGCGGTGCCGCTCGAGGCCATCGTCACGGCCCGCTCGATGGTCGGCCCCTGGGACTGGGTCCACTACGAGGTCGAGGACGGCACGCTGCGCCGAGAGCGCGAGCGCTGGCGCTTCGAGGTCACCGCCGACCCGCGCCGCCTGGTCGGGCACTATCACCGCGACGTGCTGGTGCGCGCGCTCGACGCCGTACCCTTCACGTGCAACCAGAAGACGCGTTACCACCAGCGCGCCGAGATCCTGGTCGGCGCCGAGGTCGGGCCCGACGGCGTCGCCGTCGCCGAGCTGTCGTACCTGGCCGAGCCCGGGCCGTGCGATCCGGGCCTGCGCCAGCTTGGCTCCTACGTCGCCACCATCGACGGCGACGAGCTTCACCTCAGCTGGGGCGGCGGCGTGGCCATCCTCACCCGCACCACCGAGGTCCGCGATCCGATCGCGGCTCCGACACCTGCCCCGCCGTCGGGCCGCTGGAGCTGGCGCACCACGTCCTGGACCCGGTCCGGCCTCATCCGGCACGAGCTCGAGGACTGGGAGCTCGCGGTCTCCGACGACGGCCTCCTCGCCGGGACCTACGTCCGCGAGGTCACCGAACGATCCCCCGACGGCGCCGACCTGCCCTGCGCCGGCGCCCCCGGCTTCGGCTTCGCCGATCGCTACCTCCTCCGCGGCCGGCGCAGCGACGACCGCTGGCTCCTCGAGGAGGTCTCGGTGATCGCCGGTGAACATCCCTGCCTGAGCCAGACCCCGCGCCGCACCCTCGACGCCGGGACGCTCGTCGACGACGGCGATCACGTCGTCGTGTCGTGGCGCGGCAAGCGCCGCCAGGTGCTGGCGCGCCACGATGCGGAGTGAGTGGGCTCGTTGATGAGTGAGTAGCGCGGGGCCTCGGGCCTCGGGCCTAGGGCCTCGGCCCACCGGACGTCCCGTCGCCGGCCGAATTTGAGGATCCGCGCCCTGACGGCTGGTTGGCATGGGCGCTTGAGCCCCCCTTCCGTTTGCAGTCAACGTCTACCGCACGGGGCTGAACAAGGGCCTGGCTTGGTTTCAAAATGCGCCGAGCAACCGAGTTGCGCTTGTGAAGGCGCTCTGCGCGTCGTGGGCGACGCTCGACCGCGGCTCGTTCCCGAACATCGTCGATTGGGCCGAGACCCGCGAATGGATGACCAGGGACGAGCAGGCGCTAATGGACGAGGAGGCCGCGTTGGTGACGGAGTTCGAGGGAACTCAGAAGCGGTTCAATGCAGCACGCAACGCGATCAACGAGCGCTCACAGGCTGCAAGGCAGCGAGGCGACAGCGGTCCGCGTGCCATCCTGACGACGAACGACGAGGCGCTCGTCGATGCCGTTCAGTCCGTATTCGAGGACCTTGGATTCGAGGTCGAGAACGTCGACGAAGGACGTCAGGAGAACGAGCCGAAGCGGGAGGACCTCCAGCTGCGACAGCCCAACGACACGACGTGGATCGCGATCGTGGAAGTGAAGGGTCACAAGAAGCGCGGGGCGGCGTCCGAGGACCTGACCAAGATCGAGCGGCATGTCCGGGCGTTCTTGAAGCAGGAGGGACGCGAGCCGTCGCTCAAGATGTACGTCCGCAACACCCAGTTCGCGCTTCCGCCCGACGAGCGCGAGATCCCCTGTTCATCGCATCCAGAGCAGGTTGAGCATTTCTGCAACGAGCCCGACCTGCCTGGAGTCATCGTATCGACGGCGGATCTCTTCCTCCTTCACCGCGATCGCGAGGTGCTCGGATTGGAAGAGGCACGACGGCGGTTGATCACAACCCGCGGGGTGTTCAGGCATCGACCGTCGCCGGCCTGAACGGCGCGGCTCCGCGGTCCCCTCTGGCCGAGGCCCGCGGCCCGAGGCCCGAGGCCCAGACGGATCACACCGTGTAGAGCCGCTGCACGTACTCCTCGACCATGCGGTCGGAGGAGAAGCGCCACGACGACATCGCGATGCTGGCCCGCATCATCCGCACCCAGCGCGCGCGATCGCCGAAGAAGGTGGGCAGGACCTCCTGCTCGAGCACATGGTAGAGGCGATCGCGATCACGCAGGTCGATGCGGGCGGCGGCCGCGTCGTCAAAGGCGTCGTCGCCGGGATCGGGATCGCCGATCTTCCAGCCGGTTACGCCGTGCTCGCAGCCCTCGGGCCACCAGCCGTCGAGGATGCTGACGTTGAGCACGCCGTTCATCGCCGCCTTCATGCCCGACGTGCCCGAGGCCTCGAGTGGACGGCGCGGGTTGTTGAGCCAGATGTCGGCGCCGCGGGTCATGGCCGCGCCCACGGTCATGTCGTAGTTCTCGAGGAACACGACCTGCCCGGGCCAGCGCCGGGCCGCGCTCACCAGCTTGCCGACCAGCGCCTTGCCGCCGGTGTCGCGGGGGTGGGCCTTGCCGGCGTAGACGATCTGCGCGCCAAGCTCGCCCAGGAGACGCTCGAGCCGGCCCTCCTCGCCGAGGATGAGATCCGCGCGTTTGTAGCCGGCGGCGCGGCGGGCGAAGCCGATGATCATCTTGTCGAGCGCGAGCCGGGCCCCGGTACGGGCCGCGACCATCTCGATGAGCTCGGCCTTCATGGCAAGGTGCGCGGCCCAGAGCTCCTGGGACTGGTGGATCTCGTCCTTGCCGGGCGCCAGCGCCGCCCGCACTCGCGCGTCCTGCCAGGTCGGGACGTGCACGCCGTTGGTGATGGCGGTGATCGGCGACGCGCCGGCCACGCCGTGCCACATCGCGCGCGCGGTCTCGCCGTGGAGCTGGGCCACCGCGTTGGCGGCGCGGGCCATCCGCAGCCCGGCCACCGTCATCGAGAACGGCGCGCCACCGATGGCGGTGAGCTCGGCGTCGGTGAAGCCGAGGTCGGCGTTCATGCGGCGCATGACGTCGAGGCCGTGGACCTCGTTGCCGGCGGCGACCGGGGTGTGGGTGGTGAACACGATGTGGGGTCGCAGCCGCGCCATGCGCTCGGTGAGCGAGCCGCCGCCGAAGCGGTTCTCGCGCAGGAGCTCGAGCCCGGCGAAGACGGCGTGGCCCTCGTTGAAGTGATGGACCTGCGGCTCGATGTGAAGCGCGCGCAGCAACCTCACGCCACCAACGCCGAGCACGATCTCCTGGGCCAGCCGGTCCTCCTCGCCGCCGCCGTAGAGGCGCTGCGTGATCCAGCGATCGTCCTCGCGCGCCGGCTCGAGCAGGTACAGCTCGCCGGCGCCGTACCGGCGCACGCGGAACGCCCGACAGGGGACGTGTTTGCCGCGCACGGTGACCTCGACCTCGACCGCGAGCGGCTCGAGGCCGTCGCGCGAGGTCTTGGAATAGTGATCGACGACGTGCCCACCCTCGTCGATGCGCTGGTCGACGTAGCCCTCGTCCCACAGCAGCCCGAGGCCGACCACGGGCAGGCGCAGGTCGCCGACCGACTTCATGTGGTCGCCGGCCAGGATGCCGAGGCCGCCGGAGTAGATCGTGAACGACGGGTCGAGCCCGTACTCCATGCAGAAGTACGCGACGCGGGGCCGGACGATCGGTTTGCTGGCGAACATCGTCTTTCGACCATGCAATGCTGGCGCCGTGCGGATCAAGCCGGCGCGCGTTGTCAAACGCAACGAGTTCGCTCGATCGCCGTCGACGATCTCAACGCGTCCGGGCCGAAGCCGGGGTTACGACGCCGTAGGCCGTTGACGCTCGCTAATTGCTCGCTGGGCGCTGCAAGATCAGCAGGCCTCGATGTGAGTCGGCCACATAGATGCGGCCGCGAGCCAGGTCGAGGTCGATCCCGACCGTGCCCTCGAAGAAGCTCTTGCCGTAGCGACGATCGTAGCCGGGCCAGGTGTTGAACCAGGCGGTCTGCCGGGGCGCGGCCGGATCGGAGATGTCGAGGATGCGAACGCCGTCCTGGTAATAGGCGGCGAAGACCTCGGTGCCGGCGGCCATGAGGTTGTGGGCGCTGACCTCGGGCCGGGTCTCGAAGGCTCCGACCTCGCGCAGGAAGCCGGCGCTGCCCTCGGTGACATCGACCAGGCGCACGTGCGAGCCCCACTCCTCGTCGCCGTGGGCGGCGATGCGGCGGTTGCCGACGGTGGTGACCCAGCTCGAGTGGCTCGACGAGTCGCCGTAGTCGACGAAGGTCCCGACCGGGCGAGGCGCCGACGGGGTCGAGACGTCGGCGATGACCATGCCGGCGTTCCAGAAGTTGAGATAGGCGCGATCGCCCTCGACGAAGAGGTCGTGCAGGAAGGCGCCGTCGGGCGCGTTGGCGGGGAAGAACCCGCTCAGCCGCACCGGCGCCGCCGGATTGGCCAGATCCCAGATCTCGAGGCCGCGGCCGACCGCGCCCAGGTAGGCCTTGCCACCGTCGAGGAAGATGGTGTGGACGTTGGCCGGTTCCATCAGGTCGGCGGTGCCGAAATGCGAGACGATCGCCGGCGCCGCCGGTGTGGTCACGTCCCAGACCACGGCGCCGACCCGGTTGGAGCCCATGATGGCGTAGCGACGGCCACCACTCTCCATCAGCTTCACGTCGTTGTAGATCTCGTTGTCGTCCGGGTGCTCGCACGGACCGTGGCCGACGTCGACCGGGCGGGCCGGATCGGAGACGTCGACGATGCGCAGGCCGTCCTGGTAGCGAGCCAGGTAGGCCAGGTCGTTGGCCACGCGGACGTTGACGGTGATGCCGGTGCCCCAGCCCGGGTTGCCCAGCTCGCCGAGCAGGGTCAGGCCCTGGGCCGGCGCCTCGTCCATGGGTTCGATGCCGACGGCGACGACGCTGGCAAGGTAACAATCCTCGGGGGTGCAGAACGCGTAGGCGCCACGCAGCTCGTCGCCGACCCGGCCGCAGAGCAGCAGGCTGCGCGAGCGGTCCTCGCCCAGGTCGCGGTACAGGAACAGCTCGTCGTCGTCGATCCAGGCCCGGGTGGCGTCGCCACCGGCGAGGGCGCCGCCGTACTCCCATCCGCCGAGGTCGTCGAGGCGAGCGGCGCCGGCCCCGGAGTAGCCGTCCGAGTAGGTCGCCTGGAAGTGGAAGATGCCCTCGCGGGCCAGGCCGGCCATGGCGTCGGGGACGCAGCCGGCGGCGGCGTGGTCGAAATCCGACGGGCTATCGAAGCGCCCCGGTCCGTCGGGGAGGCCGTCGGGGCCGCCGTACTGGTTGTCGCCACAGGCGCCCGTGACGAGGACCACGGCCACGGCCAGACAGGGGGAACGGCGCATCGGAGCAGTCTACGCGGACGGCGCTGCCGACGGAGCGGGCCGGGCTCACACCCGATGGCCGCCTGTGATCCGCCCGCCGCGATGCGGCAGGCCGGCCGAAGCCTGGCGACCTGCAACGGATTTCTTGATTCGGCCGCGCGCTCGTTCATGATGAAGAGGTGGGTAAGCAGCCCGCTCGGAAGGCGAAGAAGCCAGCCGTCACGCCCGAGGAAGAGAATCTCTTCCTCCAGGCGATCGCTGGAGCCACGCCTCTCGACAGCCGCGATCGTGATCGCGTGCGCGTGCCGCAGGTGAAGACGGCCATCGTGAAGGCCGAGGTGCTGCCCCCGCGGCAGCCGCTCACCATCGAGCTCGACGGCGGTCGCGTGAGCGCGCGCGCCGGCGGCGTCAACCGCGCCCAGGTCGCCGCCCTCCGAACCGGCAAGGTGCGCGCCGAGGCCATGCTCGATCTGCACGGCGACACCGTGATCGCCGCCCTGCCCCGCCTGCAGAAGTTCCTGCTCGAGTCGGCGCGCGATCGCCGCCGCTGCGTGCTGGTCGTGCACGGCAAGGGCCTGCACTCCGACGGCGTGGCCGTCCTCCGCGACGCGGTCCAGGACGCCCTCACCGGCGCGATGTCGGGCCTGGTCCATGCCTTCACCACCGCCGCGCCCGCCGACGGCGGCGACGGCGCCACCGCCGTGATGGTGCGCCCATGAGGCGGCTGCGCTTCCTGCTGGTGCTGGCGATCGCGCTCGGTCTCACCACGCCCGCGCAGGTCGCCGACGCGCGGCCAGCGCCGGCGCGCGCCAAGAAGAAGCCGGCGGTCAAGCGCAAGGCCACGCCGCCGCGCA
>SXGT01440201.1_pt1 | contig 24523 bp, 27 predicted proteins | sample 3176221 | NCBI WGS metagenome assembly SXGT01 (sample SAMN11356862, study PRJNA531348) | freshwater metagenome | isolation source: freshwater sample F1-120 | place: China: Fuxian Lake, Yuxi | collected 2017-12-25
GCAGTTACCTGAGCAATCAAACCGCTGATTAAAACCAGTAAACCAACTACCACAATGCTTAAACCTAAGAGCGCCCGAGAGCCTTGGCGGGTACGGGCTTTGCCAGTCAGCGTAGATAACAGCCTTGGATCCTCCTGCTCTAAGGCAGCCTCCATCTCGGCTAAAAGCTTCTTTTCATGATCAGAAAGTGCCATATTCGAAATATAGAGCACTTGGCGATAATTTAAAACCTAAACGCTTACTCCTGGTCGTGATCTTCAACCAACCTGGCAGGGCGCAGACTGCTACGGCCAAATTTGCCTTTAATTCGGTCAACTGCGCTATCGGCTTGGCGCCAACTACTGGCGCGCTCGCCCAAAACCATCTGATGCAGATCCTCATTAACCACCAAGGAGTCTAATGAGACCCCAACTAACCTAATCAGAACTCGGTCAAGATGCAGGTTTATATAAAGGTATTTTACCACCTCAAATACCTCTTGGGTTCCAGAAATCGGCAGATCTAAGCTTTTAGATCTGGTAATTGTTTTAAAATCTGCAAATCTGACTTTGATTGAAACTGTGTTTGTAGCAAAATTGTTCTCTCGCATTCGCTCCACACTTTTCTCAGTCAATCTTAAAAACTCTTTTAAAATCTCCTCCGGTTGATCAAGATCGGTATCAAAAGTTTCAGAGGCGCTAATACTTTTTTCAATATGCACACTTTCAACATCTCGATAATCTCTGCCCCAAGCAAGCTCATAAAGTGAGGCGCCATTTGCTTGCCCTAATACTCTAATTAATGTGCTGCGCGGTGTATTGGCAATATCACCAACTGTCATTAAGCCAATCTTCGCTAATTGCTCATTAGTTTTTGGTCCAACTCCCCATATTTCTTTAGCTGGAAGTGGGTGAAGAAACTCTAAGACTTTATGTGGATCTATCTCAAGTATACCATTTGGTTTACAGTGATTAGAAGCAATTTTTGCAATAAATTTATTATGAGCTATCCCAACAGAACAGGTGATTCCTTCCTGCGCTTCAACTTTTTTTCTAATGGAATCGGCAATTTGCCGCCCACTACCAAGTAGTTTTCTAGCCCCAGTAACATCTAAAAATGCCTCATCAAGTGAGATTGGTTCAACTAATGGCGTGATATTTTCAAATATCTTCATCAGATTCTCTGATACTTGCGCATACCTTGCCATATCAGGTGTGATAAAAACTGCGTGCGGTGCTAATGCTTTAGCTTTATAAATTGGCATCGCAGCTCTGATACCAAATTTTCTCGCTTCATAATTAGCAGCAGAGACCACACCCCGCCTGCCTGCGCCAACTACTACCGCTTTTCCTTTTAATTTTGGATTATCTTTTTCCGCAACTGATGCGTAGAAGGCATCCATATCCACATGCAAAATGGTTGCAAGTCCCACACTCGCACTCATTTTTTTATCGCCAGAAGATTAATAGACATACCCTAAGTTTAGGTTATATACCTGACAGTAATGCCTATACTAATTATGGAAAAAGTTAGTAGGGCCAAATAGGCCAAGTTCCCTGCAAAAGATAGAAAAGGAATCGATGTCAATTACTGAAGTCTTATTGATCGTTGGACGAGTACTCTTTGCGCTCTTGTTTATAAGCTCTGGAGTCTCACACATAACCAAAAATGCTGCTATGACTAGCTACGCCCAATATAAGAAGATACCCATGGCAAAGATCGCAGTTTATATAAGCGGGGTAATGCTCGTACTAGGTGGAGTTTATATTGCACTTGGTTTCTACGCTGACCTAGGTGCACTACTTCTGGCTGCATTCTTGATTCCAACCGCCTTCTTAATGCATCCATTCTGGAAAGAGAGTGATGCCACTGCTAAGCAAAATGAAAGCATCGCTTTTTTCAAAGACCTTTCATTAGCTGGTGCGGCAATGATTATTTTTGCTCTGCTTCGTGGTGGGGCAGATTTTGGAAACACGGTAGGAACTCTGCTTTTCTTTAGCTAATAATTGCCCAACTGCCCCTACTTTTTTTATTCTCTGGGGCGGTTTTCTAATGGTTAAGTACTTTTGTGTGAAAGCATCACCTTGTGGAGATATCACTAATCCTTACCGCAGTAATCAGTGGTGGCTTTATCGGCGCCGTCCTGGGCTTTATCGGCGCAGGTGGGGCAATGGTTTCAGTTCCCATCCTGCTATACCTTTTTGATTTCTCACCAGTCAATGCCACCACTGCAGCATTGGCAGTTGTTTTCTTAGCAGCAGTATCTGGCTTGGCACCAAAGTTTAAAAGTGATGATGTGTTGGTTAAAGAAGCTTTAATAATTTGGGCTTTGGGATTAATTACAAACATCGGACTAGGTCTGATCGTTACAAAAATACCGGAGAGAGCTATCTTGGTTGGATTTTCCATGGTTCTTCTTGGCGCAGCGTATTCAATGATTAAGGCACCACTTAAATCTCAGCCGGAGAAAAAAATGCCGGTGTGGGCGTTGCTCCTGCTGTCGTTATTAATCGGTGCCTTGACCGGACTTTTTGGTATTGGTGGTGGTTTTTTGGCTATTCCCATTTTGGTGTTGTTTTTTCACACTCCCCCAAATAAAGCAGCAGGAACTTCCCTACTCATCATCGCCCTTAATTGTTTCACCGCCTTTCTTGCAAAATTCTCTATTTGGGATCAAATCAATTGGCGCTATCCCCTAATCATCGCCCTTGCTGCCATTGTGATTGCTCGCATCGCCTCAAAGCTTGCACTGCAAACACCGACTGTTCACCTAAAACGAGGATTCGCATTTCTATTACTTTGTATTGCCTGCTTTACCATAGTGACTCAGATTTAAATCCAAGAGTTTGAAAAAGAGTGTTAAATGAAAATTCAAAGAATGATTTCAATGGAGTTCTTAGCAACAGCCATTTTGGCAGTTGCGATTGTGGGCTCAGGACATATGGCAATCAACTTGCAAGCAGATTCTGGAATGGTTTTACTGATAAATGCATTGGCCACTGCAATGGGTCTGGCCCTAGTAATTAAAATCGGTATGAAGGTAAGTGGCTCTCATTTTAACCCTGCTGTGACCTTGATTATGTTGCTTCTTAAGAAAATAACCCCACAGCTCTCACTTTTCTATATTACTGCGCAAATAGTTGGAGCAATTGCTGGCGTGGGCTTTGCGAATCTGCTTTTTGATCAGAAAGCATTAGATCAATCATCAATCGAGCGTTCAGGTTCAAATCTTTTCTTTTCAGAGGTTTTTGCTACTGCAATTTTACTTTGGATTATTTTACGTTTCCCAAAGCGAGATGACTTAATTGCAGTTTATGTGCCACTTTGGATTTTTGGTGCCATATTGTTCACCTCAAGCACATCATTTGCCAATCCGGCGATAACAATTGGTCGCATCTTTACTAACTCAGTGGTCGGAATTGCTCCTGAATCGGTAATTGCATTTATTCTTGCTCAATTAATTGGTGCCAGTTTGGGTTTTCTGGCTGCTAAAAACATTACCAATGCAAGTAAGGAAGGTAATGAGTAAGCCTTCAGTTTTATTTGTTTGTGTACACAACGCTGGTAGGTCGCAAATGGCTGCGGCGTTTTTGACTCATTTGGCCGGTGATCGAGTAGAGGTGAAATCTGCGGGCTCTGCGCCGGCAGAGAGTATTAATCCTGCGGTAGTTGCAGCGCTGCAAGAAATAGGAATTGATATTTCACATGAACAACCGAAAGTTTTAACAACATCGGCGGTTGAACAATCTGATGTTGTAATCACTATGGGGTGTGGTGATGCTTGTCCATTCTTTCCAGGCAAGCGCTACTTAGATTGGGTATTGCCTGATCCAGCAGGTCAAGGTATCGCCGATGTTAGGCCAATTCGAGATGAGATCCGTAAGCTAGTCGAGGAGTTAATTCCTACCTTGTTTAAATAACGACTGGTCGACCAGTTTCAATCCAAGAGGTGATTCCGCCAGTTAGATTAATTGTTGAGGTAAAACCAATTTCCTTCATTATGCTGGCAGCATCAGTAGAACGTTTTCCCGAGCGGCAATAGATTGCGTATGTGCAACCCTTATCCAGTTGAGATATGTTGGTGGTGAAGTAATCAGATAGAACATCAATATTGATTGAATTTGCGATATGACTCTCGGCATATTCATCTGAGGTGCGCACATCAAGCACAACTACCTTAGTATCAGAAATCTTCGACTCAAAGGCAGCTGCATCTAGATTTATCATCAGAAGGTAATCTTATCTGTATGAAACCACCATATTGCAGGAGTTGGCATGGGCTACCTCAAATGTGGGGTAGCACAAATAGGGTCGCTTCAATCTTTTTTGCGATTACAGGCACCCACAGATGGTAACTGTTCTTTACTTTTGGCGAATTAGAAAAATAGGCCTGCCTATAGCTATTTTAAATATGGCAACTAATAAACTGATGTTAAAGAGAATTACTGGCATTTCATTTATCAAATTACTGGGAACTGGTAAGGGTGAGACTTTTACACCAAAAGATGCTGATCAGTTTCGTTGGGGAATTCTAGTTACTATAAAACAGGATGATCTTGATAGATTAGAGCAATCACTGGTATTACAAATATGGCGCAAAATCTCCCTAAATGAGTATCGGATTGTTTTGAAGCCAATTTCATCTCATGGCTATTGGTCTGGGAAGCAACCGTTTGCGGTAGAAAAATTTGAGTGGAGTGGCAAAATTGCTGCAATCACTAGGGCAAGAATCGTTTGGCGAAAGAATTTTCAATTTTGGCGTGCAGTGCCACCAGTAACTTTGAGTTTGCACCAATCCCCTGGATTACTGTCGGCAATTGGAATTGGTGAGGCACCCATCGGTCTGCAAGGAACCTTTTCAATCTGGGAAAGTGGAGCAGCGCTGCGGGAGTTTGCATACAAAGGCAATGCCCACATTGAGGCAATTAAGGCGACTGAAACCAACAAGTGGTACTCCGAGGAGCTATTTGCAAGATTTGCCGTAATCACTGAGCAAGGTGTGCTGCGTTAATACGGCACAATTACCCTATGTCACTTCGTCAATTCTATCCAAAGAAGAACAGCCGTCAGCAAGTTTCTACCTGGAAGTTAATCACTGTATATGCAACATTCCTAGTTGCAATTGGATTACAGATTTTATATCCATTAATTGATGGTGAAGCATTACGAGTTGTTACGATAGCGACTGTTTATTGGGGTGCTACTGCAATGTTTTTGCATGCAATTATCGCCTATGGAATCCTTTACGCTTTTCAGTTTATTTCGATTACTTTTATCTATGCGCTAGTAATTGAACAAGTAGGTAGTAGGAGTGGTTGGCCATTTGGCAGCTATGAATACTCGGGAACGTTGGGATATCAAATTTATGGAGTGCCATTAGTGGTGCCTTTTGCTTGGGTGATGTTGGCACACCCACTATTAATTGCAGCCAGGAAAGTTACAAAAAATTGGGTGTTTTTATATGGTGGAATTGGCATGATGGCCTGGGATTTGTTTTTAGATCCACAAATGGTTGCTGAAGCAAGATGGACTTGGGAATTTTCTGGTTCACATGTTCCATTCCAACCTGAGATTCCACTAACAAATGCCTTTGGATGGCTGCTTACTGGCATGGGATTAATGGCATTATTAAATGCTGTGCTTAGAGTAGATCGACGAAAAGTATTAGCATCATCAGCTATTCCTGATTTATTTTTATTTTGGACCTGGTTTTCTGGCGTGGTTGGTAATTTATTTTTCTTTGATAGAGGTGGTGTTGCACTCTCTGGCGGCATAATATTTGGGCTAGTTATGCTTCCATATATATTTTCAAGGCGATTTGGTCCGCCAGCAAATATTTAATGGAGATTTTACTCCTTCTCAATAGCTTGGCGTTGGCTTTAGTAATAATCAACAGTCTTACTATCCGTGTCGTAAAGAATGAGAAAACTATAGTTAGCAACTTGGTATCGATATTAATACCTATGCGTAATGAGCAGGCAAATGTTGAAGGGTGCCTGTCATCAGTAATTGGACAAAGAGGGTTAGAAAACTTTGAGGTAATTGCATTAGATGATCACTCTAAGGATGCCACAAAATCTTTGATATCGACTTTTCCTGTCGTTAAAATTATTGCTGGTATTAACCCACCAGATAATTGGCTTGGCAAGTTATGGGCCTGCCAGCAGTTAGCAGAAGCTAGCTCTGGGGAGTACTTAGTTTTTCTTGACGCTGATGTTCGGTTGAGTGAAAATGCAGTTGCAAGCTCGATTGCAAAAATGGGTAATTGGGATTTTTACTCGCCATATCCTAGGCAGATCGTAAATGGTTTTATTCAGAGAATTTTTCAGCCATTATTGCAGTGGTCCTGGCTGGTCTCAGTTCCTTTACTGATAAGTCAAAGGTTTTCAATCAAATCTATGGCTATAGCCAATGGACAATTTTTAATAATCAAAAGAGATGCCTACTTAAAATCTGGTGGGCATGCATCGGTTAAATCTGAAGTTTTAGATGATTTGATGTTAGCAAGAAAACTTTTAAGCTCAGGATTTAAGGGTGGAGTAGGTGAAGCAAGTGCTGTTGCCAGCTGTCACATGTACGGCACTGGTAAAGAATTAATCAAGGGATATCAAAAATCTTTGTGGAAAGCCTTTGGTTCTATCCCAGGTACTTTATTTGCGATTTTTTTGTTGTTTATCACTGGCGTCCTGCCCTTGTTATCTGCTGTTGCCGGCTCATCTACTGGTCTAATCGCCTTTGGATTAATAGTGCTTAGCAGGATTGCCGCTGCAATCCGAACTGGTGGGCTTCCAAATACGGCGTTGCTACATCCCGTTTCTATAACTTTTCTAATTGGCTTAATTGTTTACTCTTGGTTTGGAAAAGTTACCAAGACTTTAACTTGGCGAGATAGGTTGGTTGCTTAAATGGCGAAAATTTCAATAATTGGCGCCGGAATTGGCGGTATGAGCGCTGCTGCTCGTCTTGCTAAAAATGGCCACAACATAACGATATTTGAAAATAGTGATCGCTCTGGTGGTAAATGTAGAACAGAGTGGTTTGGTGATTATGCATTTGATACTGGACCTTCACTGTTAACATTGCCGGCTGTTTATCGAGATCTTTTCTTAAAAACTGGACAGCGCCTTGAACACATACTGGAGTTAACTCCCGTGGATCCAGCATTTAATTACCAATTTGCTGATGGTAAATCTGTGCTCTTTCCAAACTTATCCAATCCCAAGACTTACAAAGAAATTGAAAAATCCTTTGGTAAAGCGGCAAGTAAAGGTTGGGAGGAAATTATTGCCCGGTCAGAGCGGATGTGGGAGGTTTCTAGAGGCCCGTTTGTTGAATCAGAGTTAAAATCAATTTCGCCTCTACTAAAAAACAGAAATTTAATCAAGCAGGTTTTAGAGATCGCCCCATTTACCTCAATGCGAAAACTTGGTAATAAATTAAATCTAGATCCCCACCTGCAGATGATTATTGATAGATACGCCACCTATACCGGCAGTGATCCAAGAACAGCTCCCGCGGTATTACTAACAATCGCATTTATGGAAAGCACCTTTGGGGCGTGGCATATTAAAGGCGGAGTTGGTCAACTTTCAGTTGCTCTTGAACAAAGATGTCGAGATCTGGGTGTGAATTTTGAATTTAATACCCGAATTGAAAATATTGTGACGCAAGGTAATCGTGCCACAGGGATAAAGACATCTGATGGAAAATCGATTAATTCAGATCTAGTCGTTGCAAATGCAGATACTGAATATGTCTATAATAAATTACTAGATAAGTCAGTCTCAGCTGCGCGCAGTGAGAGGCGCAAACTAAAGGTTGCCACCAAATCACTCTCTGGATTTTCTCTACTTTTAGGATTAGATAATTCAAAGGGTAGCCCAGTTAATATCAACCACCACAATGTTTATTTCCCAAAAGATTACGATGCAGAGTTTGATGAAATTTTCACCAAAAAAATTCCGGTAAATGATCCCACTATCTATATTTGCGCACCAAAGGATGAGTCCATGGTTTCATCCCCCAATAAGGAATCATGGTTCGTGCTAGTTAACGCCCCCCGTCATGATCCTGATAATGGCTGGAATTGGAATAAAGAAGCAGCTGAATATGCTAAAACATTAATAAACAAACTTGATCAAATGGGGCTTAATGTTTCAAATCGCTTAGATGTGATGAAATATCGAACACCAGCGGATCTGGAAAGTTATGCAATGGCGCCAGGTGGTTCAATTTATGGAACATCAAGCAACTCTGCACTCTCCGCTTTTCTTCGTAGTAAGAATCGATCAAAAGTTAAGGGGCTGTTTTGTGTTGGCGGCTCGACTCACCCTGGTGGTGGACTTCCGTTGGTAGGAATTAGTGCAGAGATAGTTTCTAATACAATTGGAAAGGCTTAATTCAATTGCCGATACGCAAATCTGCTAACCATGAGAAAACTAATACCCTGCAGAATTACCCAAACTACAGTGATTTGATTGAGAATCTCTAAATTCAATTGAAATGCAATCAATAGAACAAATACAAATGAGGCCCGCACCGGACGCTCAGCGAAGGTGACAACTCCAACTGCATGAACTCCTAATCCCCCTACTCGAGCTCGTAGATACTCTTGTACCGAAGCGATAAGTAGCACTGCAATCAACAACTGCATGTTCACGCCAATTTTGTATAGCGCTAGAATCCAAAAAAACTCAGTAACCCGATCTACTATGGAATCAAGTAAAGCACCCCACTTAGAACTCTTGCTAGTAATTATCGCCATACTTCCATCAATTCCATCGCAAATTAGTGAAACAACTAAAAGAATCGGTGCCCAAATAGTTTGTGCGTATATATAAAGGAAGACTCCAAAAATAAGCCCTGAAATTGTTAGTGAATTTGGGGTGATACCAACTTTAGAGAGTGGCTTGGTAATTACAAAAGAGATGCTCAACCAAGCTTTCACGATACCATTTACTGGAGCATCACCATGTAACTTACTCCAAGTTGTTAGGAAATCTGATTTATTCATCACTTTGCCAAGCCTAAGTTTCTGGCAATTTTAATTGTTGATTCTGCTGAATTCATAGTATAAAAATGAATACCTGGGACCTTCATATCAATCAACGCCCTTCCCATCTCTGTGGCAATCTCTATGCCAATGTTTCTTACTGCGATTAAATCCTCAGATTGATTTTTAAATCTTTTTAAGATCTGCTCTGGTATTTGAATTCCACTTAGTTCTACCATCCGAGCCAGTTGTTTTAGATTTGTTATAGGAAGTATTCCAGCAATAATTGGTAAATTAGAACCTCGCTTGCGAAGTCTTTCAACTAGTTGCTGCCATTTATCAACATCAAAAAAGAATTGAGTGGTGGCAAAAGTTGCCCCCAACTCCTCCTTGCGCAGCAGCACTTCAACATCTTTTTCCAAGTCAAAATTTGAAGATGGATGCCCATCAGGAAAGGCTGCAACGCCAACTTTTAAACCTCCGCTAAGTACTGCTAATTCCACCAGTTGATCAGCATGATCAAGCCCACCTGGTATAGGTTGCCAATTATATCTAGGTCCGCCTGGTGGATCACCACGCAAAGCTAAAATACTTTCAATTCCTGCTTTTTTGTATTGCTCTAAAACTTTGCTCAATTCACTTTTGGTTGATCCAACACAAGTTAAATGTGCAACCGTTGGAATTGAAGTCCTCGCGGTAATTTCAGTTGTAACGCGAATTGTTCGATCTCTAGTAGATCCGCCTGCGCCATAGGTTACTGAAACAAAATCCGGCTTTAATGGCTGAAGTTGTGCCAAGACCTGCCAAAGCCTTTCTTCGCCAGCCATATCTTTAGGCGGAAAGAACTCAACTGACAGGGTAGGGGCGCTCTGATCAATGCTCACAGCAGGCAGGGTACCGTTGCACCGTGAGTTTTTCTGTGACCAACGATATTAAATCGATTCGCTCTGCCATAGATCAGGCGTTAAATGAGTTTATTCAACATGAAAATAAATACCTGGCAGGAATCGGCCCAGAGCTTAATCCAGTCGCAGAGGCTGTAGAGAGATTCTTGCTAGATGGTGGCAAAAGATTGCGTCCACTTTTTGCATATGTTGGCCTATTGGGAGCTGGCATTCAACCAAATAAATCTATGTTAAATGCGATAGCAAGTCTTGAATTAGTACATGTTTGCGCGCTTATTCATGATGATGTAATGGATGGTTCTGATACTAGAAGAGGTGCACCAAGTATTCATAAATCCTTTGAAGGGATGCATTCAGCGAAAAAACTTGTTGGGTCACCAGAAAAATTTGGTATCGCATCTGCAATATTGATTGGTGACTTAGCACTCATTTGGTCTGCGCAAATGCTTCACAACTCAGGTCTTACTAATGAGGAATTAATCTCAGTATTGCCGGTTTATGATGAGATGCGAGTAGAGCTAATGGCTGGTCAATATCTAGATGTTTACGAACAGTCGTTGGGAACTCAAAGTATTGAGAGATCTTTAAAAGTTGCTAGATTCAAATCTGGAAAGTACACAATCCAGCGGCCATTGCATTTTGGCGCGGCTTTAGGAGAAGCAGATGAAGGGCTTATTTCTACTTACACAAATTTTGGAATTCCTCTAGGCGAGGCATTTCAGTTGCGAGATGATTTGCTTGGGATCTTCGGTGATCCTACGCAAACAGGTAAACCAAGCGGTGATGATCTCCGTGAGGGAAAGCGGACAGTTTTAATGGCAGTTGCCATGGACAAGTCCAATAAAACACAGCTTGAAGAGATTAAGAAATTATTTGGAGACCCAAATCTCACCTACAAGCAGGTTGAGCAGCTACAAGAAATAATTATTGAGACAGGTGCTGTTTCTCACATCGAATCTATGATCGAAGAGTTCACATCTACTTCACTCTCCGCCTTAAATCATGGTGGAATTAACCCTATTGGCAAGGGATTGTTAACCGAATTAGCAATACTTGCTACAAGTAGAAAGATTTAATTGTGCCAGCAAAGGTAAAAGGACCAACCGATAATGTAGTAATTGTCGGTGCAGGACTTGCCGGATTAAGTGCTGCCCTGAGGTTGGCAGGTGCTGGACGTAAGGTAACTGTTGTAGAACGCGAATCTGTGCCAGGTGGCAGAAATGGTTTGCTGAATAAATCTGGGTACTCATTTGATACCGGGCCATCGGTTTTAACTATGCCAGATTTAATCGCCGATGCGCTTGCTTGTGTGGGTGAGGATATTAAAGATTGGTTGGATTTAATCCCACTTAAACCACTTTATCGAGCATTTTACGACGACGGATCACAACTTGATGTTCATTCTGATACAAATCAGATGCGGGAAGAGATTGCTAAAACAATTAGTCCGGCAGAAGCGGTTGGTTATGGTAAATATGTAGATTTTGTTACCAAATTATATAAGTATGAGATGAAGGATTTTATTGACAGAAACATTGATTCACCCTTGAATTTGTTAACACCTAACCTAGCCAGACTTATTGCTTTAGGTGGGTTTCGTAAGCTCTCCCCCAAGGTAAATCAATTTCTAAAAGATCCTAGAACCCAAAAGGTTTACTCATTCCAAGCGATGTATGCAGGTGTTAGTCCCCAACAAGCATTAGCTATTTATGCCGTAATTGCATACATGGATTCAGTGAATGGCGTTTTCTTCCCTAAGGGAGGCATGCATGCTGTTCCTCGAGCTATGGCTGCAGCAGCACAAAAACATGGTGTTACCTTTATATATAATTCCACAGTCACCGCAATAGAAAAAAGCAATGGCAGAGCAACCGCAGTTATAACCGAATCAGGTGAGCGTATTACTTGCGATGTAGTTGTTTTAAACCCAGATTTGCCAGTTGCTTGGCGTGATTTATTGGGCGGTCAACCAAGATCTGTGAAACGACTTAAATACTCACCTTCTTGCGCGACATTGCTGATTGGTTCAAGTAAAAAATATGACCATCTTGCCCATCACAATATTCACTTTGGTAAATCATGGGCTGGTGTATTTGATGAGTTAATTAAGAAAAAAACCTTAATGAGTGATCCTAGTATTTTAGTAACACTACCTTCAAAGGATGATCCAACACTTGCTCCTGCAGGTAAATCCTCTTACTATGTTTTATTTCCGACGCCAAACCTAACTGCTGATATTGATTGGAAAAAAATCGGTCCTAGATATCGCGATGAAATGATTAAAGCCTTAGAGGATCGCGGCTACAGCGGATTTGCAGATAGTATCGAGGTTGATCACCTAACTACCCCACTGGATTGGCAAAAACAAGGAATGGAAGCGGGTGCACCATTTGCAAGTGCGCACACTTTTTTCCAAACCGGACCATTTAGACCAAGAAATCTTGCCAAAGGTTATGAGAATATTGTCTTTGCTGGCTCAGGCACTCAACCTGGAGTTGGCGTACCAATGGTTTTAATCTCTGGCAGATTGGCCGCAGAACGAATTGTTGGACCAGTTAAATAGAAATGGATGAACTAACCGCAGCTGGGATTGTGGATCCAAAGCTACGCGCTTCATACCAAGAGTGTAAAAGACTTAACTCAATACATGGCAAGACTTATTACTTGGCCACACTCCTGCTGCCACCAGCTAAGCGACCTCATGTACACGCTTTATATGGTTTTGCGCGTTATGCAGATGAAATCGTAGATGATCTGGCTTCCAATCTAACTTTAGATGAAAAAGCATTGCTCCTAAAAAAATGGAGTAACCAAGTGCTTTCAGATATCAAATCTGGCAGTAGTAATGATCCAATTGCAGCGGCAGTAGTTGATACGACCAGTAGATTTAAAATACCAATTGCTCATTTTGAAGCATTTTTGCATTCGATGAACATGGATTTAACTGTGAGGCAGTATCAGACTTATGAAGATCTTCATGAATATGTCTATGGATCAGCTGCAGTTATCGGGCTACAGATGGTCTCGGTGCTGGGAACAATATCTCCTGATGCAGTAACTTCAGCAAATGAAGCAGCGGAAAAATTAGGAATTGCTTTTCAATTAGCTAATTTTATTAGAGACGTTGGCGAAGATTTAGATCGCGGCCGGGTGTATTTGCCCATGACTGAACTTGAAGCCCATGGTGTCAACCGCCAGATGCTGGAGGAAAGAGTTATAACACCTCAAATAAAAAGTGCACTCAAGGAGCAAATTCAAAGGGTAAGAAAATTGCAAAATGAATCCACCGATGGGATAAAACTGCTAACTCCTGGGGCTAGAGAGTGTATTCAAGCTGCAAGCCAACTTTACTGTGGGATTGTCGATGAAGTTGAAAAAATTGATTATCAAATATTTACGAAACGAGCTAAAACCTCAAATTGGCGAAGAACTAAAGTTGCCCTACCCGCTTATCTCCGCGCAGTGCTAAGTCGGTAACTAACTTTTTTGCACACCAACTCTGCCCCAAAATACCCACAAACTCATCACACTTAGTACTAATGCAAATCCAAACAAAAGATCTTCAGCTGGCGCTGACGCTATTCGAATACCCGTTATTGCATCTGGACTATACATAACAATATTTCTTGAAGTAAGCCACCAGTTAGTCAAAAGTTGAAATGGCAGAATAATTGAATAGCTAGTCCAAAAGACTCTTTTAGTTATCAATCTACTTTTAATTAGAAAATAATCACAGATAATTGCGAGTAAGAATGCGATAACTGCAATATCGGTATAAACCACTATTCATCACCAACAATCCAGTGTTTTTTCACAGTTCGCACTGCTTGGATTGTCATTAATGCTGCTAGCGGCACTACCGTAAAAAAAAGAAACTCTTCAAGTGGGATATTAAAAGGGCCAACAATTCCAAGCATCTGTGTCTTATCGAAATACCAATGCCCTTTGGAGATTGCATAAGCATCCCAGGCTAAAAATAAGAGTGCTACTGGAAATATACTTAAGAACGCTCGCTTAAAACGGCGCAATACACCAGTTTTCAAATACAGCTCTAACCAAAAGGATCCAAGCACTGTGAACAAGATCATCGCCATATAGCCAAATTTCAACACGTGGTAACTATAGACAATTTTATGGTGGGCTAAGATATATAACACGGGAGCTAAGAGATTTAGCTGAGAGGGCCTGAAACTCAGGCTGACCGATGGACCAGTTCGGTAATGCGAATTGGAAAGGATACTCAGATGTCGCTGCTAGAAATTTTTGCCTTTTTTATCTCACTCGCTGGTGTAAGTCTGGGCGTATTAGGACCTCGTATCACTTGGATTTTTTGGAGTATTGGGAGTTTGCTTTATGCGGTCTTATTTTTTCAATCGGCTTACTATGCAAGTGCTACTCTGCAATTCGTCTTTATAGCTGGCGGAATCTGGGGATGGTTTGGTTGGGGTCCCAAAGGTGCCAAGCCTAGAAAATCCACAAATAGGGAACGAATAATTTTAGTTACTTCTCTAGCTTTATTCTCATTCGCACTCTGGCCTGTTTTAGTAAACATAGGTGCAACCTCATCTGCTATTGAATCTTTTGGTTTTGTTGGCAGTGTTATGGCTCAGTTATTAATGGTTTGGCAACGCTTTGAAGCATGGCCAATATGGTTCATAGTAGATGTTGCCTATACCTATCAATACTTCAAAGGTGAGCTTTATTTGACTGCATTTCTATATGCAATTTTCACAGCAATTGCTGTTTGGGGATGGATTCGTTGGTATCGGGAATCTAAAAAAAATCATAATGATTAATTATCATGATTTATTGGGCCAGATCGAAAAATTAAATACAACCCAATCTATTGTCCTGGCAATTGATGGAGTTGCAGGCTCAGGTAAAACCACCTTAGCATCAAGATTATGTAGTGATCTAAAAAGTTGCCAAGTTGTTCACATGGACGATTTATATGCGGGTTGGAATGACCCTCTGTCACAAAGACTCACAGCCAGAGTAATCAGAGAGCTGCTAGAACCATTTAAGAATCAGATATCGATTAGATATCAAAAATTTGATTGGATGCTAAATAGATTCGATAAATTTGTGGATCTAAAATCCTCGAATATATTAATACTTGAAGGAGTGGGCTCTGGGCAACGGGAGTTTCGTAAGTATTTTTCCAAAACAATATGGGTTGAATATGATCCAGGGCAAGGTTTTGATCGGGTTATTGCACGAGATGGTGAAGGCATAATTGCTGAAATGAAAAATTTCTTACTAGACCAGAATAAACATTTTACTGCTGAATTAACGAAGAATGCTGCGGATTACACCATTTCTGGTGCGCCTTAAACTCTTATTTAAGCACCCTCCCCTTAAACTTTCATTATGTCTGATTTGACTGGTGAGCTGATAGATAATCGCTATCTCCTTCAGCGAAAATTGGCTGCTGGTGGCATGGCAACAATTTATGCCGGTATTGATACTCGCTTAGATCGTCCAGTTGCAGTAAAAATCATGCACTCTCACTTGGCCAATGATGAGGCATTCGTTTCGAGATTTATAAAAGAAGCAAAAGCAACTGCAGCTTTATCTCATCCAAACATAGTTTCAATCCAAGATCAGGGATGGAATCAAGGCGGCCCACCTGCAGTATTTCTAGTAATGGAGTTAGTAGAAGGAACAACTCTGCGTGACTACTTAAATGCAAACTCTGAGTTATCAATTGAGCAGACTATGCAAATAATCAATCCAGTTCTCAGCGCGCTATCCGCTGCCCATCGAATTGGCATAATTCATCGAGATATAAAGCCAGAAAATATCTTGATATCAAAAGATGGACGAATAAAAGTTGCAGATTTTGGATTAGCAAGAAATACGGCAATGAATCAAACAATGACTGCTGAATCGAGTGTGGTGCTAGGAAGTGTTTCCTATCTTTCACCCGAGCAGGTTCAGCGAGGAGTTGCAGATGCAAGAAGTGACGTATATGCAATCGGCATTGTTTTATTTGAAATGCTAACTGGATCCAAGCCATATGAAGGTGAGACCCCGATACAAATCGCCTATCGGCATGTCAATGATCGTATTCCTAATATTCAAAGCCTTAAGCCAAGTACTCCTGCAGTTATTGCTGAGTTGGTCTATGCCGCAACTGCGCCAAATCCTGACCAGCGGCCAAAAGATGCCGAAGAATTACTAAATAAGTTACGTGAGATTCAGATACAAATTGATCCAAAGCGAAGGCAAATGAGTTTGGAACTTGATCTTCCACCTGTGGTTACAAAAAGTAGCAAGCGGGGTAAAGTATCAGTAGGTTCAGCTTTTGGTGGCCTGAAGGAAAAAACATCACAATTAATCTCATCTAAACCAATAAATGTAAGCAAGGCTGAGGACTCGGTGGGCACTAAAAAAAGAAAAGTTTCAAGAAGAGTCAAACGTAATCGAATTATTGCTCTGCTGTTGCTGTCTGGCTTGATTTTTGGTGGCTATCAACTACTTGGAGTTGGAAAAATTTCAGTTCCTTCACTTGCCGGAATGACACAAGCCGAGGCAAAAACAAGTCTGGCAGAGATTGGTCTTTACCTAGAGGTAGCAGAAGAGGTTTTTGATGAAGACATCCCTAAAGGAAAAGTAATATCTTCCATACCAGCTGGGGGTGGCAAGGTTTCACCCAATGGTGTTGTTGGGTTAGTGATATCCAAAGGTCAAGAGAGGATTCAAATTCCAGATCTTAAGGGCACAACCCCTGATGTTGCTTCTCAACAATTATCTGCTCTTGGCTTAACAGTTGGTGATATTAATGAAAGTTTTGATATGAAAGTTGCATCTGGTTTTATAATTACTAGTGACCCTAAGAATGGCGCTAAAGTTAAGCGCAGCTCAATTGTGAATTTAATAGTCAGCAAAGGAGTAGAGCAAATATCACTTGTTTCATTTGTAGGTAAGGGTGGCGATGAGGCACTTTCAGAGCTAACAAACAGGGGCTTTGATGTCGATGCTACTTATAAGTTTAGCGATAATGTCTTCAAGGGATTAGTAATTTCTCAAACTCCTGAGAAGTCTGAAGTAATCAGTATGGGAAGTAAAATAGAATTAGTCATATCAAAAGGACCAGAGTTTGTATTTGTGCCTAATGTTTTGGGCAAGAATAAAAATGATGCATCAGTGGATTTAGAGAATTTGGGATTAAAAATAAGCATAAAAGGTAGCGGAAAAGTTAACAATATCTCACCTGCCATTGGCACAAAAGTAAAACAAGGCACCACAATCACCCTGACTTTGCGATAGAAGTTTCTCGCCAATTCTCAGGTAGGCTCGCCAAATGGCTAATGCAAAAACTTATCCACGAATTGGGGCACATGTTCCAACCTCCGGTGGTATGGCCACGCGCTCGATTGAATATGCCTTAACGATTAAAGCTGAAGTGATTCAGGTCTTTGCATCTAGTCCCCGCACCTGGGCAACCTCGACACCAAATCATGCGATGGATGCAGCCTTTAAAGCAAAAACTACTGAACACGATATTGAAAGTTATGTTCACGCATCATTTTTAATTAATTTAGGTTCTCCGACAGTATCAACATATGAGAATTCATTGTCGGCAACTGCATACTCTTTGAAACGGGGTCGAGAGATTGGCGCAAAGGGTGTAGTAATTCATACTGGATCTGCTGTTGATGATTCACATGTAAAGAAAGCATGGCAGCAAATTCATGAGGGCGTAATGCCCATTCTTAACAACCTTAAGGAAGATGATCCGTGGTTGCTTTTGGAACCAACTGCAGGGCAAGGAAAATCACTTGTTAAAAAACTTGATGACTTAACTAAATATTTTGAGGCCCTTGAATGGCATCCAAAAGTGGGCGTTTGCTTAGACACCTGCCATGTATTCGCTGCCGGCCATGACATAAAGAAGCCTGGTGGAATGAAGGAGACCATGGATTTATTGGTCGAGATTGCTGGTTTAGAACGTATTCAGTTGATCCACGCAAATGACTCAATGGATATCTGCGGAAACCTGAAAGATCGCCACCAGAATATTGGTAAAGGTGAAATCGGCAGCAAGCCATTCATAGAATTATTAGCCCACCCTGCTGTTGCTAATGCACCATTGATTCTAGAAACTCCTGGGGCAGAGCCAGAACATGGAAGTGAAGTAGCGTTGTTAAAAAAGATGCGAGATAAGTAATTGAAAATTAAAGCGCTCCTATACGTAGGATTACTGGCAACAACAGCTGTCTGGGGTGGATCCTTCGTTGTAATGAAAGATTCACTTGAGCGCCAAGATGTCTACTCATTTTTAGCATCTAGATTCATTTTAGCCGCCCTATTTATGTTTTTATACCGTCCAAATTCATTAAAAGGCTTAGACCGGAAGTTTATCTTGCGAGCAACTTTGGCTGGATTACTAGTGGGAAGTGGGTTTATATTTCAAACTTTTGGTCTAACTAAAGCAACTGTCTCAAACACCGGTTTCATTACCGGTTTATACCTTGTGTTTACACCCTTGATTGCATGGATCATACTTAAAAAGCATGTAGTCAAAATTCAATGGCTTGCTGTTGCAGTAGCCACCATCGGACTCTATTTAATCGCATACAATGGAATATCAGTTGGCATCGGTGAGATTTTGGTTTTAATCTCTGCAATACTTTTTGCTGCTCAAATAGTGACATTAAGTGAGTGGAGTGATGGCAAAAACTCTTATGCACTCACCTTAATTCAAATAATAGTCTCCTCCATCATTTTCTTACTCTTAACAGTGAAGAATGGCTATCAACCTCCACCAGATGGATCAGTATGGTCAGCTGTCTTATTTACAGCTTTTTTTGCTACCTTCCTAGGATTTCTAATCCAAGTAAAAGCACAATCGATGATGAGTGCAACAGCTGCTGGAGTACTTCTGGCCATGGAAGTGCCATTTGCTTTAGTTTTTGGACTTTACTTTGACAATGACCCGTTAACATTAAGAATTATTTCCGGTGGTACTCTAGTAATGGTTGCCATGGCAATGGTAATTTGGTCGGATACTAGAAAGAACAATTATGGAGAATCGAAATGACCAGTTCTAAAACAATAGATCTAAGGTCAGACACTGTCACAAAGCCATCAGTGGGTATGAGGCAAATGATGGCAGCAGCAGAGGTTGGTGATGATGTATACGGTGAAGACCCAACAGTAAATTCTCTAGAAAGCAGAGTTGCCTCACTCTTTGATAAAGAAGCAGCATTATTTTGTCCAACTGGTTCAATGGCTAATCAATTATCAATTCGGATGCTCGTAGCACCTGGTGAGGAGTTATTAACTGAAACTAACTCTCATATTGTTAGAGCAGAACTTGGAGCTGGGGCTGTATTTAGTGGAATAACTACTCGTACTTGGTTAGCAGATAGAGGATTATTAAATGCTGACGATCCACTCAATATTGCAAAACCAGATTCAGGGCCCTATCTAGTTTCCACAACCGCTATTGCTGTTGAAAATACTCACAACTTTGGTGGAGGCACTATTCAGCCAATTTCTGAGATAAAAAAGTTGCGACAAGAGAGTCAGAAACTAGGCATCTTTCTCCATTTAGACGGCGCACGTATTTGGAATTCTCATGTTTCCTCTGGTGTAGCGCTTAATGAGTATGGAAAATATTTTGACACGATCAGTGTCTGTTTTTCAAAGGGTTTGGGAGCACCGATTGGCTCGATAATGATTTCAGATGGGGAGAGAATTCAGAAGGCACGGCAGTGGCGAAAAAGATATGGTGGAGGTATGAGGCAAGTGGGTCTACTTGCAGCTGCAGGCCATTACGCGCTGGATAATAATGTTAAATTATTAAAAGCTGATCATCTGCGGGCAAAGTCAATTGCAAAAGCAATTGCTGCTGTTGCGCCAAATTTGATCAATCCTGATCATGTTGAAACCAATATCGTGGGATTAGATTTATCTACTTTAAAAATTACTGCAAATGAGCTCTCATCTTGGTTACAAGAGAAAAATATTCTGTCAGGGGCACTTGGGCCAAAGTATTTAAGGTTAGTTACACATCTAGATCTAACTGATGATGATGTTGAGTATGTAAATCAAGTGCTCCCTAAGTTACTGCAGCGCGCCCTCATGTCTTAGTAGCCACTCTTTAATTTTTACACCATAACCATAGTTTCCAAGCGCACCACTACTTTTCACTATCCGGTGACAAGGAATGATTGGCGCAATCAAATTATGACCACATGCGGTCCCGGCGGCTCTGATTGCATTTGCTGATCCTGCTCTTTTAGCCAGCTCTGCATAAGATAAAGTCTTTCCAGCAGGGATCTTACGCATCACCTTCCACACATCTTGTGAAAAGTTAGCACCCATCTGGCGGACCTTTATGCTATTTATAGCTTCTAGCTCACCATCGAAGTAATCATCAAGAAGGGCAGAAATCAATGGAATTTTCTGAACTTTTTTAATACCCTTTGCAAAATCTTCATTAGATAGCCTTACAACTAGATTATCTAGACCCTTAAATCCTGCAGCTAATAAAACGTTCTCATCTGAAATTAAATTCAAGGTGCCTACTGGAGTCTTAACGGTTGAAGTTAGTAGCATTTAACGATTTTATTCTGTATTACACAAATATTATTATTTATTTTTAACGATCTCGTAGCATCTCTGCTACTAGAAAGGCGAGTTCAAGTGATTGGGTGTGGTTTAACCTTGGGTCACAAGCACTCTCATACCTTGAAGATAAATCTTCATGACTTATTGCTTCTCCCCCACCAACACACTCAGTAACATCATCACCTGTCAGCTCAATATGAATGCCGCCTGGGTGGGTTCCTAACTTTTTATGCACTTCAAAAAATCCACGAACCTCATCGAGAACATCATCAAATTTTCTAGTTTTGTATCCACTTGGTGCTTCATAGGTGTTTCCATGCATCGGATCACATACCCAGAGAACTACTGCACCTGATTTTCTAACCGCCTCTACCAACGGTGGCAGTTTTTCACGAATTAAACCAGCTCCCATTCGGGTTATAAAAGTTAGCCGACCTTGCTCATTATCTGGGTTCAGTTTTTTTATAATAGCAAGCGCTTCATCAGTTGTAGTTTTTGGACCAAGCTTGACGCCAATAGGGTTATGAATCTTTTCGGCAAAATCCATATGTGCACCATCTATTTGGCGAGTTCTCTCTCCGACCCAAACAAAATGAGCTGAAACATCATAAGGATTGTTAGTTCGAGAGTCGATTCTAGTTAGAGCTTTTTCGTACTCTAATATCAGTGCTTCGTGACTGGAATAAAAATCAACTGATTTAAACGATTCAGGATCAACGCCAGCTGATTGCATAAACTGAATCGCCCTGCCAATTTCATTTGCCATTTCCTCATAGCGAGCGCTGAATCTGGCATCTGCAGCAAATCCCTTATTCCAACTATGGACTTGGCGAAGATCGGCGAAACCACCCTGGGTAAAGGCCCGTACTAGATTTAATGTTGCAGCTGAGGTGTTATAGACCCTCACTAAACGCTTCGGGTCTGGCGTGCGTGCAACTTTGGTAAATTCCAAATCATTGACCGCATCTCCCCGGTAGGCAGGCAGAGTGACTCCATCACGAGTTTCCAAATCATTACTACGAGGCTTTGCAAATTGCCCAGCCATCCGACCCACCTTAATTACTGGCAAGGATGAGAAGTACTGAAGAACTGCAGCCATTTGTAAAATTGTTTTGATGCGATTTCGAATTGAATCTGCAGTTGCTGCTGCAAAAGTTTCAGCGCAATCACCACCTTGTAGCCAAAATGCTCTACCCAAAGCAGCTTCACCGATTCGCTTCTTAAGATTGTCGCACTCACCGGCAAATACCAATGGTGGGCAACTCTCTAATTCAACTACCGCCGAATTAACCGCCTCTGGATCTGGCCAGCTAGGTTGTTGCGCAGCAACTAATCCTGATTTAAATATCGAGTTGGCATTCATACGATAATGGTAGGCAATCTTTGGATATTGATGTGGCTAATTAGGCCTTCATCAACTACCCAAAGAAGATCTGCGCTTCCTTGTATAGCTCAGGATCTACCGTCTTTAATTTTGCTGTTGCCGAGGCTAATGGCACCCGCTCTATCTTGGTTCCATGTAAAGCCACCATTTTGCCCCAATCCCCATCATGCACCGCCGTTATGGCGTGTAAACCAAATCTAGTAGCTAGTACTCGATCAAAGGCTGTTGGCGTACCACCACGCTGAATATGACCTAAGACGGAGGTTCGAGCCTCATTACCTGTTTTCTCTTCAATTTGTTTTGCTAGCCATTCGCCAATTCCAGATAACTTAACATGTCCAAATGAATCAAGAGTTTTATCTTTAGTGATTAGATCTCCATCTTGTGGAATTGCACCCTCTGCAATCACAATAATTGGTGAGTAACTTTGTTCAAATCTAGATTCAACCCACTTGCAAACCTGCTCTAGGGAGAATTTAACCTCTGGAATTAATATGCAGGAAGCCCCACCAGCTAATCCTGAATGCAACGCGATCCAACCAGCATGCCTGCCCATAACCTCAACTATCAAGGCTCGGTGGTGTGACTCCGCAGTGGTATGTAATCGGTCAATTGCTTCTACGGCAATATTCACCGCTGTATCAAATCCAAATGTGTAATCAGTATTACTCAAATCATTATCAATTGTCTTTGGAACTCCAACAACTTTAACACCCAGAGAATCTAATTTAGTGGCAACACCAAGCGTATCTTCACCACCGATTGCTATTAAAGCATCCACATTCATTTTTGCTAAATTTTCTTTTATTTTTTCCACACCATTATCGATTTTAAATGGATTAGTTCTTGATGAACCCAAAATAGTTCCACCCTTAGGCAAGATTCCCCGTGTCGCTGGAATATCTATCTTCATGGTTAGGCCTTCAAGCGGACCACGCCAGCCATCACGGAAGCCTAGAAATTCATATCCATACTCTTTAACACCTTTGCGTACTGCGGCGCGGATTACCGCATTTAAACCTGGACAATCTCCGCCACCAGTTAAAATACCGATACGCATTTAAAAACCCCAGACTCATAATGGTTATAAAAATTGGTCATCATTGCTGGCTAAGTCTACTCTGCCACAATGGGATTAAAACCCGAGATAAAGGCGTACCTTACAGAGCGAGCATCCCTTGGCCTGCCACAGGTTTGGCAAGCACCACTTGATGAAATTCGAGAAAACAACAAACTTAATGTTGCCCTGCAACAACCATTAGTTGCGATTGAACTAGTAGAACAACGCAAGATTTCAGGCCCCACTTCTGCACTTCCAATTCGGATTTATCGATCCACTAAGGACTCAAATTTACCTGCCATGGTATTTTTCCACGGTGGTGGCTGGGTTTTAAATTTTTTAGATATTTATGAAGTAGCACTTCGAAAAATTGCTAATCATGGCAACTTTGTAATAGTTGCAGTGGAGTATCAAAAAGCGCCAGAACATCCATATCCGGCAGCCTTTAATGATTGCTACGCCACTCTTAAATGGGTAGTTGATAATGCAGCTGATCTGTCAATTGATCAATCATTTATTGGTGTGGGTGGAGATAGTGCTGGTGGAAATTTAGCCTCTGCCGTTGCGATTAAAGCTTTAAAGGAAAAGTTAATTTCACTTGCTTTTCAACTGCTGGTCTACCCATGTAATGATTTTGATATGGCTTATCCTTCAGCAACAGATTTTGCTCAAGGATATGGGCTGACTACCCAGGCAATGAAATGGTTTTGGGATCAATATCTTTTAACAGCCCAGGATAGGCAGGACCCATACGCTGTGCCGATAAAAGCCCAAACTCTTCGAGGTGTAGCACCTGCTATTTTGATTGCAGCAGAGTTTGATCCACTAACTGATGGTGTCAAAAATTACTATCAAAAATTAATGAATGATTCAGTTCCTGCAATATATAAAGAGTATGCCGGCCAGATACACGGCTTCTTTAATTTAAGTGGCATAACTCCTGACGCAGATTCACTATACTTAGATATTGCGAATGAAGTAAATGCAATTTTAGGAAGGCATAAATAATTGACTAGGGTGGGTTGGGGCAGATTTGCCCTAGTGGGCTTCTTGTGGGGTACTCCATACCTATTTATAAAGGTCGCAGTTGAGGAGATTTCACCTGCAACTATAATTTTCTTTCGAGTTTTAATTGGCACAATGGTATTACTACCCCTGGCCTTATCTCAGAAAAAGATGTCAATCCCAAGAAAATATTGGCATATTGTGCTCATCTATACCGTTGCAGAACTAATAGGTCCTTGGTATTTAATTACTAATGCTGAGCAAAAATTATCATCTGGCCTCACAGGTTTATTAGTTGCAACTGTGCCAATCTGGGCAGCTATTTTTGCCTCATTAAATGGTGATCACACTGTTTGGCATAAATTTCGATTATTTGGATTAGGGATTGGATTTATAGGTGTCGTTGCCGTAGTAGGCATCGAATCCATCAGTGGTCGACAGGACATCAAATCAATCGGTATGGTGATTCTGGCTGCAATTGGCTATGCCTATGCGGTAAATATGATTAATCGCAAAATTCCAAATGTTCCTGGAATTGGATTAAATGCCTGGGCAATGATCATTACTACCATTTTCTATTTTCCATTTGCGATTACGCATTGGCCAACTCAAACTCC
>SXGT01258771.1_pt1 | contig 24519 bp, 16 predicted proteins | sample 3176221 | NCBI WGS metagenome assembly SXGT01 (sample SAMN11356862, study PRJNA531348) | freshwater metagenome | isolation source: freshwater sample F1-120 | place: China: Fuxian Lake, Yuxi | collected 2017-12-25
CTGGCGGAGCCGCAAACGGCTCGGAGGGAGCCGGCGCCAGCGAGAGCTGGCGGCTCCCGAGAGCCTGGCCCGGAGGCGCACGCGCAGCGTGCGACCGGAGGGGCCGCGTGTCGTTGTTGCCGCCGCCCTCGCTCCGCTCGACGGCGAGCCGTCGTGGGGGAGGGTCCGCCTCCCCCACCAGCAGAAACGAGCAGCAGACTTGAGATGGTCCTCCTCTGCCCATTCGGAATGTCTCACGTGTGGGCGTGCGAGGTATAAGACGGCTCCAGGAGCGCCGGAGCTGACGGCGTTTGTCCCGGGCGGGAAACGCCACAAGAAGGCGGCAGTCGCCTGGAACTTCAAGGACTGAGCCTCACGGGGTCAGGAGGGTGACTGAAGACTGACATCTTGCCGCTGGGGTATGCCGTTGTCAGTCAGCACCCTTCTCAGACCCTGTATGACAGGAAAGATCTCGTGGTTCCAATCGGCCCCCTGGCTGTCAAAGGCAAGTTGCTCGAGCTCGCAAATCCTGCGATCCTCCGCGAAAATGCCGTTGGTAAACCAGGCGATGAACGGCCAGAGCAGGTCAAGAATTCCTGGAATCGACGGCCGCTGGATCATCATCAACCCATAGGTATGGTTTGTCCGCTGCTCCTTGTCTCTTGGAACGTAGACATTCCACAGGTCCAGCGCGGGAGGGTCACTCCCACCGGTTCGGAATTTGAGTGTCTGATACGGATACTCGGTGCGAATGGTCATGAGGTCAGGCTCGCGCTTGGCGGCTTTCTTGGGCTTGCCTATGATGAACTTTTCTCCGAGCGGCTGTCTTCGGTTGGCGCGCGAGAAGGTGTAATCCGCCTCGATCCAGGTATCTCCCTGCCGCGTATCGAGCAATGTAGTCTTGATCCCGCCCATGAGGCGCCGGTGCAAGAACTGGTGGTTCATGTCCATCTGGTTTTCGTTCATGAACGTGAAGTGACACTTGACGAGCCGGTCGAGGTAACGGGTCTTGTACCCGGGATCGGTCGCCGAAGGGATCTGCGGGAAAACGGCAGATTCAAGCTTGTTCAACTCGCCCGGATAAACGAAGACCAGCCCGTAGGCCTCCCGGCAGGGATAGCTCCTCACGCTGTTGGGGCGCATGTTGCACTTGTCCAGGTAAGGTACGCTCACGCACTTGCCAGCAAGATTGTATTTCCAGCCGTGGTAAGCGCACTTGATACAGTCGCCTTCAACAACGCCCAGGTGCAGCGGAATCTGACGATGGGCGCATCTGTCCTCAACCGCGAATAACCCACCCTGCCGGGTGCGCACCAGCACGATCGGCTCCCCGGCAAAGAACACAGCATGGGTTTTCCCGGCCTTCACCGACTTCGATCGCGCCAGCGGATACCAGAAATTCGGATGAATCCCTGTCTTGCGAATATCACGAGCTCTCGCGCCCTCGTCTGTTCTCGAGCTCTCTCCGGATTCTTCGATCGTGTCCTCAGTCGACATGGAGGATCCTCAGAATTGGTCGTGCGCGGCAATCGCAACGCCGTGGGGGCAGTTGCTTGATCCCAACTTCCGCCAGAAGAAACTCGGAATTTCCCTGGCCTCTCACGGCAGTTGATCGGGCCGTCGCTCGCGCCGATGGGCACGATTTGCCCTCGCCTGTCACCAGTCTCTTTCCAGCCAGCCGGCTCACCATGCCAGCATCGTAGCCGCAGGGAGGGACGGTGTCAGCAGGCCGTCCCGGGGAGTACCCGCACGGGACGCGGCCCCTCCTCCCCGGCGCCTGACGGGCACCGGACTCCTCTGGCGCCGTGGCCCCCTCGGCCTTGACTCTTACTCCGCAGAGGTCGAGACTCTTGGCAAACTCACGTCACCATGCCCGAGCTCGACCTTCACACCACTCTCCGCCTGGTTCGGGGCGCCCAAGCTGGCGACCGTCGGTCGCTGGACGACCTGTTCTTGCGGTATCTCCCCAAGGTCCGGCGCATTGTCTCTCTCCGCCTCGGCTACGCGCTCAAGGATTTTGCCGCGTACGAGGACATCGTCCAGGAATCGCTCCTGCGTGCATTCGAGAAGCTCGATCAGTTCCACGAAAAGGACGAGGGTACGTTTTACCACTGGATCTCCACGTGCGTGGCGAGCGCCCTGAACCTCCACTTCCGCAAGGCCGGGGCGCAGAAGCGGGGCGGCGGCAAGGTCAAGGCTCTGGGAGAGCTGGGTGATGACGGCCTCACCGCCTCGATTTTCGCGAGCGCTGAGCCCGGACCTCGAACACGTGCCAGCACTCGCGAGCTGGAGGCAAAGCTTGAGGCGATAATTCTGGGCCTCAAGGAGCATCACCGCGAGATCATTGTGCTCCGGCACATCTGCGGCATGGGCTCGGAGGAGATTGCCAGGACGCTCGGATTTTCCAATCCCGCCACGGCCCGCAAGGCCCTTGAGCGAGCCATGGCCGAGCTCAAGCTGCAATGGGGACCCGGGGCGGGAGGGCTCCCGTGAGCGAAGCTGGTAACCAGGACGACGCGCCGGGGCGTGCCGACCGACTTTTCGCCGAATTCCTCGACGAGTGCCAGCGTGGCGGAGAGATGGACAGCTTTGTGGCCCGTCATCCAGCGCAAGCCAATGCCTTGCGGGCGATGCATTCGCTGTGGTTGGCCGGAAACCTCGGCGACTCTTCCGCAGCGACGGAGTCAGAAGCCATCGCCCCGACGCAGGAGCTCGACGGGCTGAGTGGCGCGCTACAAGCTCTTGCTGCGGCGCCGTCGGAATCGGTCAAGCCGGTGGCCGAGCACATCCCGCACTTCAAGCTCGTGGAAGTGCTCGGCGAGGGCGGTTTTGGCGTCGTCTGGAAGGCCGAGCAGGAGTGGCCGATTCGTCGCACGGTGGCCATCAAGATCGTCAAGCTTGGCATGGATTCACACGACGCGGTGGCTCGTTTCGAGGCCGAGCGGCAAGCCCTCGCCCTGATGAGCCATCCGGCCATCGCCCGGGTCTACGATGCCGGCGCCACCCAGCACGGTCGGCCCTACTTCGTCATGGAGCTGATTCATGGTCAGCCGATCACGAGCTTCTGCGACCAGCACGGCCTCAATGTCGACGAGCGCCTGACACTCTTTCTGATCGTATGCGATGCCGTGGCACACGCCCACCAGAAGGGCGTGATCCATCGCGATCTCAAGCCATCCAACGTCCTGGTCGGTCTGGATGGTGGCAAGCCTGTGCCCAAGGTAATCGACTTTGGCATCGCCAAGGCGATCGGTCAGGAGCTCACCGAGCACACGCTCCAGACGGGGCTGGGGCAAATTATTGGCACCCCGGCCTACATGAGTCCCGAGCAAGCCGACACTTCGCGAGTCGACATTGACACGCGCAGCGATATTTACTCCCTCGGCGCGCTCCTCTACGAACTCCTGGCCGGCGCCCCGCCTTTTGATCGAGAGACCTTGCGGCAAAAGGGCCTCGAGGAACTCTTGCGTTTTGTGCGTGAGGCCGAACCAAAGCGTCCGAGCTTGCGTGCGGAGCAGCTGTTCGAGGAAGGGCAGGGGTCCGGCGAGGCGCACCTCCGGAGTCACCGCCTGGTCGTGCGACGCTTGCGGGGCGACCTCGACTGGATCGTGCTCAAGGCCATGGCAAAGGAGCGCGATCGCCGCTACCCGACGGTGAGCGAGCTGGCAGCAGATATCCACCGCCACCTGCAACACGAACCGGTGCTTGCCCGCCCCCCCAGCGTGACGTACCGACTGCGCAAGCTTGGGCGCAAGCACCGCGGGGCAGTCGGTGTGGCGCTGACCTTATTGATCCTCGCCCTGACCACGCTGGGTGGCCTGGCCCATCGCGCCGAGAGTCGAGTCCGCGCTCTTCTCGATCGGGGCTGGAATGCCGTTGAGGAGCGCAAGGCTGGCGAGGCGCAGGGCGCGCTTGCTGCCTTGCTCCCAGACCACTACGGACGACCCACGGTGCGGGACTTGAAGGCAAGGGTCGAAGCCCTCGAATTGGAGCTGCGTGCCGAGGAGAGCGCCAGACACCTGGCTCAGGCAGAGCAGGATTGGGAACGTCACCGCAGTCAGCTCGGCACATCGCAAGCGCTTGAGAAGGAGTGGGAGCAGATACGGAAAGTGCTCGCGACCCATGCACCGCCCTGGGAACGAGAGGAAGAGATGGAGGCGCATCAGCGTCTGGTCACAGCGCGGCAGGAAGAGCAGACGCTCTACCACCTGGCCCTGGCTGGCTTCCAGCGTGCCATCGAGGCAGCTCCTCGCGATTCCACTGCCGAGATTCAGGCCCGGAAGGCGTTCGCCAGGGCCGACAAGGAAATGGCAGACCTGGCCGACTGGAAGGGCTCCGTTTCGTTCAGCTCGGAGTTCTTTCGTCGGCGAGGTGCCGATCTGGATCCCGATCTTTTCGCAAAGAAGGGCGGCCGGGTGCTCCTCCGGAGTCGACCTTCCGGGGCCGATGTCTTTTGCTTTCGCTACCAGGAGCGCGAGCAGCGCCTCCTCCCGCTCCCTTTTTCGCCTTCAGCCGCGGCCGTGGAGCCAGAGCAGGGCTGGCTCGCCCGCCCCGCGTTGGTGGTGGCGGCGGTGATGGACTCGTCGCTCTCTCCCTTTCAGGCTGGCGACCGCATCGAGACCGTCGCCGGCAAGTCCGTCGAGCTCCTGGGCGACCTGGCTCGCGCCATTGAAGGCCTCTCGCTGGATGCTGCGGTCGAGGCCAGGGTCGTGCGCTCGGGCAAGAAAGTCACCACCTCCTGGATCCCTTTCCCCACGGCTCTTTATGCAGGGCTTGAACCCAATCTTCGACTCGCTCCGGGCAAGCTCCTGAGCACGCGTGAGCAACTGGGATTTCTCGTGGAGGGCTATCCGCTCGATTGCATCCCCGGGGCAAGCCTGGGCCTTACCACCGACGGCGCGCCGCTGGACGTGGTCCTTCCCGACGGCAGCTATCTCCTGGTCTTCCGCCGCCAGGGATACCTCGAAACGCGTTTTCCCCTGCGCATTGCGGCCAGAGACATCGAAGTAAATGTGCGTGTGCTGCCAGCCGAAAAAGTACCCGCGGGATTCGTTCATGTGCCGGCCGGCCCGTTCATCCAGGGCGGCGACCCGCTTGTTTTTTTCCAGGCTTCACCACTCCAGGAAACCTCCGTGACGGGTTTCCTCATCGCTCGCCACGAGGTCACGATCGAGGAGTATCTTGAGTTTCTCAACGATCCCTGGACCGGCGTCGACGAGCAGGGCAGCGCAAGGCCCAAGTCGCCGCAGGTCGTCCAGTACCTCCAGCAGCTAGTGGCACACGGCAATCTCAAGAACGAATCCTTGCACCTGGTGCCGCGCTGGGCAAAGGAAGAAGATTCGCCCCTGGTTGTCCGCGGAGAACCAGGACGCTGGGGATTGCGAGGCCAGAGGAGCCAGCAGATCACGTGGCCCGTTTTCGGCGTCTCCCAGCTCGCGGCCCAGGAGTTTGCCTTCTGGCTGACGCAGAAGAGTGCAGGAGGACTTGTGGCCCGCTTCCGCTTGCCCACGGATGCCGAGTGGGAGAAGGCGGCTCGCGGCGTCGACCAGCGTCATTTTGTCTGGGGCAACTATCCCCTCTGGAGCTTCAGCTGGACGTTTCGGGGCATTCACTGGCGGAAGAAGGAGATCATCCCGGTGGGACTGTCTCCCTTCGACGAAAGTGTCTACGGGGCACGCGATCTCATCGGTTCGGTGAGCGAACTGGTGAGCGACAGGCCATCGTCGCGTTATCTGTTCTGTTCGGTTCGTGGCGGCAATTGGTTCGATACGGACGAAAACTATGGCCCTGTCCCGGCTCGCAATGGGCTCCTGCCCTGGGTCCCCGCCCAGTACGCCGGTTTCCGTCTGGTGGGAGAGCTGCTCGAGCCGTAGCATTCGCCCCACAAATCGACCCGCGAGAGCCATACTTCTCGCACGGGAGTAAGACCTCCACCGTACCGGACGCCTCCGGTAGAGCAGGCCGCTGGCGCTTCGCAAGGCAGGCCTTGAAATGTCTCATTCGTGGCCGGGTCAGGTCTAACGACATTCCCCGTAGGCGCTGCAGCCGAGATCCATATCGGCGCCACCCGGATCGGCCGACGGATCCGAGCCGCAAGTTTCCGGTCCGGGAAAAGGGATTTGCGTGCCGCCGAGGAAGAGGTACTGAAGCGTCACGATGGGGTCGGTGATGCCAATGACTCCAGAATCGTCGGCATCCAGGGCGTCGAGGCAGCTGGGCGTCGCGCCATCGACAAAGAGGTAGTTCAGGCTGCGGATGGCATCGGTGATTTCGAGTCGGCCGTTGGCGTCGGCGTCACCCCGGCGGAAGAAGGCCATCGTTGCGAAGCTCCAGACCGGGCCCGGCGTTGATGCGCCGCGACCGTTTCTGGCAATGACCTGCCAGCGGTAGCTGGTGCCGGCGGCAAGAATCAGGTTGGAGCCGTCGGCGGGGTAAATTGCCAGGGGAGTGCCGAGCTCACGCACAAGGAGTCGGTCGACGGCAGCGGGGCGGGTGTCCCCCTCGCTTGCGGGCCAGAGATAGAGGTCGAACGTCTCCGCATACTCCGCCTCCCAGAAGAGCTGAGCTTCGTTTGCGAGGACCACCCGAGACGGCAGCACGCTGGCCGGAGCTGGCGAGTTGGGCACGCCGGGCGGTTGCGTGACGATGGTGACCTCTGCGGGTGGCTCGGTCAGCTCGGGGGCGTTGGCGTCGAAGATGATCTCGGCATCATTGGTAACCCTGGTCCCGTCGGCCACCGTCGAAGCGGGCAAAACGCTGAAGCTGACGTGGCCTCCACAGGGTGTTGACTCGGCGCTGATCTCACCATTTTCGTCCGCTGCCGGGCAGTCGAAGGCCAGAAACCCTTCCCGCGGTTTCCAGGGCCAATTGCCAGCAGTGCTGATCGTCCAGCGAATGACACCCTGCTCCTCCTCGCCCAGAAAAGCATCGCCGGCCGGCTCCACGGAGCCGACGATGCGCAAGTCGACCTCGACCGAGTCTGGCTGTCCGTGGCGATACTCGATCGTTCCACTCCAGCGAGCCACTGCGACGGGGCGGCTTCCGGACGCCTCGTAGTTCGACGGGTCGACCACTGGACTGCTGGCCCCGGGGAAGTCCTCGAGACCGGTGCCATTGCCTTCGCCCAGGGACACAAAGATCGGCTCGGGGCGAGCTTCGATGGCGACGTCAAGAAGCTCAACGGTGGTCCAGTCGAGCTCGGGATCGAGCCGGTCCACGATCTCGACGTAGCGTGCGGCGGCCCCGGTGTCCTGCTGAGTGTTTTCAAAATCGATGCGGTATTCAATGGCCTCCAGGGGATCAATCTCTGCATCGCCGCCCTGCGAGCCGGATCCATTCTTGTCGTTGGGGTCGAAGGCGCTGATGAGTTGAGTCTTCAAGCTACCGCGCTTACCAAGGGTCGACGGCGGGGGCACCAGCGCCTCGCGCGGCAGGGGCGCAGCTTCGCAAGGTGGGCAGGCCGGCTGAATCACGGCCTCGGTGGCACCGCCCGTGACCAGGATCTCGACCCCGTAGAGATCGCCCGAGCCGGGCATGAGCACGCTGGGCGACAGGGAACTCACCACCGCGTTCGTGCTGGGCTCGACAATTTCAAGGCGGTACTTGGTGTCGTTCTCGAGCCATTTGAGAGCGAAGTAACCCTCCCTGTTGGTGCTTGCAAACGCCATGGGTTCAGTTCCCAGCAGAGCGACCACAAGGACTCCCGGCACGGCTTCGCCACGCTCTTGCCCACGCACCCAACCCGTGATGGCGGCCGGGGGATAGCCCAGCGCCTGGAGGATCGCATGGCCGAAGGGCGGTAGCGCCGCGGGAGAAGCAAAGCCACGGCGAGTCCCCAGGGCCGCGAACTCGACAAGTTGCTGGTAATACTCCGTCCACGTGCTGCTTCCCTGCGCGAGCTTTGGAATCGCTTGCTGCCATTCTGCCTCCGAAATGCCTTGAGGAGCCGGGGTATGACTCCAGTCGATCGGCTCATGGGTCTGCGGATTGAGCAGGAGAATGTCAAAATCGAAGGGGCACTCCGTTGACTCCGGCGGACACTCCTCCGGGGTGAACTGACGGCGGAACCAGATGGGAACATCCACCTTGCCGCCGGGGGGGATAGCGCCGTCGGCCGTGGACGGAGCACGTCCAAGTCCGAGGATCGAATCACGAAAGATCTGGCGCTGACGCGCGAAACCGAGCGTCGTCCCGGGCGGGCCGACGACTCGAAACAGGGGAGGCGGGAGGACTTGCGAGCCGAGATTTTCAAAACGCAGGGTGAGGCGTGAAAGGGTGTTGTTGCGATAGATTCGGGGGCCGCGGACCGTCACCCGGGGGACTTGCGGTCCGGAGGGCGGAGTGATGACGAAGGCTCCCGGCAACGTGGTGATGGGCGCGCCACCGACCCAGGCGACAAGGTCATAGACACCCTGCGGCGCAGAGTTCAAGCGAAAGCGCGCGTCGATGCGCCGCTCGGAGAGGCGCTCGACTTCGGTGGCCTGAAAACTCGCCCCGCCGGCAATCGGCTGCAGTCGAAAACCAATGTCCGGCGGCAGCGCCAACCCAAGGATCGACACGGCCAAATGCAGATCCGCCGCCTGACCACTCCGCGCCGGAGTCATGCTGTGGAGCAACGGAGCTGTCACCGCCTCGAGCGTGAGTGAGAACGAGCCCTCGGCCGTCGGTAATCGTTGCGCCTCGACCAGGACAAAGCCCGCTTGAGCAGGAGCTCCCGAGAGGACAATACCCGGAAACGCGGCCTGGGCTCCCCCCAGAGCCTGATCCTGGAGCCCACGCTCGGGTGGGTCGCCCCAACGGAAACTGAGCACGGCCGAGTTTGACGGCGCCCTGGCCTCCAGGCTCAAGCGCAAGGTGACACCTGGCTGAGGCGCAAATCGAAAGCAACGTGCTCGTGCTGTCCGGGTCAACGACAATTCCACCGTCTGTCCGACAGCCAGTGGCTCGGGCACTGCGCAGCCCTCGCACGCGTCGCGCTCGCCGTTCTGGTTCCTGTCTCCCAGTGCGAAAAGACTGACTTCACCTTCGTCCCTTCGCTGGCTGGCGAGCAAGTCGCCCACTCCATCGGCAGTCTGATCCCCCAGAGCCAGCAGGGTCATTCCCAGGCGATCGTCGGCCACCGAGCCGTACCAGCTCCACAAACGGCCGCCATCGCTGCCGCGAAAGATGTCAATCCGGCCAGTGCGCCCCTTCGCCGGCGCGCTCGAAAAAGGGGCGCTGATGGCAAGCTCGGGCACGCCGTCAAGGTCAATGTCGGCCACCTGCGCGAGGCCAGCGCCAAAGAGCGCTCCCGGTTCGGCGTCACTCAGAACGCGCAGCCTTGCGCCCAGAGTACCCCCGGCAGCCACGGGCTCAACGCCACCGCGCAGCACATAAACCTTGCCCGGAGGGGGGGCTGGCGGATCTCCTGAACTCTGGCACGGATATGGGCGTCCCGGGCCAACAGCCGACACCAGAAAGTCCTCAAGACCGTCGCCGTCGAGATCCTCACTCAGCGCGATGGTGCCACCCAAATGCTCCCCGGGTTGACCCTTGAGCCGCACCAGTAAAGTCCCGTCCGCACTGCGTATCGTTACCCAGCCAGCAGTGTCGCCCCCGGGCCGCGGGTCCTGGCTGCCGATGAGAAGATCCGCAGCACCGTCGCCATTGACATCACCAGTGCCCACGAGGGTGCGGCCGTAGCCTTCGAAATCGACCTCCCCGATCGATTGCGACAGAAAAGTTCCGGTACTGTCGATCAACAGAACACGGCCCCGCCGCTGTCCGCCAGGATTGCTGCCCGGTACACCCAGAGCAAAGCGAGGATCGTTTCCCACGGGCACGACCGCCACGGCCGCGCCGAGGAGCTCTCCGGTCGCGGCGCCATCGAGGTGAAAAAGCTTGCTGGCGCCTTCAACCGTCAGCTTGTAGGCAACTGCACGGCCACGGTTGTTGTTGGTACACGGCGCACCGACCAGGAGGAACGCGGACGTCTGTTCGTCCCCGGGGAGTTTGCGGACAGGGAGCGAAGCCAACGCGTATCCGAAGTTGCCGCCCGAACCCATTTCGCCGATGGAAAAAATCAGAGTTGACGTTCGCCCGCTGATGACATGCACCACACCCACCGAGTCCGAATCGTCCGGTCGACCCAAGGCGCTGGTGGCATAGTCCTCGACGCCGTCCCCGTCCAGATCGCCGAGTTGGACCAGCGCGGCCCCAAATTGAGCCTGTCCCCGCAGGCTAAACGTGGGGTGCCGGCAATCGTCGGCCAGGGTCTTCCAGTCCGCAAGAAGGCAAAGCAAGGTCGCGGCTGACAGCCAACTGCCCCGGGACACCCGGGAATGGGTCGATTGGATACGCATGGTGAAGGATTCCATTATAGACGCGGGGAACACCCTGAAGAGAACACCCACGGCGCCTGGCCGTGACAGGACCATTTGCCCAACCAGGAAACCAGCCGCTGTTCAGACTGGCCAGGTGCCTGGCACCTTGTCGCGAGTCGTTGCCATGCCCCAAATGCATCAAGGATGCCTGTCAATGTGACAAAACAGTCAGGGGCCTGGTACCCTGACCCCGTTCCTTTGCTTTCTTGTGGGGAACAGCGCAGAGTCGCTGTCGCTCGGAGCCATGGAGCGTCCAGGAACCCTTCCGTCCCCCCGTTGCAGGAGACCGCACGATGCCACTCCCTTCTCGCGCACTGTTCCCAATCGCCGTCGCTGGCGACCGCGGACCGGTCGAGCGCTGGGGATGTGTCCCGCCATCCCTTCGACGCGCGTTTCCGGGACGTCCTCGGCTCCAACCACGGCACCTTTGTCGGCGTCGGCGCGCCTGCGCTCGAGCCCGGCCATGACACCGCCGGCGATGCCCCCGAGCTCGATGGGACCGATAGCTACCTCTTGCGAGCGATGGAGTTGAGTGCCCTGGAACGTTCCGTCGCCGTGACGACAGCGCTGATGAGCATGGCTCTCAACCCACGCTCCTCGAGCTCGTGCACGGCCGCAATCGTGGTCCCCCCCGGTGTCGTCACCTGGTCTCTGAGCATGGCAGGATGCTGCCCCGTGTCTTTTACCAGCTTGGCAGCACCGAAAACCGTCTGCGTGGCAAGCCTCATCGCGACGTCTCTGGGCAAGCCCATTTTCACACCTCCATCGCACAGTGCCTCGATGACCATGTAAATGTAGGCTGGGCCGCTCCCACTGAGTCCGGTCACCGCGTCCAGGTGCTCCTCGTCGACCCGAACAACCTCGCCCACCGCAGCGAAGATTGCCTCGGCAAGCAGCATGTGGTCCTCCGTGGCAGGCTGACAACAGGCGATGGCGCTTGCGGCTGCATCCACCGTGGCAGCTATGTTGGGCATGACGCGCACCACAGGGTTCTGTTTCCCCAGGCGGTCGCGGATATGGGTGCTCTCCACTCCGGCAATAATCGAGACAAAGAGCTGTTCGGGCCGCACGGAGTCGCGGATCTGATCCAGCACCTCGTTGAGAGTCATGGGTTTGACGGCAAGAATCACGAGGTCAGCAGCAGCGACGGCCGGTCTGGGATCCCTGCCGATGGTCACCCCGTACTGTTTCTTGAAGGTCTCGAGCTTGCCGGCGTGAACGTCGATGACCGAGATATTCTCGGCACCGGTGAGACCGGAATTCAGGATGCCACGGAGAAGCGCTCCGCCCATGTTTCCCCCACCAATCAAGCACATCTTCTTGTTGAGCATAGGTGGCGGATTATACCTCACGCGGCCACGAATGAGACATTTCAAGGCCTGCCTTGCGAAGCGCCAGCGGTTCTGCTTCACCGCCAGGCACCCCCTCCGCAGGCGGCGAATCACGTCGAGCAATCCGCCGGCAGCTCGACCGTCTCGTCGGCCTTCTTCCTTTTCCCGCCAGCTTTCTTCTCCTTCTCCTCGCCCGTGGCGGGCAAAAGCTCACGGAGCAGCGCCAGCTTGCCGTAGATGACGAGCGTGTCCCCCACCTCGACCCTCGAGTCAGCGTGCGGAAAGTTGAAACGGAGGCTGCCCCTTTCGATGCCAAGCACGAAGATGTCACGGTTCGTGAGGTCCGACTGCCTGAGCGTTTTCCCGGCGATGGGAGAATCCGGAGAGACTTGCGCCGAGACAACCGCATAGCCCGATTTGAAGCGGAGCATCTGCTCGAGCCGGACTTCAGGGAACCGGGCCCGCTCCTCCAGAAAGCCGATGATCTCGCCCGCGACATCCACACCGGAAGCCTCCTCGATGCCCTCGAGCCCCGGAGAGCTGTTGACCTCCATGATCGCGGGCCCCTGGGTGGTTTCGAGCATGTCGACCCCGGCAATGTTGAGACCAACAATTTGCGCCGCCTTGATCGCCGTCTCCTGGTACTCCCGTGAGAGGTCGAGCTTCGTGACCGTTGCGCCCAGATGCACATTGGAGCGAAACTCATCGGGCGCGGAGGCGGAGCGTCGCATGGCGGCCACCACCCGGTTCCCGACAACGAAAGCCCGAATATCCGTGCCCTTCGATTCCTTCACGAACTTCTGGATGAGAAGGTTCTGCTTGGCGCTCTGGAAGGCCTCGATCACCGCCTCGGCCACCTTCGCGGTGTCGGCCAGGATCACGCCGATCCCCTGCGTGCCCTCGAGCACCTTGAGGATCACCGGAGCGCCCCCCAGGCGCTCGATGGCAGGCAAGATGTCCTTCTTTGCCCGCACGAACTCGGTCGGCGGCATGTTGATTTTGTGGCGGCTGAGCACCTGGAGGCAACGCAGCTTGTCACGGCTCCGGGCGATTGCCTGGCTCTCATTGGCGCAAAAAATGCCCATCTGCTCGAGCTGGCGAACAAGAGCGACGCCATAGAACGTGATCGATGCGCCAATCCGAGGGATTACGGCGTCGGCTCCCTGGAACTGCTCGCCCCGGTAGTGAAGCGTGGGGCTCGTGCTCACGCCCATCGCGAAGAGCTTCGGGTTGTAGACACGTACCTCGTGGCCCTTCTTTTGCGCGGCCTCAACCAGGCGGTGGGTGCTGTAGAGCTCGGGATTGCGTGACAGTATTGCGATCTTCATGCGGGTTTGTGGCTGCGAGGGGACTTGCTCATGGTGGAAGGATCGGAGAAGCTCTATCCCCGGCATCCAGGCCTTTCAAGGAAATTGTGACTACATGCGTCTGTGCGATGCACACACCCACTTCTTCTCCCGAGCCTTCTTCGACCTCCTCGGTAAACAAGCCGCGAGCGCCCGGAACCTACGCGCCGACGTGCTGATTGAGGCTGTGGCGCGTGAAGCAGGAATCGTGCTTCCCTCCCCGTCCCCGTCCACCCACGCCGGGCAATGGCTCCGGGAGCTCGATCAGCATGCGGTCGAACGCGCCGTGACGTTTGCGAGCCTTCCCGGTGAGGCAGAGGCGGTCGCCGAAGCCAGCCATGCGTCCGGCGGCAGACTGATTCCGTTCGTGCTTGTCGATCCGACCACGACAGCTGGCCTCGAGGCCGGGAAGCACGCCCTTCAAGCTCTGGGCCACCGCGGCATTCTCCTGTTCCCGGCAATGCACCACTTCGACCCAGGATCCCCGGCACTGGACAGCCTTTACCGGGACTGCGCCCGACACCAGGCCCTCGTGATCGTCCATTGCGGGCTCCTCCAGATCAAGCTACGGGATCTCCTCGGAATCCGACCCGCCTACGACCTGCGTTTCGCGAATCCAATCTCCGTGATCGGGGCCGCTGAAAAGCATCGGGACGTCCATTTCGTTCTCCCACACTTCGGCTGCGGCTTCTTTCGAGAGACTCTTCTGGCGGGCGCGCAGTGCCCCAATATTTTGATCGACACCTCGAGCTCGAACTCCTGGATGGCTGCGCAACCGGAGGACTTGACGCTCGAGCGAGTCTTCCGTAAAGCCCTTCAGGTTTTTGGGCCTCGACGGATCCTCTTCGGCACGGATTCCTCGACCTTTCCGCGAGGTTGGCGCTCCGATTTGTTCCATGACCAGGAGCGTGCACTCGATGCGATTGGACTTTCGGAACCAGACCGGGCGCGTATTCTGGGTGGCAACTTGCTCGAGCTTTTCCAAATTCACTAAGTCAGAAGGCACGTATGTCCCCACGCGACGATCGTTTGCAAGTCTTCACGAAGATGGCCGAGGCCGATCCCACGAACGAGCTGGCGCACTTCAGCCTTGGCAAGGCACACTTCGAGCTAAGAAATGATGCCCAGGCAGAAAGCGCTCTGCGTCGCACGCTCGAACTGAATCCCGGACACGCACAAGCCCATCGTTTCCTGGGCGAAGCCCTCCTACGCATGGGACGTAAGGAGGAGGCCGTGGCGGTGCTCAAGGCCGGGATACTGATTGCGCACGAGCGGGGAGAGTTCCAGCCGCGCAATCAAATGCAGGATGCGCTCGAGAAGGCCGGCGTTGAGCCTCCGAAGCCACAGACGATCGTGAAGCCAACCTCCTTCAACGCCGCGCCAGCTGGCGCCGCAGCCCCACCGGGTACCGCGACCTCGGCGGGCGGATTCGTCTGCAAGCGCTGCGGACGAGCAAACCCACGCATGGAGGAGGCCCCGTTCCTCAACGATCTCGGGAAGCGGATTCACGACACGATCTGCCAACCCTGCTGGCGGGAGTGGTTTGCCATGTCGATCAAGGTGATCAACGAATACCGACTCAACCTGCTCTCACCGCAAGGCAACGAGGTCTACGAGACGCACATGAAGGAGTTCTTGGGGCTCGAGTGAGCAAGTTCGAGAACGTTGAGCCTCTCGATCAGGGGCTTGAAGGCTCTGGCACTTGTGTAATGTTCCAGCGCAATCGCCCCCGAACGCCGCTCGTAGGCTTTCCGAACTTTCTCGGAGGTGAGGGCCCGAGTGATCTCCGTGGCGAGCACAGATGTGTCGTCAGACACGATGGCATCACGCTCATGCACAAGCCCGGTCCCGTAAGCGCCCACGGGTGTCGTGGCGAGCGCCTTCTGGCGAGCCAGCGCCTCGATGGCCCGGCGCCGAACGCCACTTCCCATGCGGAGGGGCAGCACCACCAGTGCACAGTCGCGGTACTCCTCGTCGAGCTGATCGACCCAGCCAATCCTGTCGATGCCTGGCCCCGGCTCGATGTGCCTCGCCGCCTCCCCCACAAGACGCAGCCTGCATGTGGGAACGACTCTCGTAATCAGCGGGAAAACCTGTCTCCGAAACCATCGGAGCGCATCCAGGTTTGCGGGTGTTTCGGATCCGACGAAGAGAAGGCGCGGTGGACGCATCGGCTCCCTGAACTGGGGGGACATCTTCTCGATGACCTCGGGCTCGACGCCACCCGTCGGGGGAGTCCATACCAGATCCTTCTTGATACCCAACTCCCGTAGACGGCTGGCATCGGCGTTCGAGGAGACAAGCACCGCGTCGGCGAGCTCCAGAAGCTCGAGCTCGCGCCCCGGATCCTGAAGAGTCCACAAGACGTCCGGGCGACCTCTCCGAGCATGGGATTGGTGAACCTCAAAGCCGATCCGCTCGAGGTCGATGAACTTTTCCACCTGAGCTGGAAAGACGCTGAGCGCTCGAGCGAGGTGAACACCCGTCACGATCACGGCGCGGTAATCCTCCTCCGCCTGGAGCGATCGAAGGAGGCTCAAGAGGCGCGAAGGACAGTCCTGCCGGCTGCCCAGGCCAGTTCGAATCGAGAGCGCAGCCCGAAGAGTGGAGATCGTCTGGTACAGAAAGGAATCGATCGAGGGATGCGGGACCTTGTGAACACGACGGGCCCAGGAGCGCAAATCGTCAAAGCCTTCTTCCTCGGCCGGCGAAAGTGTCCTCTCGCAAAGGATGACAACGTCAACAGCCGCGCCGGCGACCGTGAGCGCTCTCGCGAGCTCCAGGGGTCGTTCCAGGCGAGCCTTGGTAGCAGGAAAGCCGTGGGAGGCCGCGACTACCAATACGGATTGAGGCTCGCCCCAATTTGAGGGCGGAAGGTCACGGGGAGAAGCCGAAAGGATTTCTCTCATGCCCTGTTCATCGGCAGCACTGGCGGCATTACTTTCCAGGCTCCCCATAAAGCCCCTGCCCCGCAGCCCAAGTTACCGGAACGATCCGCTAACAAACCAGAAGACGGGTGCAGTCGAACCGCGCCAGAAGCTATCCCATTCGCCGCGGAAGCTTCCGAACCCGCTCGACGAATGTTCCACCGGTTTGACAAGGTTACGCCGTGATACTATAATCAAGCTCTGTCGGTACTTCACAATTGACTTCAAAAGGCTCCGGAAAGCCGGACGCTCGTCGGTAATTTGAGAGATGTTCCACTTCGACCCCGCCTACTTGCTCTTCGTCGCCCTGCCACTCCTTGTTATCACCGGCTTGGCCCACCTATGGGTGAAAGTGTCCTATGCGCGATACTCGAAGGTGGGCAACGCTCGCGGTATCACGGGAGCCGAGGCAGCAAAATACATCCTGCACGCCGAGGGGCTGGACAACGTTCGCGTCGAGCCCGTGGAGGGCTGGCTGAGTGACCACTACTCGCCGAAGGAGCTGGTGCTGAGACTTTCGCCCCAGAACTACTCGGGCACTTCAATCGCCGCGGTGGGCATTGCCGCCCACGAGGCCGGCCATGCAATCCAACACGCCAGGCGCTATGCGCCGCTCGCGCTGCGCAACATCGCGGTGCCAATGGCCAGCATTGGCTCCGGCTTCGGCTACCTGGTGATTGTGATTGGGCTTGCCATGTCGGGCGGCCGCAACGTGATCACCCCGCTCACGCTCATCGGGTTGGGGCTCATCGCCTCGGTGGCGCTCTTTCAAATCGTCAACCTGCCTGTCGAGTTCGACGCAAGTAGACGCGCGCTCCAGGTTCTCCCCAGACTCGGAATCCTGAGCGGGGACGAGAACCGCGCCGCCCGTAACGTCCTCGTCGCCGCCGCCATGACCTACGTGGCTGCCACCCTGGCCGCGATCGCGGAACTGCTCTACTGGGCCTGGCGCCTCGGGCTTCTGGGTGGGTCCCGCGACTCGGACAGCAATCGAACTTGACGTGGATGCTCGTCGCTGGGGAAGAAGACCTCCCCCGCGACGACGCGTCTCCGGCGCCGACGGTCAGGGCGCCCTGCTCAGGATGTCCCAATCATGTCCGCGCGTTGTATACAGGGAAGTGGACGGCGGCGAACGACACCGCACGCCCCGCCTGGATCGCACAACAAGCTCGAGGAGACCCGGGATGGAGAAAACAACGCGTTCACCGCGCAAGCCCTGGACCGTGATCCTGTTCTTTTCCGCAATGGTCCCTGGCACAGCGGTGCTCTGGGCGCTGCAGGTGGGGGGCGATCCGGTCGTCTTCCGCCCCAGCTCAACACGCAAGGAGGTGAGCCTCCCCCGGGGAGAAGTCAACCTCTTCCAGGTCCTTCAGGGCATCGCCGACTCGACCGGCGTGACCGTCTGCTACAAGGGGGAGGATCCTCCCGAGACGACGATTCAGCTCGCCCGCGCCCTCGAGAAGCCCGACCTGGCAACCGCGGCAGAGGTGTTGAAGACCAACGGTTATGACTTGAGCGATGCCCTGTTCAAGGGCAAGACGGTCAGTTGGGTGCAGAAGCTCATCGTTCCCCAGCGCACAAAGGGCAAGATCCTGCGGCCCCCGGAGGCCCCGGAACCACAAAAGCCTGCGTCCGGGACGCCCGGGACAACGCAAAACGTGGACCCCGAAGCACGCACGAGGCCCGGCGGCCGGTTGAGCCTCTATGTGCGCGAGACGGGCGGCGGAGCAAGCTATGTGGTGACCCTCGAGACCGATTCGCGCAAGGAGGCGGAGGAGGCCCTGAGCCTCCTGAAGGCTCACCGTCAGGCGAAACTGACCGGGCAGTCGAAGTAATGCCGACCCAGTTTCCGGTGGACGTCGCGCGGGGCTCCTCGTTCAATGAGACCGTATTTACCCGGAACAGGAGAAGATCCCATGAATCGACGTCTCTTCCTTGTCAGCGCTGCGTTTCTGGCTTGCGTGGCGCTGATGCAGGCCGTCCTGGCAATCACGGCAGCCCAGCCCACCGGAGCTCGCCTCCTGAGCGCGGCCACGACTCTCTTCGATTCACTCAGCGACGAGCAAAAAAAAGCCGCCCTCTTTGAATTCTCGAGCGAGGAACGTTTCAACTGGCACTTCATTCCGAAGGAAAGAAAAGGCCTGCCCCTCAAGGACATGCAGGAGTCCCAGCGGGCCAACGTGACAGCCGTGCTTGAGGCCGGGCTCAGCAAGACTGGCGCGAAGCGTGCCCAGAACGTCATGAGCCTCGAGGACGTGCTCAGGGAGATCGAGGGGCCCAAGAGGCGTTTCCCGCGTGACCCCCTCCTCTACCATGTCTACTTCTTTGGCAAACCATCAAGGTCCGATCGCTGGGGTTTTCGCTTTGAAGGGCACCATCTCTCGGCCAGCTTCACCCTGCTCGGCACAGACATGCTCTCGGCGACCCCACTTTTTTACGGCGCAAATCCAGGTCTCGTCACGGACGGCCCGAAGAAGGGTCTGCGCGTCCTTGCAGGTGAGGAGGACCTCGCCCGTGCGCTCGTGACCAGCTTGAGCGAGGAGCAGCTCAAGTCCGCCAGGGGCGAAGGCGATCCGGAGGAAGTTCCGGGGACCGAGAAAGCGAAGTACACGGGCCCTTTCCCCCCGGGTATCGGCAGCGACACGCTCTCGAGGGATCAGAAGGAAGCGCTTCGGAAGCTCCTGAAACAGTACTCAACTTCGCTCTCGGACGACGTGGCTGCGACACTCCTCCGCGAGGCCGACGGTGAGTTGAAGGATCTCCACTTCTCCTGGCGTGGCGGCCTCAAGTCCGGCGAGGCGCACTCGTACATGGTTTACAGCCCAGCCTTCATGATCAACTATATCAACGCACAGAATAACGCCCTGCACGTTCATAGTTGCCTGCGCTTGCTCAACGGCGAATTCGGGCTGTAACCCTGCTACACCGGCGCAACTGGGTGGCCTTCCGGCAGCACATCCATGAAGGCGCTCACGGAAAAAATCGCCTGGCCCGCACCGGGCTCACCGTAGCCCGGAGGAGCGGGGAGCTTGTGGCGCAGCAGTGTATCTCGATACACGCGCAGGAGGCCTGCGTGGTACTCGAGCGGCGCCGGCTCGTGGTCCTTCCCCAGGGTGCTCAGAGGCTCGGGGCACCATGTCGTGAACCTGGGCGTGATCCCCTTCGACATGAAGAACTCGAGCCCCTCGCCGCTCGAGCGCAGGGCATCCTCCACTCGCGCGAAACCGTGCGGCCTGGACATCTCGATTCCGGCGACGAAATTCGGAATCACGTGCGATGGGCCGAAGAGCTCGCTCGAGTCCACCACTCGCCGGATCCATTCATCACGCCCGACGTGACGGTCCTTGCCCGGGCAAAGGATCGAGAAGAGCCTCGGGTCCCAGACCTCGTAGTTGGGGTGATAAATCTGCACCCCGGCGTCGCGAAACGTCCTGAGTGACTCGAGGGGTAGCGCCTGGACGACCATCTTGGAGATCCAGCGACCCGGGAATCGTTCGTTGATGGCCCGGGCGTAGCGGGAGTAAAACGCCGCCTCCTCCAATCCATGCAGGTGCCTCGTGATGCTGCCGCCCGTGATGGTGTAGGCCTTCGTTCGACGCTCCGTGTCCTCCTCGTTGACGATCTCGAGGGCTTCAAGGACCTCCTCGACCTCCTTCACCGTGTTGTACGGTCGGCCCGCGGCCTTCTGCTGCCGGAAGTTCTCGTTGAGGTCGCAGAACTGGCACTCCTCATTGAAGCCAAAGTACTGGCACTTCCGGTAGACCGTGAGGTAGACGAGGTAGCCCCATTCGATCGTCGGGGCCATCTCGGTGATCGGCTTTCCATTCTTGAGGGCGCGGCGATAGTAACTCGGCGTGTTCTGCAACTCGACATTCGCGATGGGCTCGCCGTCGACGAGAAGCTGCAGTCTCCCGTCGAGTACTTCGACCCGGTAGGGCGAGCCCGGCAGGATGCGCACGCTCACGATCGTCCGACGGAAATTACGAGGCCCCCCCACCAACGCGATTTCCTCGGGCGAGCGCAGATTCTCCGACCGCTCCATCTCCTCGATGGGCCGCCGGTCAAAGCTGAAAATAAAGTAACTCTTGGGCTTGAAGCCCGCCGAGACCCGCAAGGCGTCCTCGGAGAAATCGACGCCGATCCGCAGCAGGTCCTCCTTGAAGATCGCCTCCTGGGGAAGGTCGGGGTGGCCGGCGATGACCTCATCGGTCGACTGAAGCCGTGTAATATTGCCGAGGTTCATTTCAAAATTTAACCGCAAGCGGGGGGCGGTAGTTTACAGGAGTTTTGCGCCGAGTCGCACCTCAAAGACGTTGTAATCCCAGGGAGCCAGGTCCAGATAGAGCCCCCGGGAAGCAAGGTCGTCCCCGTCTCTCTCGTAAATGGCGAGGCTCGAAAGATCTTGCAAGACCCAGGTCCGGCCCGCAGGCTCGAGGGGCGACAGATCCACGTAGCACTGGCCTCTGAGTGGACCGAAATTGACCGCCACAAGCATCCACTCTCCTGCCACGCCCTCACGCAACGTCAAGACGAACTGGTTGTGGGTCGAGTTCTCCGCCCAGGCCTCACGCACGGGGCGAACACTGTAGTGGCCGCCGAGCCCCTCCGCGCGAAACAAGAACTCAAATAAACTCTCGTGAAAAGCTTCCATCTCCTCATCCGGCGCCTCGTCTTGCCGGCGAACAAGACGAGCATCCTGGCGTAATCGACGTCCTTCCCTCTGCCCGTCCTGGAAAAGAGCGACACCTGGCGGCAGGTATGCAAGCACCGCAGCAGCCAAATAGCTGGGGCCCTCGAAGAGGTCCCGGGCACGGCGGCCACCCTGAAGCTCCAGGTATCGGACGAACCGTGACCCAGCCCGCAAGCGCTCCCGAACCCTGGAGGCATCTTTTGTCACCAGCGCCTCGAAGAAGACGTCGTCGAGCGCGAAGTCGGCCGTGAGCCGCGCCAGGGGACTCAGGTGACCCTCGGCGAGGACGATGAACTTCGGATCGATCGAACGGACGCGGTGGATCGCGGCCTGAAGGGCCGTGAGAGCGCGGCTGGCCTCCGGCTCGGCCCCCGTGGCAAAATCATCAACGAGACAGATACCGTCGGCGATAGCTGCGACTCGTTCAAGCTCTGCTGCGGACCCCGCCGCCGGCGAGAAGTCGAGGAGGACATGAATACCTCTGCGGGCGAGATCATCTCGCAGCCGCTCGAAGCCTTCCTCTCCGCCGAGCGCGGCACGAATTTCGTGGCGAACGCCCTCGAGCGGCGCCCCTTCGATATCGTTGAGCTCGAGGTCGAGCAGCGCAGCTTGCATGGCCTCGAGGCCCAGGGCACAGCGACGAGCCCTCTCGCGAACAGCGGAGTCCTGCTCCCAGACCCCCCGAAGCCAGATCCAGTTGAACCCCGATTCGAGGATTCGGTCGAGCTCGCTCGAGGAGATGGAACCCAGGGTGACGGGACGCCGTTCGCGCCGGGACGCTTCCCCGAGCCAAACCCTCGCATCCACCTGGCAGAGGCGGAGGAGTCCTTGACCGTCAGGGCTCCGGCTCACCCGTGAAGGCTCCTGGCAGCACCCTGCCCCCACTCCAGGATGCCCAGGCCTGCCGTCGGTATGGCGCAAGGAGCCGCTACTTGCTCACTGCATCTGCGTCCTTCGGGAGTCGAGGCGTGCATGGACTTTCTCCTGGGCTCAGCAGGGGGGGACCTGCCAGGCCGCCAAAATACCAGGTACGGGACAGAATCCCAAGAGCTGAGGGCGATCGCCAGGGGTTTGCAAGACAGCAGCTTGCCCGAAAAACGAGCGAACCCTACAATTGAGGATTGTTACCCGGTCGAAATCACTTGCCGAAGTCTCTTCCTCAAAGAAATTTGGAGAGAACCAAATGGGCCCAGCCTGTAGGACCTCCGTGGCCCTCCTCCTGTCCGCTTCCTTTACACTCCTTGGCTACGTGGCTCCTCGGCCCACAAGCGCGGCAGTGGTCCCGTTCAACTTTGCGGCGCTCACCGAAAGATCCAAATTTATTCTGACCGGGGAGGTCGTCGCGCTCCGTTCCTATCGAGCTCCATTTCACGACGCGGGTGAAGTTATTTACACCGACGTCACGATCCGAATCGAGAAAGTCTTCAAGGGGGCTCCGGAGGGCGCCGAGATCACGATCCAGATTCTTGGTGGCGAGATTGGCGAGCGCTGGCAAAAGTGCCTCGAGTCGGCCAGGTACGAGAGGGGTGAGAAGGTGCTCGTCTTCGTGCGGGACTACAACAACGCCGTCTGGAACACGGGCTGGTTTCAGGGCAAATACAGGCTCGATGCAACCGGTTCGCAAGTGCTCGGCGTCGAGCACTCGCCGATCCCTTTCAACACATCACTGACTCAAGTCGAAGCAGCCATTCGCACTGTGCCGAAGGAAACTGGGTCCATTGCGCCAGGGGCTGAGCCAAGGTCCCTCGAACCGGCCTCCCGTGAAACGCCAGGGAAGGGAGGATCAAAGTGATTCGCGTAACCGCCGCTTGCCGGACCAGGCCGGGCGCTGTTCTCCTTTTCTGGATCGCTCTTTCATGCCACTCAGCCCTGTCCGCCTTCGAGGTCATTGGTCCGAAATGGAACGGCGCAACCACCAGCTTCAGGATCAACCCCAATTTCCCGGATACCGCCCTTGCGGGGCCAGCCGAGAAACAAATCGAGACACTCCTGTGTGCAGCTGCCGCCTGGCGCGAGCAGTCGAGATCGCAATTTCAATTTGTCTACCTGGGCACGACGACAAGGAACACGTTCAACCAGAACGACGGAGTCAACATCATCGCCTACTCGAGCGCGGATGGAGGCGACGCCCTCGCCGCCACGCTGATCGACGGGCAGGGCTCAAGGGCCACTGCGTTCGATGTCCTCTTCTTCGACAAGACGAACGGCACCAAGAATCGCTGGAGCGGCTCCGGACTTCCACAACCCGGCGAATACGACATCGGCGGGGTCGCCACCCACGAGCTCGGGCACGGTCTAGGCCTCGATCATTCAGCCATCCCGCAGGCCACGATGTTCGCGTCGGCCTCGGGTCGCGCCATCGGGCTTCGCACCCTTCACCCGGACGATCGCGATGGGGTGGAATTCCTTTACGGAACCCGGACCACCACGCAGCCCGCGGTGAAAATCACGTCGATCACTCCCTCCGAGGGTTTCACGGCGGGCGAGAACGAAGTGGTGATCCTGGGCGAGAACTTCACCTACGAGGCAGACACACAACTGCGACTGGGCAGCGAGCTGCTATCGAGCACGCGGTTTAACGTTGAGAACTGCTCCACCATCCGGATCACCAACATGCCGGCCCACAGCGCAGGTGCCATCTCAATTGAGATTACCAATACGGTCGGCACAGCGTCGCGAACCGACGGCTACCGTTACCTTGGGCCCGTGCCAAGAATCTCTGGCGTGAGCCCCGCGGAAGGCCCCCCCGGCGGCGGAATTCTTGTCGAGATCACCGGTGAGAACATCACACTGGACGCCATCGTCACGATCGGGGGTCTACCGCTCGGGGAGCAGCAAGTGATCGGCGCGACAAAGGTTACGGGCAAGCTGCCCGGAGCGTCAGCGGGTGGCGCCGTCGACGTGAAACTCAATCAAGGCGGTGAAGAAAGCGTCCTGGCAGGGGCCTTCACGTACAATCCGTTCCTGTTGCGCCTGGCGGATGTGATGGCCATTGCCGGGCAGACCGAAATCCCGGTGACGGCGCATGTAACAAGTCCCGATGAGCTCTCACAAGTTACCTTTGGCTTCCTCTACGATAGCTCCAGGTTGTCCGTCGAGGCGGCCACGGCAGCCGGAACCGCAGCACGAGACGCAGAGTTTGTCGACGCCAACATCCAGAACGGAGCTGGAGTCACGACGGTCAGAGTCATCATGGACGTCGATGGCTCAGCGATCACACTCCCTGCCGGAACCGATGTCTCACTTGTGACTTTGCTGATGAAAGTCTCGAATTCGGCCATGGTCGGCTCGCGTATTGACCTTGTCATCAAGGGTAACGTGGGCGTCCCGCCGGTGCAGTTGAGCTTTACCAGGGCGATGAGCGCGACGACTGTTCGCCCACTCACCACGGACGGCAGCGTCACGGTGATCGAGGGCATTCTGTTTCTCCGTGGCGACATGAACGGCGACGGCCGTCGAGACATCTCTGACGCCGTCTTCCTGCTTGACTTCCTCTTCAGGGGCGGACCCAGGAACCCGTGTCAGGACGCATCGGACTCGAACGATGACGGCGATGTTGACATTTCGGACGCAGTGAACTTGCTCCTGTTTCTCTTTCAGGGATTCCCTTCGCTCCCACCACCCTTTCCGGGCCCTGGCATCGACCCCACGCCCGACCCCCTTGGCTGCCGCTGAGGTCTGCCTCCCCCGCGAAGAGTAGATACGGCCCGCGGGCAGTGATGAGACCTTTTGCAGCCTGCGAAAGGTTGCGGCTGCTCGCGCCAGAGGCGCCCGGCGCCCATCAGGCGCCGAGGAGGGGGTTTGCGGCGAGCTGGCGGAGCCGCCAACGGCTCGGAGGGAGCCGGCGCCAGCGAGAGCTGGCGGCTCCCGAGAGCCTGGCCCGGA